>Ga0256847_1001664_pt1 | contig 10910 bp, 10 predicted proteins | sample TeddybearmetaG_FD_189099 | JGI IMG/M metagenome (GOLD analysis project Ga0256847, IMG submission 189099) | Hydrothermal vent microbial communities from East Pacific Rise, Pacific Ocean - Teddybear | ecosystem: Environmental > Aquatic > Marine > Hydrothermal vents | place: Pacific Ocean: East... | reverse complement strand
AAAGAATGTTATAATTAAAATAAAAAGAACCACAACTACAGGAATAATTTTGCCAATAATCGCAATTTCGTTCCATCCTCTATATAAATAACCTATTTTTCTTGCAATGTAATATATACTGGCATTAAATTCAAAATTTTGAAACCATAATCCTATCGTTTCCATATAATTATTAATAAACTCATCAGTATAAAAAGGTGTAAATAAAATGAGCGTTATAAGGCCTATGATTAAATAGAAAGTAATTAATTTTGTTATTTTTTTTGAAATAACAACCTTATTGTCCTTCATAAAATATTGAAAAAATAATGGTAAAAATAGTAACGGAATCAATTTAACAGAAACCGACAGGGCAAATACTACAGCAGCCCATTTCCATTTGTCGATATGGAGAAGATACAAGCTCCACACTAAAAAGAATATCATTACAGCTTCAAAATGTAGGTTACCTGTGAGTTCCATAATAATAAATGGATTTAAAATATACCAAAAAATATTGTAAACAGGGATGCCAAGTTTGATTAGGAGTTTCTTTCCAAAATACAAAGTTCCAATATCAGCGGCAACGATAAGTAATCGCATTACAATTGCTGAACCCAAAATACTTTTTCCGGAAAATACAGCGGCAATAGTAAAGCACAACTGATTAATCGGTGGGTAATTAGTAAAATGACTCGCATTTAATTTACCCATTCCTTCATATAATTCTTGCGCTTGAAAAACCGGAAACTCTTTATTTAAGATAAACGATTCAACAGTAAATAAATAGGGGTTAAATCCTTCAATAATCATTCTACCATCCCAAATAAAACGATAAAAATCTTGTGATAGATTGGGAATCGCCAAAATGAATATTGCTCTAAAGATAAAGGCTGTCCAAGTGAGAAATTTAAGATTATGTTTTGAAATTTGGACAAGTTTATAAAACATAAAAAATAATCCAGAATACAGTATAATTAGTCTTAGGTAATCTGTTCTCACTAAGTTATAAGCAAAAGAGAAATAAAATAAGATACTTATTAAAACTAGGAGTATTGGCGTTTTTGGAAGCTTAAAAAATAAAGAATTAAGCATGTTTTAAACTTTATCACTAAGCGATTTAAAAAATACATACCCAAAACCGAAAAACAACATCAAATGAAATGGAAATAATCCAAAATCGCCTCCCTGATCTCCAACTATGAAAGCGCTATACATTCCAAAAACAAAGTAAAGCATTAATAAACCTTCAAGAATAACATTAACTGACAGTTTTTTACGAATATATTTATTGTCTTTCCAAGAATCTGTCAAGCTGTTTATATTAAATTTTGGTGTTCGTATAAATTCACTTCTCTTGCCAAAATGACCTTCGAGAACTGCTATAGAATTATGTAAAGAAAACCCCATTGCAATTGAAAAAAAGGTTAAAAATAAACTAATATAGTGTATGAATTTCTTAAAACCACCTCCATATATTTGTTTGAACATAAACCAATAACAAATAAAAAAAATAATGGTGCTTATAACAAAGAAGCTCATCACATAAAAATAAGGCTTTAAGTGTGCATATTCATTTTTTATATATAGCATTGGAATACTTAAAACAGACACTATGAATACATTTAAAAACATGGTACTATTTAACAAATGCAAAATGCCATGTATCTTTGTTTTTACAGAAATATTTTTGCTCTTTAATAACTTAAAAAGCATTTTTCTAAAATTTTCAGCACCTCCTTTATTCCATCTAAATTGTTGTGTACGGGCAGCGCTAATTACCACTGGAAGTTCTGCTGGAGTTTCTACGTGTTCTAAATATTTGAATTTCCATTTTTTTAGTTGTGCTCTATAGCTTAAATCTAAATCTTCGGTTAAGGTATCACCTTGCCAATTCCCTGAATCTAAAATACATTGTTTTCGCCATATACCCGCAGTACCATTAAAATTGATAAAATGCCCTTTACTATTACGCCCTACCTGTTCTAAAGTAAAATGTGCATCTAGTGCAAAAGCTTGAATTTTTGTAAGAATGGAGTAATTTCTATTAATATGCCCCCAGCGTGTTTGTACAACACCAATTTCAGGGTTTTTAAAATATGGAACAGTGCACTTTAACCAATCCTTTTGTGGAAGAAAATCGGCATCAAAAATTGCAATAAATTCGCCTTTGGCAACTTTTAGACCTTCTTTTAAAGCTCCAGCTTTAAAGCCTTCACGATTATTTCTTAAAACATGCTGAATATCTAAGCCTGTACACTGTAGTTGTGCAATGTGTTTTGAGGTGAGTTCTAATGTTTCATCAGTAGAATCGTCTAATACTTGTATTTCTAATTTGTTTTTTGGGTAGTCAATTTTTGCAATATTGTTAAGCAAACGTTCCATTACATATAACTCATTATAAACAGGGAGTTGAATGGTTACATAAGGAATTTCGTTGGAATTTTTAAAATTATATTTTGGGTCATTATCTTTTTTGTTTTTTGAACTTAAATAATTGAATAATAAATTCAATTGCGCCAAAGCATACATAAAAATTAGTATGAGTGCTGTAGAATAAACTATAATAACAATAGTTTCGAGAATCATTACTTTAAACTATATTTAAAAATCCAACCTAAAATTTTTATACCTGCTAAGATACTACCTTTTACGGTTCCTGATACTTTTGAAGTACCAATTCTATTTCTGTAATTTAGAGGCACTTCAACATATGTTAATTGTTGTTTTAACACTTTTAATTGCATCTCAATGGTCCAGCCATAGGTTTTATCTTCCATATTAAGTGCTACCAATTTATCATATTTTATTGCTCTAAAAGGTCCTAAATCGGTGAATCTTGCATTAAAAAAAAGCTTCATTAAAAAGGTAGCCAACCAATTACCAAATATTTGTTGAGGTGTCATAGCACCCGGTTCTCGTAGTCGTTTAACTCTGGCACCAATTACAAAATCTATGTCATTTTTTAAAATGGGTTGTATCACTTTTGTAAGTTCTTCAGGGTAATCACTAAAATCACCATCTAAAAATACAATAATGTCTGTCTTTGTTTTTTGATTAGCAATATGCTCCATTCCTTTTAGACACGCATAACCATACCCCTTTTTATTTTCTGTTAAAACGGTTGCCCCAGCGTCTCTTGCATTGATTTCAGTATTATCTGTAGAGCTATTACTTACTACTATAATCTCTTCAACTATTTCTGGTATATTATTAATAACTTTTGCAATTGAATCTTGTTCATTAAATGCAGGAATGATGACTTTAATTTTTGTCATTGAAGGTCAGCTATTTTATTTTCTTTTTTAAAGGACTTATAATCTGTCCATTCTTTTATTTTTCTTTCAGCTATATACTTTTCTACTTTCACTATTTTTTTATTTTCATAAAGAAAACAATATCCATTTTTCTGATTATTTTCTAATTGGCATTTGTAACTAATAATACCATTATCATTATAAAATAACCACCACTTATTTCTTTTACCAGCTATAAAGTGACCTTCGTTTTCTTTACTACCATCTTTACGATAAAAATACCAATATTTTATTTTTTTATCTTCAGAAAAATGACCTTCTTTTTGTAATATTTTGTTTTTGTAATAAAATTTCCAGTAAGATATTTTTTGATTGTTTTTTACCCAACCCTCTTCTTTTAAATTACCATTTTTATAATAGGTTTTTTGATAAGATTTTTGTGCAGAAATTGAAAGAGTAAAAAGAAGGATTATTATAGGAAGCCTAAAATACATTATTTCTCGTTTATTAAATCCATTAAATTTACATCATTCCCTAATAATATTTCATTCGGATTTATACGACCTTTCATAGAACCATTTTCCAATTTTAAAACACCTCTTGGACAAACTGCACTACAAACACCACAACCAACACAACTTGAACGTACAATATTTTCACCTTTTTGTGCATAAGCACGAACATCTATTCCCATTTCGCAATAGGTAGAACAATTTCCGCAAGATATGCATTGCCCGCCATTAGTAGTGATTCTAAATTTAGAGAACATACGTTGTTGAAAGCCTAAAATAGCAGCCATAGGGCAACCAAACCTACACCATACACGATTACCAAGAATTGGATAAAAGCCTGTGCCTACAACTCCAGAAAATAGGGCGCCAACTATAAAACCATATGATGAGCGCAGTGTCTCTGCTTCAACCAAAAATAGTTTTGTACCACTGCTAAAGTAATGTATACCAATAAATGTTATAATAATTATAAAATAACCAATAGCACCATAACGGGCATCTTTACCAAGTTCATTGCGTTTAAAAATCATAACTACGGTAAATACTAATGTTAAAAGGCCACCAACTAAAACCAACAATACGCCTTTAGTTAACCAATATTTAGTGGGATCGTAACCTAAATATGTATAGATAACTGCGGTAGTCATTATAACAACAAATACTAAAACAGTATGTATTAACCAGCGCTCAATTTTCCATGCTGATAATTTTTTAGATGATAATTGGCGAAAAGAATCTCCAGCGGTTTCGGCCAACCCACCACAACCGCAAACCCAGGAACAATACCAACGTTTTCCATATTTATAAGTAAGAATAGGAGAAACTATAAAGATAGAGAGTATACCAAAAATTAACAGCGCTAGACCAATATTTCCTGCATTAATAAAATCATCAATTCTATATTGTTCGAAGTTATAATAGTTTAATGGCCACATATTTTTTAAATCGTAATAGGGTAATTTAAAGGTGTCAGAATTTAATCTAGCCATAAATTCAGGAATTAAAAAGGCAAAACCTAACTGAAAAAACATTACTGAAAACGTACGTAATTGTTGATAGCGATTATGACGATATTTTAATATGAATTTATAGCCAAAAACTAAAATAGCAACTGTATATAAGGTTCCGTAAACAAACCATTGGCTTGCAGAATTTCCGCTTAAGAGTTTGCTTAAAGGGTCAAATAAAGATACCAAACCAGTATTTGAATTTCCCTGAATGCCTAGACCCAATAATTGAGGATAGAAATATAATACAACATAAAATGACGTCAATATGATACCAGAGATCCAACCTAAAATACCACGTGATGAAATGGATTTAAACCATACGCCATCATTTTTAATACCTTGTGATTTTGCTAAATAGGCATCATTTGCAAATAGCATTGTCCCAACAGAGATTAATACTAAAGAGATAGTTAAAAACAACCCTTTATTAGAAAAATTAGTATTAAGTAATGCCAAAATTAAAATGAAAACCCCAACAGATCCTAATGCAAGAGCAATTTTTTGTTTTGTGGAAAGGTTGTCAGCTTCAGGTTTAGCCAAAGACATACTATGGTTTATTTTAGTATTCATTTTAATTATGCCGTTTTTAATTGATTGTTATAAGACGCTAGAATTTCTGTTTCATAGTGTTTATAGAATTCCGGATCGAAATTTGCCTTTGGTAAATGGTTCATTACGTAGTCTATACTTCTTTTTTCGGTTAACCATTTATCAAAGATTTCATGACGCATTCTAATTCCGAGCGTATTAATACCTAAAAATTGATTTGTATTTTTATCAAAACAAATGGTAATACATTTAGTATCATCTTCATGTTTCCAATGAAAATGTATTTCATTCTCTCTTGGTTTTGCAAAAACCCAACCATACGTTTGATATTCTATATCTAAAAATTTAGCTGAATTAAACCAATGACCAGGTTTGTATTTTATCCTATTATCACAAATGGTTTGTGCAACTGTTTCTCCCATCATACGTCCTGTATACCAAACAGCTTCAATAGATCTGCGTTGACCAATAGCTTCATGTTGCTCGGCACAATCGCCAATAGCATATACATCTTTTACATTAGTCTCTAAAAAACGATTTACTTTTACACCACGCCCGATTTCAATTTCAGAATCTTTAATAAAATCTATATTAGGTGATACTCCAGCTGTTAATCCAACTACACAGCAAGGAACTTCTTCGCCCGTTTCAGCAATGATTACAGATTTTACTTTTCCATTTTTATCGGCTTTTATTTCTTGAAGGTTTACACCTAAGCGTAAATCTATATGATGATTTTTAATATGTCTATTAATCATTTGACTTTCACCATCTGGTAATACCATATTCCAAAAACTATTTTCTCTAACTAAAAAAGTAACGGGAATATTTCGAGAAGACAACATTTCAGCTAATTCGATTCCAATGAGACCACCGCCAACAATTACAGCACGTTTACAAACTTCATTATTAGGAGCTGTTCTCTCTAAATTATCTAAATCTTGCTTATGGTACATACCCATAACACCATCTAAATCTTGCCCTGGCCAACCAAATTTATTAGGTTTACTTCCTGTAGCAATTACTAACTTATCGTATTTAAGTATGTCACCTTCAGCAAAATAAAGTGTTTTAGACTTTGTTTCAATTGTTTTTACAAAACCTTTTTTAAGGCATATGCGATTCTTTTCCCAAAACCAATTTTCATAAGGTTGTGTATGTTCAAATTTCATATGTCCCATATAGACATACATTAACGCAGTTCTCGAAAAAAAATAATCAGTTTCAGCTGAAACAATAGTAATCTTTTTGTCAGAGAGCTTCCGTATATGCCTTGCAGTTGTGACGCCCGAAATTCCGTTACCTATAATAACAATATGTTCCATAAATGTAGCTATATTAAGTACTATGTCGAAGTAATGTGTAATTACTTAATTTAAAACTTATATTTAGAGTCATTATAAATTGTTTTTATACTTTTTTTTAAAAGTGTAAGGTAACTAACTCTTTATTCGACAAAGGAGTAAATTTAACAAGAATAGATTGTTTAATTAAATTTTCAATAGTTAATATCATTTTACTAATTGCGAATTGAATACAATTCTATCACAAAAGTATCACAAAAACAATATGTTTTTATTCCATACTTTTTATTCTAAAAAAAATGGAAACTATTTATATAAGGTTAAGTTTTTAGGAATGATATCACAAAAAAGTGATGTTTTCGTGAAAGTATTGCAATAATCTTTCTTGAATTTTGCCAAAGCAAACAAAAAATTAAATTATGAAAAAAATTATATTACTATTTATATCTCTAGTATTTACAGCGCAATCTTTTTCACAAGAGATGACTACTTTTTTTACTAAGACAAACGTTTTTCTAAAACAAAATGTTTCGAATGGCAGAGTAGATTATTCATCTATTCATTCTGATCAAAGCAATTTGAATGAAATATTGAACTTGGCTGAAGCGATTAAAGTTTCAAAAAATGATGCCAATAATTATCAGGCATTTTGGATAAATGCTTATAATTTATCAGTTATAAAAGGAATTATTGATAATTACCCGATAAAGTCACCATTAGATAAAAAAGGTTTTTTTGATAAAACCACATATAAATTAGGCGGTAAAAACATCACGCTAAACGATATTGAACACAAACTTTTAAGAGCACAGTTTAAAGATGCACGATTTCACTTTGTGTTGGTTTGTGGAGCTATTGGTTGTCCTCCTTTAATTAGTAAAGCGTATTTACCTAAAACTTTAGAAGCACAGTTAGAAAAACAGACTAAAATAGCATTAAATGGAAGTTTTATAAAAGTAAATACTAAAAAAAAGAGCATACAAAGTTCTGAAATTATGAAGTGGTACAAAGAAGATTTTACAATGAATGGTACTACAGAAATTAGTTTTATAAATAAATATAGAACTGAAAAAATTCCCAATAATTTCAAATTAAGTTATTTTCCATACAATTGGAATTTGAATAAAAAATAAATCAAATTAAAAATAAAATTTTATAAAAATGAAAAAAATAAGTACACTATTTGTTCTAATAACGATGACCTTTTTAGGATTTTCTCAGGAAACTGATGATGTAATTCAAGAAAAAAGTAATATCTTAGAATATACTCCTTCAAAATTATTAAACAAAGGACAATGGGATATAAAATGGTTTAACAATTTATATACACAAACTAAAAGTACATTTAGCAATGGTACAGAGCCCCGGCAAACTTTTTTTACATCGAGTATAGATATTTTCACTGGTGTTTCTGAAAGTAATAGTTTTAATGTTGGTCTTTTAATTGAAATAAGATCTAATGTTATTGGTGGTCGAGATGCGTTGGACGTTTTTAAATTTGATGGTGAAAGTAGCACTGCACGATCAGGAATTACATCATTTGCACCGGCTGTAAAATTCAATCCATTTAAAAGTGTCAGTAATTTCACAGTTCAAAGTGCTTTTCATATTCCTTTAATAGATAACGAAACTGAGAATGGTGTGTTTTTGGATCAAAAAGGGTTTACTTTTCAAAATAGGTTTTTTTATGACTATACGTTCCCTGGTGACCAATGGCAGTTATTTGCTGAATTGAATACCGAATATAATTTTGGAAAGAAAGAAGATAGTTTTGCAAATAACAGTTTAAATTTAACACCGGGTTTGTTTTTGAGTTATTTTCCTAGCCAGAAATTTACAATTTTGGCTTTAGCTCAACACTCTCAACGAATTGATCTAGGTAACGATTTCGAACAAGACTTTACTGCTATTGGTGGAGGTGCAAAATTTCAACTAAGTAAAGTCTTAAATATTGAAACTTTATACACTAATTTTGTAAGAGGTAATAATACAGGGTTAGGACGAACATTTAACATCGGATTAAGAGCTCTGTTTTAGGTCAATAATAGAAAAATCAATATAATAGTTTATTGAACAGAGTAGTTTATATAAAGACTTAAAAATAAGAGTATATAGGTAACACTATGAGGTCATCCAAATATATATTTGTATTTATTATTATACTATCATGTGCGACTGATGATACTATAATTGCTGAAGATAGCCTATCTACATATGTTACTAATAAAATCACTGAAATTGGTGCGGTAATAGCTTGTGCTGGAAGTGACAATATTACAAACAACATTTTAGTATTCTTTTACCCTGAAAACGGAGCATTGGATATTCGTCTTTACGAAACTACAGATGTTGCTGTTAATAAAGATGAATTTTCTAATTATGATAGGATTGCGATAAATGACGAACCATTCTTTAATGGTTATTTAGGGAAGTTTACTCATAATAGTACTGTTGAAAAATGGGTAATTGTTACTTTTGAACTCAATGGAGAAATAAAAATATCAAATCCAATTAGAATAAAACAGCAAATAAAACCAACCATTTGGACAGATAATGTAGCTATTGATCAGCAACAATCAACAATGCCAATTTTTACTTGGGAAAATAATGAGTTTGGAGATAATGCTATTTATTTTCAAATAATTTCAGATGCCCAAAATAATTTTTTGTCGGGTACTTATACTTTTGAAAATGAATTTCAATATTATAATATTTCAAATGTAGTATTAAATATTACTGTAGACAATCCTCCAAACCTACTAACAGATGCGTCTTATAATTTTACATTAATGGATGTAAGTGAAGATAATTGGGTAAATTTGATTATTCAAAAATCATTTACAATACAGTAATGAAATACTTTCTTTTAGCTAGTTTATTTTTTTTTACAACGAATACTATGTTCTGTCAAGAAAACATAATATATGATGTAAAGATACAAGGGAATAAAAAGTTAAAAACATTTTTTATAAAAAGAATTATTAGAACTAGTCCTGGAGGAGCATTAGATTCATTATTACTTCAAGAAGATATCAAACAATTAAAACGTTTGCCTTCAATTGCTCATGCATCTTATCAAGTATTTCACTCACATGATAAACTATACAACGTGTATTATAATATTGAAGAAAATTTTACAATTCTTCCTGATATAAGTGTGTATACTTCAACTAATAATGAATTTGCATATAGAGTAGGAGTAAATGAGTATAACTTTTTAGGGCAAAATATGACCCTTGGTGTTTTTTTTCAAAGAGATATTTTTAATTCATATAGTATCAATTTTAGAGCCCCCTATTTATTTAATCGACAATTTGGATTGGCAATTAATTATCAAGATCTAACAACACAAGAACCAGTTTTTTTAAATAATTCATCAGCAGATTATAAATATAATAATAGCTCGATTGAAGTGCTAGGTATATACCAGATTAATTTTAAAAATCGATTTGAATTAGGCATTAATTATTTTACAGAAGATTATCAATATATATCAGGAACAACAAGTGCTAACGTTCCATTAAGCCTAAATGTTAAAAAGTTATTGTATAAATTTATATACGAGTATGATAATCTAGATTATTATTATCAATATGTATCTGGCTTTAAAAGTGTATTTAACTTTCAATATGTAACATCTAGAAATGTAGTATTACCGGAGTTTTTAATTGGATGGAATGATTTTTTTTATTTTAAACGAATTGGTAGAAAAGGGAATTGGGCAAATAGAATGCGGTTAGGAATTTCATCTAATAGTGATTCTCCTTTTGCACCGTTTTCAGTTGATAACAACCTAAATGTTAGAGGTGTAGGAAATACAATAGATAGAGGCACAGGAGTGATAATATACAATACGGAATACCGTCATACACTATACGAAAAAGGATGGTTTTCGCTTCAAGGAAATGCATTTATAGATGCCGGATCTTGGAGAAACCCCGGGGGTGATTTCGGTGATTTTGGTGATGCTCAGAATATAAGAATATACCCGGGTGTTGGGCTTCGTTTTATTAGTAAAAAAATATACAACGCTACTTTTAGAATAGATTATGGTCATGGAATTACCAAGGATTCCTCCAAAGGATTTGTGTTTGGTATAGGACAATATTTTTAACTTGGTGAATTTAAAATTTTAATATTCATTTCATTTTTCAAAAGTCTGTTATATTAAATATGACTTATCAATACGAAATTCGTTTATTTCTAACAACATCCACCACCATCATAATGATAGGTACTCTCACTAATAAAAATATCATTCCTTTTTAGATCAGTTAAGGCTTGGGCGGTTTTATCACA
>Ga0256847_1001663_pt1 | contig 10927 bp, 13 predicted proteins | sample TeddybearmetaG_FD_189099 | JGI IMG/M metagenome (GOLD analysis project Ga0256847, IMG submission 189099) | Hydrothermal vent microbial communities from East Pacific Rise, Pacific Ocean - Teddybear | ecosystem: Environmental > Aquatic > Marine > Hydrothermal vents | place: Pacific Ocean: East... | reverse complement strand
TGTAGCGAGTAACTCAGCCAAAGGAGAAGTGGTTGAAATTAGTGCAAACAAACAAGAACTATTAAATGCCCTAAACAAAGCACGTTCTATTGCAAGAGATTGTTACCCAAATGACCCTAAACGTGGTCAAATGAAAGCAACACACCCTTTAACTTGGAATACAAATCTTTATGCTTCTGCACTTGAACACAGTACCGATTTAGCCAACAGTGATACTTTTTCTCATTCAGGGTCAGGAACAGAGCATGACATCACAGGAAATGGAAAACCCAGTGAATTTTTTGAACGTATTCTTGCCAATGGATACACCAACTACTACACCGTAGGAGAAAACATTGCAGGTGGTCAAAAAGATTTAGAAGAGGTTATGGAAGCGTGGTTAAATAGCCCTGGACACTGTGTAAACATTATGAAAGATACTTATGATGAAGTTGGAATTGCCATTGTAGCCAATGACGACAGCACTTATGGAATCTACTGGACACAAAACTTTGGTAGCAAACGGAAATAAACTATAAAAAATACTATTGTTCAGCATCTTTATGAAAACTTTTACGATGATTGGGGAATTAACGCACACTTTTCACTAAAGATGCTGTGTAATGGTATTTTAAATCAAAAAGGAATCTGCATTGTAGAACAGTGCAAACTCCCCCCCTCTTCTATCAGCCTCGAACACTCCACAGGAATAATCTCTCTATCCACAAAAAATGCTTTAAAAATTTCATGCACCACTCTATCTTCTTTCACAGAATAAGTAGGATAAACCAAAGCCCGATTAGTAATCAAAAAATTGGCATAAGTTGCAGGTAATCGACTGCCTACCTCATCAAATTTAGCAGAAACCATAGGCAAGGGAATTAAATTGTATTTTTTATCTTCAAAAGTTCTAAACCCTTTTAACTGCTCTTCCATTTTTTTTAATTCAAGATAATGTTCATCATTTTTATCTAAATATTGGACATACATAATTGTATCCTCACTCACAAATCGAGCCAAAGTATCAATATGAGAATCGGTATCGTCTCCAGACAAATAACCATAATCAAGCCACAAAACCCTTTTTGCACCAAGATATTCTGCTAATTTCTCTTCAACCTCATCTTTACCAAGCCCACCATTACGATTTTTATTGCACAAACAAGCCGAGGTGGTCATAATAGTGCCCAACCCATCCGACTCAATCGACCCACCCTCCAAAACAAAATCAATGCTTTTAAGTGGTGTAATTCCCATGTAACCCTTTTTATAAAGAGTTTTATTCACTGCATTATCTAAAGTAGCTTCAAACTTTCCACCCCAACCATCAAATTTAAAATCCAAAAGTTTCACTTCTCCCTCATCTACCACTGAAATATAGCCATAATCACGAATCCAAGTATCATTGGTCTCTATCTCTATAAAACTCATATTCCGAGTAGAACAAAACAAATCAGCTATATCCTCTTTTTTATCACAAATAATATAAACAGGTTCTTTATAAGCAATTGCTTGTGCTGTTCTAATAAAAGGAATGAGTGCAGATTGTAAATTATTGTTCCAGTCGCTATTTTTATGGGGAAATGCCATTAAGACAGCTCTCTGTTTTTGCCACTCGGCAGGTAGATATTTCATTTTTTCTCTTTTTAAATTTTGGTTAACATTAGATATAATTATCCATGGCATTTATAAAAATAAACAAACAAAATTTTTTTCATAATCTTACTCAATTTACTTTAAAGACGGGTTCAAAAGAGCAAATAGGAATTGTTCTAAAAGACAATGCCTATGGTCATGGCTTAGAGCTTATGGCAAAGCTTTCACAAGAGTTTGGACTTACCCAAGCTGTGGTGCGAACTTTTAACGAAGCCAAGCTTATTAAACCCTACTTTAAACATATTTTAGTACTTGGAGAGAGAGCCATTTGTGACGATATTTGCTCTTTTACCTTAAACTCTTTAGAAGATATTTCAAAAGCCAAAAAAGGTTCAAAAGTTGAACTTAAAGTAGATACAGGAATGCACAGAAATGGTATTGCCATGAATAACCTTGAAACAGCACTTCAACAGATAAAAGAGAAAGGCTTGATACTAAAAGGGGTTATGACCCACAACCGTTCAGCCGACGAACTAAGCTCTGAACTCTTTTGGCAACAAAAAAACTTCAAGAAAATCGTAAATTTAACCATCTCAAACAATTTAAAAAACATTCGATTCCACTCCTTCAATTCTGCCTCATCTCTTCGTCTACCGTGCAATAAGCAACATATAATTCGTTTAGGAATTGGAGCATATGGCTACTCTGAACTCCCTTCAATATACGAAACCCTTAACCTAAAACCTGTTCTCTCTCTTTGGGCAAAAAAAATCTCTACAAGGGAACTAAAAAAAGGAGAAAGAGTAGGATATGGAGGAACATTTGTAGCCCCTAAAGCCATGACCGTTTCTACCTATGATTTGGGATATGGAGATGGATGGATGAGAAGCACTTCAACAAAACCTTTTCTAACTACAGAAAATCTTCCTATTTTAGGGCGTGTTTCTATGGATTATATTGTTTTAGAGTCTACCAAAGAAGAAGTGTGCATTTTTGACAATGCACTCTTAGCAGGAAAGCAGTTAGAGACCATATCTTATGAAATTATGACGCTTTTAAATATGAATCTTTCTCGAACAGTAGAGTAAAACCCTATTCTATTTTAAATAAACTCCATCTACACCGACTTTCGCCATCTCTTCAATCTCGTTTTCACTACCAATATAAGCCAAAATTTGTGTATCAAACAGATAATTTTGAGCAATAGGCATCAACTCTATGGCAAGTTTTTTAGAGCATAAAATATATTTAGCCGAGGTAAGGTTTGCAAATATCGCTTCTTTGATATTTTGTACCTCTACAATATAAATCAATGCATTATTTTGGCAATGTTTCATTAAATTTATATCAAATTTTTCCATTTTCAAAGTACTGTTAGAAGGTGTTTTAACTATCTCTTCTTTATTCGAAATCGAATACAGCTGTTCCATATCAACCCAAGGGTGTCCAAAAATTTTCATAAATTTATGTTAATTGTTTGGATTTTTCAACACAATTATTAGAACAATAGGCTTTTCTATGGTAAATAAGTGCATCATCTTCTGTCATATAAACACCACAAAAAGAACATTTAGAAGTGCCTTGAATCTCTCTTCCAAAATCCTTTTCTACCTTATCTCGCTTCTTCTCTCTATCGATAAAGGGAATCTTCCCACCAAAAAAACGGTAAATAGCACCAATTGCCACCATAAAAATAATAAGTTTTAACCACATACTTGACCTTTTATATAGAGATAATTTCTCTGATTTTTCTCAATAATATCATAATCTAACTCTACATCAACCGATTCCAACTCAGAAAAAACCTGTTCTCCCTTATAAAAAAGATATTTTGTTGACCCATTTTGTAAATGCTTGGTCAATTCCAACAACATATTGGTATTGGTCACAGCACGTGAACTTATAAGCCCAAATGCATCGCTATGATAATCCTCTACACGTTTTTTTGCCACTTCCACATTTGAAAGCTCCAACTCCATGGCAACATATTTTAAAAAAGAAGCCCGTTTTTTTCGTGGTTCACACAAAATAGTAGCCACATCAGGATAAGCAATTGCCAACATCATACCTGGAAACCCTGCACCTGTGCCTACATCTAAAATAGAATTTGGCTTTTCAATAAAAGTACAAGGATAAAGTGCATCAACAATATTTGGGTAAATATCTTGTAGTGTTTTAGCACCTGTTAAATTGTGAATTTTATTCCACTCTTGCAATAACCCTGTAAATTTTTCTAATTGAATTAACTGTTTAGAAGTTATCTCAATATTTTCTGACTCTAAAATTTGTTTTAACACGCTCATTATAGTAACTGTCCTATTTTTAGTAGTGATATTTTAGCTAAATTTTCGAAAAGACAACGTTATATTTACTTAGGATAGTCTATTATTTCCAAGAGATATAACTTTCAAAGAGTTGCAGAGTTTTTGAAAAACTATCAACTACCCTATTCTCATTATCAAAACGCTCTATCATGTCTATGAAGCATTGTATTTGATTCATTGTTTGTGTTACCAAAGAAATTTCAGGTTGAAAATCTTCCATAAACATTTCAAGTTCAAAACTGTCATATGAGTGATTGATAAGTAATAAAAATTCAAATTGACTCATGGTAGCAGTGTATTCAGATACTCCCCCAAGCTCTTTATCTTTTTGAATGGCTGGTTTCACGGCTGTATAAATTTGATCGATATTCCATCGGTTTCTCTCCACTCTTGAAGGAAAAAGAATTTTCAAGGTCTGAATCATATATGCCAACTGAATCGCAGGATAATAACAAAGAGAAGACTTGTTACTTTTATAAAGTGAGTGATAGTAACCAATACTCATTTTAAGTACTTCAAATAGCTCCTCTTTGGTTAAATCATGGTTGTATATTTTATATTTCATAAAAGCATGAATAATCATTGTATTAATTGTTGTTTTTTGCTCTTCAGATGTTTCGGGAATACTTTTAAGAAGATAAAATATCTCTTCATAATTAGAACATTCACAATTAATTAATGTATATGCTTCTTGCATTTTAATACTTACTTTCTCTCTATCTTGTCGAGAGAGAAAAGGAAAAACTTTCTCTTTTAAAAATTGATAAAAACCTTTGTTGTACAAAATAGGAACAACCTTAAATAAAAATTGCTGATTCTCTTTTTTATCTGAAAAAAAAGCTCTATTTTCATCTAATAGTAACTCGATATTCATAACAACCTCAACCGATATCTTTTCTAAAAGTTGCTCTTGAGTTCTATTTATAGACGACGTAAAAGGTTCTATTTCAGAAAAATCCATCGATTTAGTCTTGAATTTTTCTCTTGTCTCATTTTGATTTCTTTCGATTTTTATAAAAGCCTCTATTTTAGTAGGAATTAGCTTCTTCTGTTCCTTTTCAGGAAGTGTCCAGACATAAGATGAAAACTTTAATCTACTCTGAATCGCTTGTCTAATTGTATCTTTCTTTATCTGTTGGGTATATTCAGATTGCCATTGATACCAAGATTTTTTATACTCTTCCCACTTCTCATTTGGAATAAGTATATGAAACAGTTCCTCTTGACCATTCCACTTAAAACCTTGTTCTTCTAATTGAGTAATAATAAAATTTAATAGTTGAGTATGAGGCATTGGTTGAGTTGATTCAATTTTATTTAAAATGGACTCATATTCTAAAGAAGAGATATTGAGTACCTTCCTTAAATATATTAAAAATTTTTCATCATTTTTAAGACCAAGATTTAAACGATTTTGCTTTAAAGACTCAGTAATTTCGGGGATAGACTCTTCTCTTATGATATATTTAATTATCTGTTTATGGGTCATTTTAATCCTTTTTGCAAATTTTAATTTAAATTTGTCAAAAAATGTCAAATATCGTCTAAAAAGTCTAATTTATCTAATTTTTTTAAACCTAAGCCGTAAAATTCGGGTATCACACAACAAAATAGTGATACAAAACAAATAAAAAGGATTTATTATGACAAATATATCAAAACTACTGCTAACAACTGTTCTTGGAACAACTTTATCAATCGCTTCTCTCTCTGCTACTGATGAAGTTAACAAAATCCAAGCATTTGAAAATATACCAACACAAATTCTTTCTCTTCAAGATTTAAACCTTGTTGGAGAATATTTTCCTAATAAAGGAAATCCATTAAAAGATATTGGTAAGGGAACACCAACCCTAGACATAGGACTTCCAACTATACTTACATGCTGGATATGTGGTTCAAACAATCTTTAAATAATATATCTCTATAACAAATGCCCCATCTGCTCTTTCTTAACCTGTAGATACTCTTTGTTAAAAGGATTTGAATCCATGATAATGGGGATTCTTTTGGTAATTTCTATATTGCGAAGGGACTCTATTTTAGTAGGATTATTGGTTAAAAGTTGAATTTTTTTCATATTAAAGTAATCTAAAATATATTCTACTATTTCATACGTTCGCTCATCAGCTTTGAAACCCAATTGATGGTTGGCTTCTATGGTGTCTAAGCCTTTGTCTTGTAGTGCATACGCATTTACTTTGCCTACCAAGCCTATGTTTCTTCCCTCTTGACGGTGGTAGATAATCATTCCGTTTTCTTTGGCTATTAGCTGTTGAGAAAAAGCCAACTGCTCTCCACAATCACATTTTTTAGAACCTAAAGCATCTCCTGTTAAACACTCTGAATGTACACGAACAATAGGGTTATCGCTTAGTTCATTGGTGTAAATAGCCAAATGCTCTTTACCTGCTTCTTTGAAGGCTTGAATGTTAAATGTTCCGTATTTGGTTGGGAGTTTTGCAACTTCTGAAATATCAATTTGTCTCATGGGCAAAATTATATCTGTTTATGATAAAATTCAGCAAACTAAGAAAAAGGAAAAAAATGTTTACAAGATTTAGACGAAAAAGACTCAACCCTGTATTGAGAGACCTCTTACAAGAGACCCACCTATCGGTTAATGATTTTATCTATCCTCTATTTATTAAAAGTGGAGAAGGAATTAAAAAAGAGGTTGAATCGATGCCAGGTGTTTTTCAGATGAGCATTGATGAAGTTATTAAAGAGTGTGATGATTTAAAAAAGCTTGGAATTTACTCTATTATTCTGTTTGGGATTCCAGATACCAAAGATTCTGTGGGAAGTGATGCCATGTGTGACCATGGAATTATTGCTTCGAGTTTAAGAGCCATTAAAAAAGCCCATCCTGATATGTTTGTGGTTACCGATTTGTGTTTTTGTGAATATACCGACCATGGTCATTGTGGTGTGCTTGACCCTGTTTTAGAGACAGTAGACAATGATATTACGCTAAATAATTTAGCCAAACAAGCACAAGTTCATGCCAAAGCAGGTGCAGATATGATTGCTCCTAGTGGAATGATGGATGGAATGATTACGAGCATACGAGAAGGACTTGATGCAGGTGGGTTTAGTCATATTCCAATTATGTCTTACTCCACCAAATTCTCTTCTGCTTATTATGGACCATTTAGAGATGTGGCAGAGAGTAGCCCAAGTTTTGGAGACAGACGCTCATACCAAATGAATCCTGCCAACAGAAAAGAGGCCATATTGGAGAGTATTGCTGATGAGGCTGAGGGTGCTGATATTTTAATGGTTAAACCTGCATTGGCATATTTGGATATTGTAAGAGACATTAAAGAGAACTCTTCCTTGCCTTTGGCTGTTTATAATGTGAGTGGAGAGTACTCTATGTTAAAAATGGCAGGAAAAGCTGGAGTGATTGATTATGATAAAGTTATGATGGAGACCATGATAGGATTTAAACGTGCTGGAGCAGATATTATTATTAGTTATCATGCAAAAGAGGTAGCAGAGATACTTAATAAGTAGTTCAACTTGTAGGGTTGGCTTTAGCTGACCTTATAAAAAAGCTATTTTTTCTCTTTATCAATCTCTTCAGTGAGTTCGGCTAACTCCTCTAAATAGACTGTTGGAATATTTCCTGTTGAAATTTTTACAGTTCTCTCTCTACTATTCTTTTCTGTTTGAGCAATTGCAAGTTTGACATCATTTGCTATTTTATCAATATCAGACTCTTCTATTACTGATGTACTTTTAATCAAAACTGGTTCAATAACACTTGTTTTAGCAACACTTTTTTCAATTTCTACTTCAGGGGGCGTAGAGGGAACAGGTACTTTTTCCTCTTCTGTCACAATAAGTTCATCATCATCAATCTGAATAGATGAGGGAGGAAAAGCTTCATTTGTTTGTGAATTATCTATAATATAAGCATAACTATAAATAGATACAGCCACAATAATTATCAGTAATAATAAAATGGTTAATACCTTTGAAACAGTATTAAATGAAGATTTTTCTCCGTTAGACCCAGTAAGTATTTGAGATTTATAAGCTTCACAAAAATCAGCTCCATCCTCTGCATTATTCTTGAACAAATTGTTCCTTTTCTATTAATTTTATTTTAGGTTTCTTTAGACTATTTTAACATAAATTTTACTAAAGTCCCTTTTAAATTATATTTTTTCTATATTTACTACCCAAGAACACAATTTATTTGATATAATGTTTGAATAGAATAATTAAACCCTATTTATGTTCTATCATATGTAAATGGTGGTTATAATTAGAAAATGAAAGGGAAACATTATGGATTTATATTGGTTCGCAGGACTATTTTTTATTATCATAGCAGTTGTTACACTCAAATATACTGTTGGCTTTCAAGGGATGCTACCATTTATTGTTGTAGACTCTCAAACAGCAAAAGTTATTGATAACCGTTTAGGTGCAGATAGAGTTATTTTTGAAGGTATTAATCGTTATCTACCTGGCGTGGAAGTTGTTATAGGAGAAATTAGCTTAAAAGAGCAACCCATTGACCCACCTGAACAAGAGATTGTATCAAGAGACAACATTAATTTAATGGTTGATATGATTGCTACCATTAAAATTGTTGACCCTGTCAAAGCCGTAATGGACGTTACAGACTATAGTGCTGCTGTTGAGAGCTTGATTATGAGCAGTACCTTAAATAAACTCGGACAGATGAACTTTAGTGATATTCAACAACAACAAGATGCTATCTCAAAAGAGATACGTAACAGTATGATAGAAGATTGTGCACGATGGGGTATTGAGATGATTTTGGTTAAATTTGAAAGAATTAGCCCACCTGACAATATCAAAGAAGCAATGCAAAAAGAGGTTGTTGCAGAAAAAGAGAAACGTGCATCGATACTTAAAGCACAAGGAAACCATGAGGTTCATGAGCTTCAAGCGGATGGAGAACGAATTCTAATTGAAAAAAGAGCAGAAGCAACCCATAAAGTCATTAAAGATTTAAAAAATTTAATGCCCAATTTATCGGATGAGACAATTATGCAATTTTTAACCAAAACAGCCTATATTGACTCTATGAAAGAGTTGTCTACCTCAAGCAACTCTAAATTTGTTTTATATCCAACAGATGTACAAGAACCAATGGAAAAAGTTATGAAGGCTGAGTACATTTCACGTGCTATAGCCAATTAAAATTAAATTTATTTAAAATTACAAAAGGAAAAAGATTGTTTTTTATCACACAGATTTCAACATTTACATGGGTTTTGGTTGCATATGTTGCATTACATTTAGGACATGACTATATTGAATTATTCAAAAATTTAAGTTTAAATTCGGTTGTTTTAATACACCATATTAGTCCAGAAAGAGACTTTATTTTAAGGGTCAAAGAAGTCTTCTTAATTGTAGGCTCATTTGCCCTCTTCTTAGAGATTGCAAAGGCTGCCACAGCCAAAAGCTTTGGTGCATCAGAGACACTTTTAAGCTTTGTGGTTGCCATTGTCTTTGTGGTAATGTTTTTCATGGTTTCATGGGCGCAAAATGCAACTTTTCTTATCTTAGGAATGATGTCACTTATTGATGCAACGGGTGGATTTATTATTGAGCTTAATGCAGCAAGAAGAGACATTAACATCGCTTAATGAGATTAGCCTTAGATATGGAGTACATCGTCATAGGCGATGTACATGGATGTGTTGATGAACTCAAAACCCTTTTAGCAAAACAAGGCTTTCTTTTAGACAGCCAAAATCTGCTTCAGCTCACTCCTCAAAACCAACATAAATCCATTATTTTACTTGGCGATTTTGTTGACAAAGGCAGTGAAGATAAAATTAGAGAAACCATAGAATTTCTTTATAAAAACTACCACCATCTCAATCAAAAGAAAAAACATTTGCATCTTATTTTGGGGAATCATGAAGAGATGATTTATAGATACATTACCAATGATCCCCGCCTAAAAATTACCCCAAAAAGTATAGAGAATAAAGCAAAATACTACAATACTGTGGCATTATTAGAAAAAGACACTATTTTAAGGGAACGATTCAGAGAACTATATCACTCTTGTGAACCTTTTTTATACTATGCCTATAATGAACAGTTTTCATTGACCTTCACCCATGCACCCTGTCCTGAAAAATATTTAAGAGAAGAAGATGAATATTCAAGAAAACAGATGATTAAATGTGTTTCACGAAGTCAATACCCAAAAATGAGTTTAGATGAGCTAATTCCTTATGCACATGAAGAGGCAAAAGAGAATCAACACTACCATATTTTTGGACATCTCTCTCAACCCAATATCCGTCACTATAAAAATAGAGTCTGCATTGATACTTCAGCTATTTATGGTGGAGAACTTAGTTGTGCCATTGTAAAAAAAGATAAACTCACTTTCGATTCTGTTCCATTTGAAAATAGACAAAAATCAGGAACACAAAATGATAGTAAACTATTCGATTTTTAAAACCAAAGGTAGAACTAAAAAATGGCAGAAAAATTTAAAGTAAAAGAAGAAGGAAAACTTTTAGAGTTTCTTTTTTCAACCCTTCAAGGCTGGTCTAAAAAGAAAATTAAAGAGCGTCTCAAAGGTGCAAGTGTTGCCGTAAATGGAGAAATTACTACAAAACATAATTTCCCTATTAACAAAGATGATGTTATTGAAGTGGGTGTGGTTCAAAAACGCACAAAAAAAGTTGAAATAAAAAGCTTAGAAATTATCTATCAAGACCGTGATATTATTGCTATCAATAAACCAGCAGGTCTTTTATCGGTAGGAACAACAAAAGAGACCAAACAACATGCCCTAGCCATCTTAAGAGAACAACTCTCACGAGGTAAAAATCGTCTTCAACTTTTTCCTATCCACCGATTAGATCGTGAAACTTCAGGTATTTTACTCTTTGCCACATCAAAAGAGATTCGTGAATCTGTAATGGCAAAATGGGACAAATCAGAAAAGGTCTATTTAGCCATTGTTAACGGCGTATTAAAAGAAGAGAGTGGAACAGTAGAGCAACCTTTACGTT
>Ga0256847_1001662_pt1 | contig 10938 bp, 7 predicted proteins | sample TeddybearmetaG_FD_189099 | JGI IMG/M metagenome (GOLD analysis project Ga0256847, IMG submission 189099) | Hydrothermal vent microbial communities from East Pacific Rise, Pacific Ocean - Teddybear | ecosystem: Environmental > Aquatic > Marine > Hydrothermal vents | place: Pacific Ocean: East... | reverse complement strand
CGAAGAAATTGTGCAGGAGCTAAGGCTTCGCGCTAAAGATGCTTTATTAACCAAAGCCATTGCCAGTGAAGAAGAGTTTGGTGACGCACAACCGGCTGACGACTTGTTAGCGCTGGAAGGTATGGACCGAAAATTGGCATTTCAGCTAGCCGCAAATGAAATTATTACCCAGGAAGATCTGGCAGAGCAGGCGGTGCTGGATGTAACCGATGTTGTAGATATTGATGAAGAGCGGGCCTCTGCCCTGATCATGGCGGCGCGAGCGCCCTGGTTTGCTGAAGCAGAAGAAGCAGAAACGGAAGTAAAAGAGTAGTAGCGCTAATTGGCCGAAGTTTGAAGCATTTTCGGCGGGAGAAATAGATGGCAGATGTAACTGTTAAAGAACTTGCAGAATCCGTGGGGACATCCGTGGAGAGACTGTTGCAGCAGTTAAAAGATGCCGGTTTACAGCAGAAGAAAGTAGCTGATGTGATTTCTGATGACGACAGGCAGGTGTTACTTAGTGCCTTGAAAACGAGCCATGGCGGCTCGACTGGAGCGCCAACAAAAATCACGCTGAAGCGCAATACTCGTACAGTACTGAACTCTGGCCAGGGCGGGAAAGGTAAAAAGGTAGCTATCGAGGTACGTAAGAAGCGTACCTACGTAAAGCGTACGCCAGTGCCGGAAGTCGTTGTAGAAGAAAAATCTGCCGTCGTAGAGCCCGTTGAAGAAATAGTCGAAGAAACGATTGTTGCACCCATTGCCACCCCCACTCCTGAATCGCAAGTGGAAGCTCCGGTAGAAATTCAGTCGCAAGAAGCTGCTGAGCCAGATGAACCGGTTACGACACCGACACCGGTTGCAGAACCCGAGGAAGAACCGCTAGTAAAGCCTGTAGAGGTAGAGCCTGTAGAGGAAGAACCGGCCAAACCGGTACGAAAACTTTCACATACCGAGATGGCGGCAGAAGAAATTCGTCGTCAGGACGCTGCGCGCATCAGCGCAGAAGAAGAAACAAATAAAGTAGCAGAGCAACGCAAGATAGACTCCAGGCTTCGTAAAGAAGCAGCGGAGCTCAAGCTAAAAGAAGAGGCGGAACAAAAAGCCCGCGAAGCAGCCCAGAAGACTCGTAAACCCAGTCAGGAAGAAATTGCCAGAGAAGCGGGGCTTAAAGCACAGGCAGCTGAAAGTTCCAGCGAAAAAAGCGGACCTGGAAAGCGCTCTCAAAGGGGTGGTGGGCGCTACGATAATCGCGGTAAAGGTGGCGGGCGTAAAGAAATTTCACTCAAGGGGCGTCGTCGTCGAGCACATAAAAAGCCACTGGCTGTCGAAACGCACGGTGGTCAGTTTGAAGTTCCCACAGTGTTTAAGAAACTGGAAGTAGAAATTGGTGATCTGACTACGGTTGGAGAGCTTGCGCAAGCAATGTCTGTAAAGGCCGGCGAAGTACTTAAAACACTAATGAATATGGGCGTGATGGCGACCATCAATCAGAGTCTCGATCAGGATACTGCCACATTGCTGGTAGAGGAAATGGGCCATGGCGCTAGATACATTAGCGAAGATGCCGTAGAGATAGAACTGGAAGAATCGTTAAATGTAGAAGGTGATGCGACACCGCGCTGTGCCGTTGTAACTGTAATGGGCCATGTGGATCATGGCAAAACTTCCTTGTTGGATTACATTCGCAAAAGCAAGGTGGTTTCCGGAGAAGCTGGTGGAATAACCCAGCATATTGGTGCCTACCATGTAGAAACAGACTCTGGAGCCATTACTTTTCTGGATACTCCCGGGCACGCTGCTTTTACCTCAATGCGCGCACGGGGTGCGCAGGTTACAGATATTGTTGTACTGGTGGTAGCAGCCGATGACGGCGTTATGCCCCAAACTGAAGAGGCCATTCAGCATGCAAAGTCTGCAGGTGTCCCCATTGTTGTAGCGGTAAACAAGATGGACCTTGAAGGCGCTGACCCGGACCGGGTTAAAAATGAGCTGGCAGCAAAAGACGTAATCCCGGATGACTGGGGTGGTGATACGCAGTTTGTACATGTTTCAGCTATAACCGGTGATGGCATAGATAAATTGCTTGAGGCTCTGGTATTACAGGCAGAGTTACTTGAGCTAACCGCAGTGACAGACGCTCCAGGCAGGGGCGTGGTGGTTGAAGCCCGGCTTGATAGAGGCCGTGGTGCTGTTGCTACCGTACTGGTTAAAAACGGTACGGTAAAGCAGGGTCAGATAATGGTTGCGGGTGAATTTTATGGCCGGGTACGTGCCATGTCGGATGACGCCGGTGAAGTAATCAAACAGGCAGGCCCCTCTACACCAGTGGAAATACTGGGCTTGTCCGGTACCCCCGCGGCCGGAGATGATTTTTCCATTGTGCCAGATGATAAAAAAGCCCGCGAAGTTGCTGAATTTCGCAAGACACGTAGTGATACTCGACGGGTTGCCGCGCAACAGGCAGCGCGCATGGATAACCTGTTTGCCAACTTGCAGGACGGTGAGTTACGGGTAATGAATCTGGTTATTAAGACTGATGTGAGAGGTTCGCTTGAGGCAATTTCCCAGTCTTTGGTAGCGCTTGGTAATAAGGAAGTTAAGGTTAATATTGTGCGTTCTGCTGTTGGAGGCATAACGGAATCTGATGTTGTGCTTGCTGTTACCGCAGGTGCCGTGATCTTTGGTTTTAATGTGCGTGCTGATGGCCAGGCCAAAAAGGTAATTGCTACTGAAGGTGTTGAGCTGCGTTATTACAGTGTAATTTATGAACTGCTGGATGACGTGAAAGCCGTACTGTCTGGTATGTTGGCTCCGGAAATAAGAGAAGAAATAGTTGGTACTGCAGAAGTTAGAGATGTATTTCGTTCTCCCAAATTTGGTCAGATTGCCGGATCTATGGTTATTGAAGGCACCATTCACCGCAACAAAAAGATTAGGGTATTGCGTGATGACGTGGTGATTTACGAGGGCGAACTGGAATCTCTGCGGCGTTTCAAAGATGATGTTGCTGAAGTACGCAACGGACTGGAATGCGGTATCGGCGTAAGGAATTACACTGACGTTCGCGTAGGTGACAAGATAGAAGTTTTCGACACCAAAGAAATAGAGAGAACACTTTAGCGCAAGGCGCGGGCTGGGTGATTCGATGAAAGAATTTGGAAGAGATCTAAGGGTAGCAGATTATTTACGACGGGAACTGGCGTCGATAATTCGCTCGGAAATGCGGGATCCGCGGGTTGGTATGTTAAGTGTCACCGATGTGCGTGTGAGCCGGGATCTTATGAATGCTAAAATTTATGTAGCCAGTTTTGGTGTGGACGATCAAGAAGAACGTAAAGCTCTGTTGGCTGTACTTAACAAAGCCAGTGGTTTTTTAAGATCCAGCATTGCACGTGATAGCACCATGCGAATAACACCGCATTTCAGGTTTTTCTATGATGAACTCATTGAAGAGGGTGCCAAACTGGAATCCCTGATCACCAAGGCAGTTGAGTCTGACCGAAAGGCTTCAACAGTGGGCGGTCAGGAAACAGAACCAAAAATTTCAGAAACACAAAATTCAGAAGAGCAAATTTCAGAGTAGCTATGAGTCGCAGAAGAAACAGAAAGGGTCGCGACATAAGTGGCGTAATTGTCCTGGACAAGAACACTGGTATCAGTTCCAACGATGCGGTGCAGCGTGCAAAGCGCCTGTTTAAAGCGCAAAAAGTTGGACATACGGGAAGTCTGGACCCACTCGCAACGGGTGTTTTGCCCTTGTGTTTTGGTGAAGCTACCAAGTTTTCACAGTTTTTGTTGCATTCGGACAAAACCTACCAGGTGGTTATTCGCCTGGGACAGACGACTGACAGTGGTGATTCCGACGGAAAACCTTTGGAGACACACAGCGTACAAGGCTTGAGCGAAGCGCAGATTGAAAGTGCGCTGGATGCCTATAGAGGTACCATAGAACAGATACCTTCTATGTTTTCTGCCATAAAACATAACGGGCAGCCGCTGTATAAACTTGCGCGACAAGGGATTGAAGTAGAGCGAAAAGCGAGAACGCTCACCATTTTTTCAAATGAGTTGTTAGCCTTTGAAGGTGATCGGCTCGAACTAAAAATACATTGTACCAAGGGTACTTATATACGGACGATCGCAGAGGATCTGGGTGCAGATTTGGGTTGTGGAGCTCATGTGATAGGTTTGCGACGTTTACAGGCTGGCCCCTATACAGAAGCCGATTGTCTGGATTTCGATTCACTTGAGAAAGTGCTTGAAGCAGATGGTCTGGAGGGGCTGGACAAGTTGTTGCAACCCATTTCGAGTGCGGTACGTGAATGGCCAGTGGTAAACCTAACCGAAAGTAGTGCCTTTTATGTTCGACAGGGACAGCCGGTATTGGTACCAAACGCACCCACCGAGGGGTGGGTACAGTTGATGACAGAAGACCCGGATTTTATCGGGGTAGGAGAAGTTCTGGACGATGGACGCATTGCGCCCCGTCGTCTATTAGCAGCACGTTAGTGCAAAAGCAGGCCGCTGTACGTATGCGCGGTGTCCTGTTTCAAAATTCATGCATATTGGAGAAATAAGTAATGGCTTTATCAGCAGAAGAAAAAGCAAAAATCGTAGCCGAGTATCAACTTGCAGAAGGAGACACAGGGTCGCCGGAAGTACAGGTTGCCCTGCTCACGGCCAATATCAATGGGCTACAAAGCCACTTTAGTGCGAATAAAAAAGATCATCATTCGCGCCGGGGATTGATACGTATGGTTAGTCAAAGAAGAAAGTTGCTTGATTATGTAAGGGGTAAGGAATTATCAAGATACACCACCCTGATCAAGCGATTAGGCTTAAGGCGATAATACGCCGGCGTCAAGATACTGTTGGCATAAAGAGAACTAGAAAAGAGGAATAAATTTTGAGTTTAGTAAAAAAAGAGTTTCAGCTTGGTAAACAAACTATAGTTATCGAAACTGGCAAAGTTGCCAGACAGGCAACCGGATCGGTTGTTATCAGCCAGGGTGGCACAGTTGTTCTGTGTACCGTTGTTGGTTCGAAAACCGCGAGAGAGGGCGCAGCATTTTTCCCGCTCACGGTTAACTACCAGGAAAAAACCTACGCAGCGGGTAAAATACCGGGTGGGTTTTTTCGCCGGGAAGGCCGGCCTTCTGAAAAAGAAACACTAACCTGTCGTCTTATCGACCGGCCTATTCGACCCATGTTTCCGAAAGGCTTCATGAACGAGGTACAGGTTGTTTGTACGGTTATCTCTGTCGAGAAAGACGTAGACCCAGATGTAATCTCGCTTATTGGGGCATCAGCCGCTCTGGGTTTGTCGGGAATACCATTTGCAGGTCCAGTTGGCGCAGCTCGCGTTGGTTACATTAACGGCGAGTATATATTGAATCCGGGCTATGAAGCCCTGGAGTCATCTGATCTGAACATGGTAATTGCCGGTACTGAATCAGCAGTACTAATGGTTGAGAGTGAAGCTAAAGAGTTGTCTGAAGACCAGATGCTGGGTGCGGTACTGTTCGGACATCAGGAAATGCAGTCTGCTATTACCGCCATCAACGAACTGGTTAGCGAAGCAGGCAAACCGCGTTGGGAATGGTCTGCAGAGCCCGAAAACGAAAGTCTTGCAGAGAAGGTAGCCAGCTCAGTGAAAACTGAACTGGGAGACGCATATCTGGTAACAGACAAGATGGAGCGTCAGACTCAGGTATCGGACCTGCGAAAAAAACTGGTTGCAGAATTGAGTGGATCCGAAGGTGCGGAATGGGATAGAGATGCAGTAAGTGCGAGCTTTGCAAAACTTGAAAAAGGCATCGTTCGAAACCGAGTACTGGATGGTATGCCACGTATTGATGGCAGAGATTTACGCACTGTACGACCCATTAATGTCGAAGTTGGCACCTTGCCAAAAACCCATGGATCCGCGTTGTTTACTCGGGGAGAAACACAGGCGATTGTAGTTGCAACTCTGGGTACGATGCGTGATTCGGCAATAATTGATGCGCTGCAAGGCACCTACAAAGATGCTTTTATGCTGCACTATAACTTTCCTCCGTACAGCGTAGGCGAAACCGGTTTTATGTCTGGCCCGAAACGTCGTGAGATTGGGCATGGTAAACTGGCTCGCCGGGCAATGGAGGCAGTATTGCCTAACACGGACGATTTTCCGTATACCATTCGTGTGGTTTCTGAAATAACCGAATCAAATGGATCCAGTTCAATGGCCTCTGTTTGTGGTGCATCTCTCTCGTTGATGGATGCCGGGGTGCCATTGAAAGCGCCTGTTGCGGGTGTAGCAATGGGTCTGATCAAGGACGGTAATCGTTATGCTGTGCTAACCGACATCCTGGGAGATGAAGATCATCTGGGTGACATGGACTTTAAAGTAGCCGGTACTGCAGCGGGTATTACCGCGCTGCAAATGGACATCAAGATTGATGGCATTACCGATGAGATCATGGAAGCAGCACTGCTGCAGGCCAATGAAGGCCGGATGTTTATTCTTGACGAAATGAACAAGGTTATTGGCGAGTCGCGTGACAGCTTGTCGGATAATGCGCCAGCCATGACCGTGGTTAAAGTGCATGTCGATAAAATCCGCGACGTTATCGGTAAAGGTGGCGCGACTATACGGGGCATCGTTGAAGAAACGGGTGCTCAAGTTGACATCGAAGACGATGGCAGTGTTCGCATTTATGCTGATGACAAAGACTCCATGCAGGCCGCGGTAAACCGGGTATTGGAAATTACCGCAGATGCTGAAGTAGGGAAGATTTATATGGGCACGGTTGCCCGCATTGTAGATTTTGGTGCTTTTGTAAACATTCTGCCGGGTAAAGATGGTTTGGTGCATATTTCTCAAATCGCGCAAGAACGTGTTGAGAAAGTTACTGACTATCTAAAAGAAGGTCAGGAATGTGAAGTTGTGGTTCTTGATGTAGATGCCAGAGGCCGCGTTAAGCTTAGCATGAAGGAAGTAGCAGCTTACAAAGGAGAGTCTGCGGAATCAGAAACTGAAGCAGAACCCGAAGAAGCATAAACTCTATTGCTAAAATAGTAGCTTTAGCAGAAAAGGGGACATTGTCCCCTTTTTTGTGTCTGGCTACCTTGAACGGCATACTAGGGGAAATCCGAAATTGCACGCTTTCGGACGGAGCGCATTATTGCGACACTACAGTTTGATGCTTACACCTGGAGGATGTTATGAGTCAAAAGTCACTTTACGAACGTCTTGGCGGATATGATGGTATTTCGGTCTTTGCCAACGATCTTGTGTCCCGCTTGCAGTCCGATACGCTGTTAGGTCGATTTTGGGAAAATCGAAGTGATGACAGTATTGTTAGAGAAAAACAGCTTCTCATTGACTTCCTTTGTGATAATGCGGGTGGGCCATTGTATTACACCGGTCGGGACATGAAGTTATCGCATAAAGGTATGCAAATTAGCCAAAGCGACTGGGAAGCATTTTTTGGGCATGCCGCAGCTACCATGCAGGTTTTGAAGCTAGCCCAGCAAGAATGTGATGATGTGGCAGCGTTTGTTACCAGCCTGAAAGATGAGATTGTCGAGGCTTAGATTCAGCCCTTGGGGCTCTCGGCTTAAGAATTATCTCTGCGGGAAGTTCTGCCCAGCCTCGCCATACAGAGCGATCAGTTTTTACCTCGACAAGATCAATGGCTAAAAATGCTTCTTTAGAAATGCGTTCCCTGGGTAAGGAAAAACCGGATGTCGAAAATCGCCCCAACAACAGCGGTAGTTGTATTCAGGTGTACCACAAAACAATCAACTATCGGACGGAAATCTGAGCATTAATAGTCGAGGTGCAAAACCGGCAACTGGTAGTCCATATTGCTTACTGGCGCCTGTTTTTTATCAGCTTATCAACCACTGCCGGATCTGCCAGCGTGCTGGTGTCACCCAGGTTCTCAAAATCATTGGCAGCTATTTTCCTTAAGATGCGCCGCATAATTTTACCTGACCGGGTCTTGGGCAGGGCAGGTGCCCACTGAATGATGTCGGGCTTGGCAATAGGTCCAATCTCTGTGCGCACCATGGCAATCAATTCGGCGTGAATACGTTCCAGTGATTCGGTGCTGGTATCCTGGTCGTGCATGAGGGTGACATAGGCATATATCCCCTCTCCCTTTATGTTGTGAGGAAATCCAACTACGGCTGCTTCAGCAACAGCGTCGTGCAGAACCAGGGCGCTTTCCACCTCCGCTGTACCCATTCGGTGCCCGGAGACATTCATTACATCGTCCACGCGGCCAGTTATCCAGTAGTAGCCATCTGCATCCCGGCGCGCCCCATCCCCTGCGAAATAATATCCAGGATAGGTAGAATAGTAAGTTTCCACTGCGCGCTTATGGTCCGCGTATATTGTGCGTAACTGTCCGGGCCAGGAATGCTTGATCACGAGATTTCCGTTTACGCCATTACCCTGTATTTCATTGCCATTTTCATCCATCAACCCAAGTTGAACCCCGAAAAAGGGAAAGGTGGCGGACCCGGGTTTTAGATCTGTTGCGCCCGGCAAAGGGGTAATCATGATGCCGCCGGTTTCAGTTTGCCACCAGGTGTCTACAATAGGGCAGCGGCTCTCGCCAATTACATTGTAGTACCATTCCCATGCTTCAGGGTTAATGGGTTCTCCGACAGAGCCTAACAATTTTAGTGAACTGCGAGAGGTTTTTTTAACGAAACCTTCGCCATCGGCCATTAACTGCCGTATGGCCGTGGGTGCTGTATAGAATATGTTTACTGAGTGTTTATCAATCACCTGCCAAAATCTGGAAGCATCCGGATAGGTAGGTATGCCCTCAAACATAAGCGTGGTGGCCCCATTTGCCAATGGTCCGTAGACAATATAAGAATGCCCGGTAACCCAGCCGACGTCTGCTGTGCACCAGTAGATATCGCCTTCGTGATAATCGAATACATATTTATGTGTAATGGCGGCCTGCAATAGATAGCCACCGTTACAATGCTGTACGCCTTTTGGTTTTCCCGTTGATCCTGAGGTGTAAAGAATGAATAGCGGTGCCTCTGAGTCCATAGCTTCTGGCAGACATTCATCGGATTGTCCGTCTACTAAATCGTGGTACCAGATATCTCTGTTTTCATCCCAGTCTATCTTGCCTCCAGTGCGACGCACAGTTAACACCGTATGTACGTTTGGGCACTTTTGCAGGGCCTCATCGGTATTGGCTTTGAGAGGAATAGCACGATTCCCTCTTACACCTTCATCCGCTGTAATTACGGTTTGGCAGTCTGAATCAAGAATACGATCCTGAAGCGCCTGGGGTGAAAAACCGCCGAATACTACCGAGTGAATGGCACCAATGCGCGCGCAGGCCAACATGGCATAAGCTGCTTCTGGAATCATTGGCATGTAGATACACACCCGGTCGCCTTTTTTGACGCCACGGGATTTTAGCGCGTTGGCCAGCTTACTAACGTGTTGATGCAACTGCCGGTAAGTGATGTTAAGAGACTGTTCGGGGTCATCCCCCTCCCAGATTATGGCGATCTGATCCCCCCGTTTTTCCAGGTGACGATCGATACAGTTGTAGGCTACATTCAGTTCAGCCCCTTCAAACCAGCTCACGTTTCCGTTCTTTAAGTCAGAACTGAATACTTTGTTCCAGGGTTTGCTCCAGCTCAGAAACTGCTCTGCCTGTTCTGCCCAGAAGACATCCGGATTATTGATTGAAGCTGCATACATTTCTTCATACTGTTCTTTGTTTATCAGGCCGTGATTTCTGCTGGCCTGCGAAACTGGATAAATATCACTCATACAGCACTCCCTGGAGGTCTATTTACGTGTTCAACTAAACCCTGGGTTGAGGCGTCCAGCTGATTTCCGTTCGATGAGGTACTAAGGTCTTCGTACAAACCCTGACTTAATTGTTTGCCCAGTTCTACTCCCCATTGATCAAAGGGATTTACTTGCCACAACATCGATTGAAACGCTACTTTATGTTCATACATGGCCAGTAGCGCACCCAAATTACGGGGGTTTAGCGCGTCAAGCAGTATGGTGGTGCTTGGATGGTCTCCGCGTACATGTTTATGAGCCAAAGTGTCCGACTGGCCCAATAACATAGCCTGACTCTGGCTAAAGCAGTTCGCCAGCAACCAGTAGTGGTGGTCGCTAAAGGGATGATCCGGCTGTTTACAACTAATGAAATCTGCGCTGAACTTACACGTTCCCTGGTGCAATAGCTGGTGGAATGCGTGTTGACCATTGGGTTCTTCACCGCCCCAGATAATGGGGGCCGTTAACAGTGAACCGACTGATTGGCCATCACTGTGAACCGACTTGCCATTGCTCTCCATTTCGAGCTGTTGAAGAAAATCCGGCAGTAAGCGAAGCCGTCGATCGTAAACCAGAACCGCATGGGTAGCCTTGTTAAGAAAGCTACTGTTCCAGGTTTCAATAAGTGCCATTAATGCGGGAACATTTTGTGCCGTAGGGGTATTCGCTGCATGCAGATCCATAGCGTGTGCACCATCCAGAAATGCTTTGAAATTTTCACTGCCAATACAAAGAGCCAGAGGTAGCCCTACGCTACTCCAAACAGAAAATCGTCCTCCGACCCAATCCCACATAGCGAAGACATTTTCTGGTGCAATACCAAATTCACAGGCGGCCTCGGTGTTCGCACTAACAGCAACGAAGTGTCGTGCCAGTGCCTCGACAGAGCCGGTGCGTTCCAAAAACCAGCTGCGAAGACTCTGGGCGTTAGACCGGGTCTCCTGTGTGGTGAATGATTTGGATGCGATAATAAAAAGTGTTTGTTCGAGGTCTATTTCATGAGTCAGCTGCTGTAGTAAGTGACCATCAATAGAAGCCAGAAATGAAAAACGTAATACCTTGTTTGAATGGTGCGATAACGCTTCAACCGCCAGTTCTGGCCCCAGGTGTGACCCGCCAATACCGATATGCAC
>Ga0256847_1001661_pt1 | contig 10939 bp, 3 predicted proteins | sample TeddybearmetaG_FD_189099 | JGI IMG/M metagenome (GOLD analysis project Ga0256847, IMG submission 189099) | Hydrothermal vent microbial communities from East Pacific Rise, Pacific Ocean - Teddybear | ecosystem: Environmental > Aquatic > Marine > Hydrothermal vents | place: Pacific Ocean: East... | reverse complement strand
ATGGTGTCGCTCCTGTGATTATTGGATTCTGATCCGTAGATACAAATCCATTTGTACTTGTCCATGAATAGGTCGCTCCCGCAACTGTCGCTGCTGTCAATTGTAAATCTTCTCCTTCACAGATTGGACCATTATTGCTCGCTGTTGGGGTCGCTGGTGTTGGGTAGATTTCGACTACTGTTGTAGAAGCCTCACTTTCACAGCCATTTATTGTTGCTATTACCGTATACGTTCCATCGTCTGATGGAGTCGCTCCTACGATAAGTGGATTTTGATCCGTAGATACAAATCCATTTGTACTTGTCCATGAATACGTAGCTCCCGCAACTGTTGCTGCTGTCAATTGTAAATCTTCTCCTTCACAGATTGGGCTATCATTACTTGCTGTTGGTGTAGCAGGTGTTGGATTGATCTCAACTACTGTTGTAGAAGCTTCACTTTCACATCCATTTATTGTTGCAACTACCGTATACGTTCCATCGTCAGATGGAGTCGCTCCTACGATAAGTGGATTTTGATCCGTAGATACAAATCCATTTGTACTTGTCCATGAATACGTTGCTCCCGCAACTGTTGCTGCTGTCAATTGTAAATCTTCTCCTTCGCAAATTGGGCCATTATTACTTGCTGTCGGTGTTGTCGGTGTTGGATAAATTTCAACTACTGTTGTTGAAGCTTCACTTTCACATCCATTTATTGTTGCAACTACCGTATACGTTCCATCGTCTGATGGAGTCGCTCCTACGATAAGTGGATTTTGATCCATAGATACAAATCCATTTGTACTTGTCCATGAATACGTTGCTCCCGCAACTGTTGCTGCTGTCAATTGTAAATCTTCTCCTTCGCAAATTGGGCCATTATTACTTGCTGTTGGTGTAGCAGGTGTTGGATTGATCTCAACTACTGTTGTAGAAGCTTCACTTTCACACCCATTTATTGTTGCTATTACTGTATACGTTCCATCGTCTGATGGAGTCGCTCCTACGATAAGTGGATTCTGATCCATAGATACAAATCCATTTGTACTTGTCCATGAATACGTTGCTCCCGCAACTGTCGCTGCTGTCAACTGTAAATCTTCTCCTTCACAGATTGGACCATTATTACTTGCTGTTGGCGTAGCTGGTGTTGGATAAATTTCAACTACTGTTGTAGAAGCCTCACTTTCACACCCATTTATTGTTGCTATTACCGTATACGTTCCATCGTCTGATGGAGTCGCTCCTATGATAAGTGGATTTTGATCCGTAGATACAAATCCATTTGTACTTGTCCAGGAATACGTTGCTCCTGTTACAGTTGTTGCTGTCAATTGTAAATCTTCTCCTTCACAGATTGGACCGTTATTACTTGATGTTGGCGTAGCTGGTGTAGGATAAATTTCAACTAATGTCGTTGAAGCCTCACTTTCACATCCATTTATTGTTGCTATTACTGTATACGTTCCATCGTCTGATGGAGTCGCTCCTACGATAAGTGGATTTTGATCCGTAGATACAAATCCATTTGTACTTGTCCATGAATAGGTCGCTCCCGCAATTGTCGCTGCTGTCAACTGTAAATCTTCTCCTTCACAGATCGGACCGTTATTACTTGCTGTCGGTGTTGCTGGTGTTGGATAGATTTCGACTACTGTTGTTGAAGCCTCACTTTCACATCCATTTATTGTTGCTATTACCGTATACGTTCCATCGTCAGATGGAGTCGCTCCTATGATAAGTGGATTTTGATCTGTTGATACAAATCCATTTGTACTTGTCCATGAATACGTCGCACCCGCAACTGTCGCTGCTGTCAACTGTAAATCTTCTCCTTCACAGATTGGACCATTATTACTTGCTGTTGGCGTAGCTGGTGTTGGATAAATTTCAACTAATGTTGTTGAACCTTCACTTTCACATCCATTTATTGTTGCTATTACCGTATACGTTCCATCGTCTGATGGAGTCGCTCCTACGATAAGTGGATTTTGATCTGTTGATACAAATCCATTTGTACTTGTCCATGAATACGTCGCACCCGCAACTGTCGATGCTGTCAATTGTAAATCTTCTCCTTCACAGATTGGTCCATCATTACTTGCTGTTGGTGTAGCAGGTGTTGGATTGATCTCAACTACCGTTGTAGAAGCTTCACTTTCACATCCATCTATTGTGGCTATGACTGTATATGTCCCATCATCTGCTGATGTAGTTCCTATGATATTTGGATTCTGATCACTTGATGTAAATCCAGTAGTACTCGTCCATGAATAGGTTGCACCTGTTACAGTCGCTGCTGTCAATTGTAGATCTTCTCCTTCACAAAGTGGTCCATTATTACTTGCTGTCGGTGTTGCTGGTGTTGGATAAATTTCAACTACTGTAGTTGAAGCCTCACTTTCACATCCATTTATTGTTGCTATTACTGTATACGTTCCATCGTCTGATGGAGTCGCTCCTACGATAAGTGGATTTTGATCTGTTGATACAAATCCATTTGTACTTGTCCATGAATACGTCGCACCCGCAACTGTCGATGCTGTCAATTGTAAATCTTCTCCTTCACAGATTGGTCCATCATTACTTGCTGTTGGTGTAGCAGGTGTTGGATTGATCTCAACTACCGTTGTAGAAGCTTCACTTTCACATCCATCTATTGTGGCTATGACTGTATATGTCCCATCATCTGCTGATGTAGTTCCTATGATATTTGGATTCTGATCACTTGATGTAAATCCAGTAGTACTCGTCCATGAATAGGTTGCACCTGTTACAGTCGCTGCTATCAATTGTAGATCTTCTCCTTCACAAAGTGGTCCATTATTACTTGCTGTTGGCGTAGCTGGTATTGGATTGATTTCAACCACAGTCGTTGATGGTTCACTTTCACATCCGTCTATTGTAGCTACTACTGTATACGTACCATCATCAGATAGGGTCGCTCCTATGATTATTGGATTCTGATCACTTGATGTAAATCCAGTAGTACTCGTCCATGAATAGGTAGCACCTGTCACAGTCGCTGCTGTCAACTGTAGATCTTCTCCTTCACAAAGTGGTCCATTATTACTTGCTGTTGGTGTTGCTGGTTTTGCATTTATTACAACATTTGTACATCCTGGTTCACTTGGGCATCCACCCGTTGTTACAATTACACAATACATTCCTGCATTTGCTGAAGTAGCTCCCGTTATAGTTGGATTCTGTTGGGTAGAAGAAAACGGTCCTGGTCCACTCCACAAAAAGTTACCTCCTGTAACATCTGGAGTTGTAAGCATGATATCCTCGCCATCACAAACAGGACCATTATTAGATGCTGTCGGCATTGGAGGGGATGGGTAAATATCCACATTAGTGGTTATAGTTGGACTATCACATCCATCTAAAGTAACATATAGTGAATACGTGCCATCATTAGCTAATGTAACACTTGAAATGATAGGGTTTTGAACCATTGAAGTCCATCCAGGACCACTCCAATTATATGTTGCCCCTGGAATTAGATTTGAAGTTAGTTGTAAATCATCTCCTTCACAAAGAGGAGTATTGCTTGAAATTGATGGAGAACCTGGTGTAGGTGTAATTTCCACATCTGTAGATGCTATCTCACTATCACAACCATCCACTGTAATAATTAAAGTATATGTTCCTGCAATTATTGCAGAACCTGTTATTATTGGATCTTCATCAAAAAAGAAAATACCTGTTGGCCCTTCCCATTGATAGGTAGCTCCTGCTACAGGATCTGTGTACAATTCTATATCTTCTCCTAAACAAATTGGAGAGTTACTGGATGCAGGTGGTGTTGCTGGTGTAGGATTAATGGTTACTACTGTTGTTCCTGCTTCGCTTTCACACCCTGCTATTGTTGCTATTACTGAATATATTCCTGCATCTGATGATGTCGCTCCTAATATTATAGGGTTTTGATCACTCGATGTAAATCCTGTTGTACTCGTCCATGAATACGTTGCACCCGCAACTGTCAATGCTGTCAATTGTAAATCATCGCCGTCACATATTGGTCCATTGTCACTTGCTGTAGGGGTTGTAGGTTTTGGATTAATGACTACTGTCGTACATCCTTCTTCACTTTCACATCCATCTAAAGTGGCTTTAACACAATATGACCCCGCATCAGAAGTGGTTACATTTAATATATTAGGATTTTGATCTGTTGATGTGTATCCAAAAGGGCCTGTCCATGCGAAAGTGGCTCCACTTACATTTGGAGTTGTCAAAGTAAGATTGTCACCTTCGCATAATGGTCCATTATTACTTGCTGTGGGTGTAGGTGGTGTCGGATTTATAATTACTGTCGTACATCCTTCTTCGCTTTCACATCCAGCTAAAGTGACTTTAACACAATATGACCCCGCATCAGACGTGGTTACATTTAATATATTAGGATTTTGATTTGTTGATGTGTATCCAAAAGGGCCTGTCCATGCGAAAGTGGCTCCACTTACATTTGGAGTTGTCAAAGTAAGATTATCACCTTCACATAATGGTCCGTTGTTACTTGCTGTTGGTGTGGGTGGTGTCGGATTTATAATTACAGTCGTACATCCTTCTTCGCTTTCACATCCATCTAAAGTAACTTTAACACAATATGACCCCGCATCAGACGTGGTTACATTTAATATATTAGGATTTTGATCTGTTGATGTGTATCCAAAAGGGCCTGTCCATGCGAAAGTGGCTCCACTTACATTTGGAGTTGTCAAAGTAAGATTGTCACCTTCACATAATGGTCCATTATTACTTGCTGTGGGTGTAGGAGGAACAGGGTTCACTACTACATCTGTACATCCTGGATCGCTATCACATCCTGCAAGGGTTACTGTAACACAATATTGCCCATTATGAGATGCAGTAGCATTCATAATTATAGGATTTTGTTGTGTAGAACTATATCCACTTGGGCCTGTCCATGCGAAAGTGGCTCCACCACCGACATTATCAGTAGTTAAGTTAATTGCTTCTCCTTCACAAACTGGTGAATTACTGTCAGCAATTGGGGTCGCAGGAACATCATTAATGACTACTGTCGTAGTAGATGGGCTAGATGGACATCCACCTGCAGTGACTACTAAATCATAATCACCTGCATCAGTAGTTGATACATTAAATATTGTAGGGTCTTCATCTGTTGAGGTATATCCGCCTGGACCTGTCCAAAAATAAGTTGCACCTGCAACATTATCAGTAGTAAGCATTAAGTCATCCCCTACACATAAAGGTCCATTATTGCTCACTGATGGTACATCGGTCGAGGCTGCGACAGTAATCTCTGTCTCAGAGTCGCAATCTCCTCCAGAATAAATAAACAAATAGATTCCTGTGGCAGAAGCATCAAAAGTTGCTATGGCTGTACCTGCTGAAGTACCTCCTACTGAAGCTCCTACAGTATTGGAAGGATCTAAAGACCACATACCTGTTCCTGATCCAGATATATCTTCAAGCGTCACGTCTCCTTCTCCGCAAATTGTAGTATTGGTAGTCACTATCGATGCACCGTCTACTTGTATATATATTGTAGTATCACAACCATAAGAATCTGTTATGAAAGCTTCATAGATTCCGGGGGTAACTGGTGCAGGTATTACAGGGGATTCATCAGTAGATGAAAAAACACCACCAGGCCCTGTCCAAAGATATCCATAAGGATGTTGACACATCAGGCTATCCATTGGTGTGACATTGATAGTAATATCACCATTACAAGTAAAATCCCATTCAATCTCTGGAAAGGGTGGATGTATTGTTTCTATATTTTGTCTATAAAGCTGGGCTCCTCCTCCCATAGTAAATCCATTGCTAAAATCACCCCCATTAGGCATTTCTAAAGATGATGGATCCGATCCATTAATGAATGGTCTAATTTCTATTTCGCAGTCAAGTGGGGCATTGGTATTTATTGCAAATAAACGTACTGTATCTCCAGTCACAAGATTATTAAAAGCAGATGGTGGGCTTAAATTTGGAACAACGGAATAGAAATCATGTTGTGGTTGAGCAGATGGGGAAATTTCATTTGGTCCAAAATCCCATTGACAAGGAATGGTTCCAGTATAAAACTGATTGTTCTCTTTTGCGTTATATGTTGTATCTATAGTTATTGCTGTGCCAGTTGGCACTACTATGGAATATAGGGCATTAAATTGAATCCTTTGAGGATACGTTGTAGCCGATCCGCCAATAACAACAAAACAAGCCTCGTAAATGCATGTTTCCGGATTGTATTGAATTAAAAAATCTACATCTGTTACCTGACTTTCTACTTTAGAAATTCCTAAGAATAATAGAAATAGCGATACCAAGGCATACCTAAGAGTATACATATATACAATAGTTTATGTTGAGTAATAAACACGTTCAGTACATTCTTAATACCCAACCAAGAATATACCTCATCAAATGAGAGTCGTTTGTTAATAAATTGAGTCTTACTGGATATATGACACTAATATTTGACACCCACCCCCATGGATTGTCACCCAATTAAATCGAAAATGAATGCAAATGACAAGTACTTATCATATGCGATTTTGGCACTATATATATGGAACTAAAATGTCCTAATTTATATATGAAAAATATTAGTTTGATATGTAGAAAAAAAATCTTAAAAACTGCCAAAAGTGATCCAATGTGGAATAATTTTAAAAAATAATTGAATTGGACTCTAATTTATTAAAAATAGGAAAGTGTTCTATTATTAATATTTATGGTTTTGAATTATTGTAAGTATTGAATAATGTTTTGCAGACTATGAAAATATTTGGCATTTTGACGTTTGATTTTAATTCATGCAAATTGATGGGGAGGCATATAGTAGTCCTACAGACTACAATTAATATTGGATATTGGGTCTTGGAATTTCATTCCAAGCTGTAATATTTTAGCCTTACAGGCTAAGTCGCTTAGGAGTAAAACTGAATTTTATTAAACACAGAAATCACTGTTTCTAATGGTGATAATTTTGATTTAATCAATTGAAATCGTTGGAATTATTGGGGAGTAATATTGTTGGGTTTTGGGTCTTGGATTTGCATTCCAAGCTGTAATATTTTAGCCTTACAGGCTAAGTCGCTTAGTAGTAAAACTAAATTTTAAATGAACTACCCCGAGGCAGAGCCTAGGGGTATCACCTCCCCATAAATAGCCTAAAATAGCTTTTCACTAGATAGTAAATACTTTATCTTTCAAACATAATTTGGTGATTTACTAAAATCGGTATTTCAATTTATTATTCGCTTATCAGCTGGATTTTACTTTTTGCATTGCCAAAAAAGTAAAACAAAAACGCTAGGCAGCTCTAATGCAGCACGCAATGCTGCTCCCTCATCCCACAATAGCTGCCTTTGCTTTGCTGCCTAATAGTTTTACAACACCCGAGGCAGAGCCTCGGGGAATTCTTTCGATTAAACACAGAAATCACTGTTTCTAATGGTGATAATTTTGATTCATTCAATTGAAATCGTCGGAATTAATGGGGAGTAATACTGTTGGGTTTGGGGTCTTGGATTTGCATTTCAAGCTGTAATACTTTAGCCTTACTGGCTAATTGGTTTTATTGTAGAATGGTAATTCGTTCAACAAAAATTCACTGTTTATTATTGTGATGTTTTGATTCATTCAATTGAAATCGTCGGAATTAATGGGGAGTAATACTGTTGGGTTTGGGGTCTTGGATTTGCATTTCAAGCTGTAATACTTTAGCCTTACTGGCTAATTGGTTTTATTGTAGAATGGTAATTCGTTCAACAAAAATTCACTGTTTATTATTGTGATGTTTTGATTCATTCAATTGAAATCGTCGGAATTAATGGGGAGTAATACTGTTGGGTTTGGGGTCTTGGATTTGCATTTCAAGCTGTAATGTTTTAGCCTTACAGGCTAAGTCGCTTAGTAGTAAAACTAAATTTTATTAAACACAGAAATCACTGTTTCTAATGGTGATAATTTTGATTCATTCAATTGAAATCGTTGGAATTATTGGGGAGTAATATTGTTGGGTTTTGGGTCTTGGATTTGCATTTCAAGCTGTAATGTTTTAGCCTTAGAGGCTAATAGGTTTTATTGTAGAATGGTAATTCGTTCAACAAAAATTCACTGTTTATTAGTAAGTATTCGGGCATTGACATATTGCTTGGAAACAGCAGAGACCTTATTATTGCGTAATAAAATAAATTATGCATCAATATACGGAAAAGGAAAAACTCGAATGGCTGGCGGACTGGAAGACTAGCAAGGTATCAGCTAAATTATTTGCAGAAGACAAGCCGTTTAGTGTAAGCAGTCTTAGATACTGGGAGCGAAAATTCAAATCTGCCGGTGAATCCTCCTTCATTCAATTAATACCAGAGCAACCCAAGGTATCTCCCTATGCTCGACTGACTTATCCCTCGGGAGTGACTCTGGATATTTATACCCCAGTAACATCTGATTATATCAAAGGGTTATTGACATGATTGGATTTACCTCACACCACAACTACTATATCTATACAGATATTACTGACATGAGAAAAGGCTACAATGGATTGAGTGGTCTGGTAAGAAACAATATGGCATCGGATCCCACCAATGGCGATGTATATGTGTTCTTCAATCGCAATCGCCAATTAATGAAAATGCTGGTATGGGATCATGATGGATATGCTATATATTCTAAGCGGCTGGAAAAAGGTACTTTCGAGTGCATCACTGGTAATAAGTCAGGTCCAAAATATACTATCCAATATAATCATCTGATTATGCTCCTTAGTGGAATATCATTATTGGGAATGAAGCAAAGGCCACGATATGACATGAAGAAAGTTGGCTAAAATAATGTAAAATACATATAGGAAATAGCCCTATATGTAATCATGTTTTTGTATCTTAAAGGTGTGAATACCGCAACATTATTAGCAGAAAATAAGCTTCTTAAAGAGCAATGTTCTTTAGTCGAAGAAAAATATTCCTTACTTGAGAAAAAAGCTTTCTTGGCTATAGAAAACCTCAAGCTGAAAACCCAGCAAGTAGATGCGTTCACTCAACGGGTAATGATGCTTGAGGACCAGATAGCTCAGTTGCAACGAATGATCTTCGGACGCAAAAGCGAACGCTTTGTTTACCAGGAAAATCAACTTAATCTATTTGGTAATGATGAAGTAGAAGTAGCTGAAGCACCCCAATTGGTAGAAACAACCATACCCACCCACAAACGTAAAATTAATAAGAATCACCCTGGCAGAAGTCTATTAAAGAACTGTAGCCACCTACGAATAGAAGAGCAGTTGATAGAAACCCCTCATAATGAAGAAGATTTACTGATCGGGCATTTACAAAGAGAAAAGTTAGCCTACAAGCCAGGAGAGTTCTTTATCAAAAAACTGATTACTCCTAAATACAAAAATCAAGAGACGGGTAAAATTGTAGTAGGAGAACAACCAAGTGAGCCGATTCCGAAATGCGAGGCAGATTTATCCTTATTGACTTACATTGTTGTGTCTAAGTTTGTAGACCATTTGCCAGAATATAGATTACAAAAAATATTTAAAAGAGACGGAGTTGTCATTCCTCCCTCCTCTATGAATGGATGGACGCATAAGATAGCCAATCTCTTTTCTCCGATGGCGGATTATCTCCAAAAACAGATCCTATCTACAGGCTACATCCAGATGGATGAGTCGACGATCAGAGTAATGAACAACAAAAAAGGCAAAACTCAAATTGGATACATGTGGGTGATTTATTCACCAGCTATACGGTGTGTTAATTTTATATATCATAAAGGTAGGAGCAAAGAAGCTCCAACTGAGATTTTAGAAAACTTCAAAGGAAAATTGCAAAGTGATGGATATCAAGTCTACGAAACAATTAACAACCAGAGAAGCGACATAGATCTAAGTAATTGTAATGCACATGCGAGGCGGAAATTTGAAGCAGCACTATCAAACAATAAGAATAGTGCCAGCAAAGTAATGTTGATCTATCAAAAGCTATATTCCATAGAATCTAGAATTAATGAAAGAAGAAATGAGTTTGATAGTCCAGAGTTGTTCTATCAATATCGTAAGGAAGAGCGAATGGTAATGGAAGATGAGATTAAAGAATTCAAAGACTTCATACATAATCCTCCAGTAACAATATTACCCAAAAGTTTAATGGGCAAGGCGATCATGTATACCAGAAAAAGATGGTCAAGACTCACTAGTTTTGTAGAAGATGGTGAATTAGAAATGGATACCAACTTTATAGAAAACTGTATACGGCCATTAGCTCTGGGAAGAAAAAACTATCTTTTTGCTGGAAATAATGAAGCTGCAGCGAACATAGGAATATTCTACTCTGTATTTAACACATGCCGACATCTACAAATCAATGTAATGGATTATACTACTTGGTATCTAGAAAGAATCGGAAATACGAAAATAAATGAGATCGCATCGCTGTCACCGTTGGCTTACAAAAATCTATTTCCTTGATGGATTTGTAAATGCCCGAATACTTACGTTTATTATTGTGATGTTTTTGATTCATTCAATTGAAATCGTCGGAATTAATGGGGAGTAATACTATTGGGTTTTGGGTCTTGGATTTGCATTTCAAGCTGTAATACTTTAACCTTAATGGCTAATAGGCTTTATTGTAGAACGGTAATTCGTTCAACAAAAATTCACTGTTTATTATTGTGATGTTTTTGATTCATTCAATTGAAATCGTTGGAGTTAATGGGGAGTAATACTGTTGGGTTTTGGGTCTTGGATTTGCATTTCAAAATGTAATACTTTAGCCTTATTGGCTAATAGGTTTTATTGTAGAACGGTAATTCATTCGAGTGTGTAACATAACAGGGGAATTAAATATGATTACGCACACTTTTTTAGTTTATGTGGATTATTTTTTTCTACTACATATTCCATAAAACTATCCCAATCTTGGTTTTTCTTGGCAGATCTTAAA
>Ga0256847_1001660_pt1 | contig 10941 bp, 9 predicted proteins | sample TeddybearmetaG_FD_189099 | JGI IMG/M metagenome (GOLD analysis project Ga0256847, IMG submission 189099) | Hydrothermal vent microbial communities from East Pacific Rise, Pacific Ocean - Teddybear | ecosystem: Environmental > Aquatic > Marine > Hydrothermal vents | place: Pacific Ocean: East... | reverse complement strand
GTGTGGGCTAAGAGCAACTTCTCCGCCTCCTCCCTCTGCCAGTGCAGCTGCTGCGCGTTTGTTTTCCATAATTTTCGATTGAATGGCCATACCTGCACGGTTCCAGGTGTCGCGATGCTCGATAACGTATCGATTTGATTCACGATAGCCGTCCAGCATGCCGTTTACTTCCGGTATTACGTAGCGGGCTACGAGGTCCCAACTCTTCTGCGTAGTTGCTCGACTGTTTGCCCAATCATGTACAAAGCCAATAACCGTACCGAATCCACCCGTGAGCTCATACAGCTCCCGGATGCGTTTTACCAGATCATCCGGCGTGCCGATTACACTGGTACTGTTATCGCTAAAGGCGGTTACATCCACTGCTTCGTCCGGGGTTTTGTATATAGTGCCCTCTCCGGCAGCGAGTGTGCCTACTGTGTATTCGTTATTGTGGCGCATGAGTCCGTCTCTGGCCTCTTCGCGTGCCTGTTGCCGGGTTTCGGCAATATGCCAGCTGAGCACCAGGCGCCAGTTTTCCCGGTTTACAACCTGATTATGTTTGGCTGCAGCTTCCTCGGCAAAGCTCCACTGCAAAGGCAATGCCTGAATGCCTGCGGTGGACATTGAACCGATCGATAACACGCCCGCTGCATGTTTGCCGGCCAGGGTCATTCCCGAAGGGCTTATCATGGAAGCTACCGCAAACTCGATATGCGCCTGTATCGGCAATAACTGAAGCTTGGCATCGTTTACTTCAAACCAGTCGCACTTGAAGGAAAACCGTTCCTCGCCATTCAACAAACGCCGTATAACGGTCATGGCTTCGTCCTGGCGATCCCTTAACAGCATAGGATCAACACCAATGGTATGTGCATCAGAAGGCAGGGCGCCCGGACCGGAGCCAAACATGAATCTGCCGCGTGACTGGTGGTCCAGTTGCACGACGCGCTGTGCGACCATAAAGGGGTGGTGGTACGGCAGCGAAATTACCCCTGTTCCAAGCCGGATGCGCGAGGAGCGCTCCGCCGCCGCAGCCAAAAACATTTCGGGCGATGCTATTACTTCCCATCCGGTGGAATGATGTTCACCACACCAGAATTCGTCATAACCCAGCTTATCCAGCAATGTCACCAGCTCCAGGTCACTTTGGAGTTGTAAGGTCGGGTTTTCCCCAATGGGGTGGTGGGGTGCGAGGAATGCGCCGAATTTTAGATTGGGCATGGGTACTGATCCTGTGATAATTGTTGTTTGTACACTTATTCTAAGCACGGGTGCTTTTTAACTGCAAATGCCTCCTGTGCACCAGTGTATGGAAAGTGTATCGATTCAGCACCCGGATTATACTTACCACTTGCCTGTAAGCGCACAGCAAGGTACAAATGCACAGACCCTCCTGCCGGTACCCGCGCTTGTGTTGGCGATTCGGCGTCATAGGAAACAGGGCAATAATTTCAAAGGAAGCTCCAAGTAATCAGAAAACGGTAGAAAGCGTAAAAGATCGAATCTGATTCAGAATTTCTGCTATTGGATACATCGATCTATTCTGATCGTTCGAATTCATGGAGTTTTGCGAATTGGTTACAGTGGGTGAGTTATAGGTTAATTGGTGAGTGCAATGTTGCTCGATAGTATGTGCTCGTAGTACAGGATAAACTTTTTTGCAAGGGCGTCGGCATCAAACTCTCGCATGGCTTTTTCCCTGGCGTTGATGGAAAGCTCAGCATAGGAATCGTTATCGAGAATCCACTCTATCCCTGCGGCTAAATCTTGAATATCGTTGGGCTGTGCAAGGTATCCGTTCATTTTATGGTCGACGATGTCAAGCAAACCGGTCTGAGCGAATGCAACGACAGGCGTTCCACATGCCATAGCTTCACTTGCGGTTTGTCCGAAAGCTTCCTGTCTGGAAGGAACGATCATTACGTCTACGCTATTGTAGAGTGACACTAAACTGACATCATCTGATAGAGTGCCAACGTAGTTTATTTTATTTCCGAGATCGGGGGGCACTTTTGGTGTGCTGGCGCCGAAAATAACGAGCTCCAGGTCATCCCTTTTTATTTGTTGGAATGCTTTGTTCAACAAATCAAATCCTTTGCGTGGATCTGAAGTCGCACCCATAGCCCCAAAGAGCACCAGTTTTTTCGCTGCGGGTAAATTCCAGAGCGATCTTGAAACACCCTTATCGATCGGTTTAAAGATTTTTGTGTTTAGTGGATTTGGAAGCCTCTTGATTGTTCTGTTCCGCAGCAATGTACTCTTTGATGCGCAATCTTCGATCCACTTGCTGGGTGCGACTAAATGCAAATTACTTATCTTGGAATACGTTTTCTGTTTTCTTTGCTCTATGGATTTATCGAGCTTGTGCATAGAATTTTTGGCCAATGGTGGGTCGTAGTGCCAACCACCACTAAATGGCCACATGTCATGTAGGCTCCATACAATAGGGGCTTCAATTTTTGCCATATCCTCAATATGAATCAACCCTTTGTTTATCCAGTGAAGATGCACGATGTCTGGCTTGATTGAATTTATTTTCTTTATGATTTTTCGAGTTGGTTGCCAGGACGTACTGAACTGGTTTTGAGGCCTTTCTGAGTAGAATCTAAAGGGAAGAGTATCGAGCGTTGGTTGGCAGAGGGCAACGGCTCTATTAAATAATCCCTCGGGCTCTAACACGGTAAAATCGTCGCTAGACTTGTGCTGCACTAACATTTGACTGTGGACATTTTGTGATAATAAGGAATGATGCAATCTATATGCTGCTTTTGCAGCACCGCCACGAGTGTCAAAAGTGCTTACATTTAGTACTTTCATTTCGCTTTCCCTGCCCGCCATTATGTGATATTGCCCCGATGTTTAGTGTACGCTATATAAGCGTTTCACACCTCATTGGCTCGTTAGCTCCAACGTACTGTCAATTCCATTTTACTCTTCGCTCCAATATTCCAGGGCGCGACTCTACTGGTGATGCTGACGAGCATGGGAATTGGTATTCAAGGGATCGCTGGGACCATAGATATTGCGTTGCACGCGTAGTTTTCTAGATGGATCGATAACGGGCTTTTTCGCTACGACATATATTGTGGAAAGCCCCTATTGCGAGGTTGAGGTTGTGGGTAGATTCTTTTCTGAGGATGAAACGCAACACATGAAAGGGGGCCACAATGCTTTTTCGAAGCTGTGCTGTTTTAGTATTTGCCCTGTCGCCCAACCTGGTCCTGCCCGACCACAACGAGTTTAGGTTCGGCATGTTGATTCCGGTGTTTGTACGGCCGTCAAAATTCCCGGGAGCACAACGCAAAGTGGCTCCCGGTTCTCTTGCCTGACTCAGGCACCGCCACGGCGATGCTTGCCCTGGCCATTACCCTGACCCCTGCCCTGGCCATTGCCGGATCCGCGGCGGCCACCATTGGCTTCGCGCGCAGCCCGACGCTCTTCATTAGACATACTCTGCATCTTCTCTTTTCGGGCTTGGCGATCCGCATCAGACATACCGCCTTGCCTGCCGCTGCGTTCGCCCTGACTTTGTCTGCGCTCTTCGCGGGCTGCAGTGCGTTCTTCATCACTCATGTTCGCCATCTCAGCGCGCCGGTCCTTCCGCGTCGAAATGACCTCTTCAGTAATTACACCAGGGTCAGTTGACACCACATCATCAGCACTGGCTGCTGAAGCCAATCCCGTACCAACAAACATGCAGGCGATGGGGGCTAAAGCCAATAGGGATTTCTGGAAGCTCTTCATTTATTATGTCCTCTAATTTACAGATTTCTGGAACGAGCCAGTTCGACTCGCTACTGACTTATACGCTTAAGTATCAGAAACCCGTCGGTGAAGTTCATACTAAAGATACTGGACTGTGATGCTGATCGACACTGTGCCAATATGTTCCCGAGGTATGGGAACGATGCCCATCCCGGAATGCTCTTTTCTTGGGTTTATATGAACAAAACACAAATACTGGATAGCTCGCTGGAGCAGCGAATTTTGGATTCCGTTCATACCAATATGCGCCAGCAGCTGGAATTCACACAAAAACTTGTACGTTTCCCATCCGTAAGGGGGCAGGAACATACAGCCCAGGATTTTCTGTTCCAGGAAATGAAGTCCCGCGGGTTGGCTATGGATCGCTGGAATATTGATGTCGCCGATATCGAGTCTCATCCCGGCTTTTCTCCGGTGGACGTTGACTACAGCAACGCCATCAACATAGTAGGTGCACATAGACCTAAAGTAGAAAAGGGATGCTCGCTTATTCTTAATGGTCATATCGACGTGGTTCCTGCAGGACCTCTGGACATGTGGGAAACACCACCCTTTGAACCCAGGATTGAAGGAGACTGGTTATACGGTCGTGGCAGTGGGGACATGAAGGCCGGTCTTGTCGCAAACATTTTCGCCCTTGATGCCTTACGAAATATCGGTTTTCAACCTGCTTCTACGCTCTATTTGCAGTCAGTAACAGAAGAGGAATGCACTGGTAATGGCGCGTTATCATCTCTCGTACGTGGATATCATGCTGATGCTGCAATCATTCCTGAGCCCATGAACAATACATTGGTAAGAACAAGCATCGGCGTGATCTGGTTTAAAGTTCATGTAAAAGGTCGCCCGGTTCATGTTGCCGATGCCAGTAGCGGTGCCAATGCAATTGATGCCGCAATCTATTTGATTGATGCGCTCAAATCCTTTGAAAAAGACCGCAATGCTAAAAAAACCAACTACCCACACTTTGCAGATCTGGACAAACCCATCAATGTAAATGTTGGTAAGATAGCTGGCGGAGATTGGGCCTCATCTGTGCCCTCATGGTGCACTTTCGAAGTCAGAACGGCACTTTATCCGGGCGAAGATGCAAAACAGGGCGCGCGCGAAATCGAAAACTTTATTCGATCAACATCCGGTAATCATCCATTTCTGTCTAACAATCCTCCAGAGGTTGAATTTAACGGGTTCATGGCAGAAGGATATGAGCTTGAAGAAGGCAGTGACGCAGAATTAACCCTGAGCCTTGCACACAAACGCGCGTTTAGTCAGGAACTACAATCCGGACCGTCACTGGCTTATCTGGATGCCAGGGTTTTTATGCTCTATGACGAAACACCTTGCCTGGTCTATGGACCTTATTCAGACAACATTCATGGTTTTGACGAAAGGGTTAGTATCGCCTCAATCGAGAAGATCACTAAAACCATCGCCTTGTTTATTGCGATGTGGTGTGGGTTGGAAAAAATTTGATGGGGACTATGAATGTGAACGCATCCAATATACGTGTAGTAATTTTTATCGTGTTGTTCTTTGCGGGGTGCACAAGTTCACCCGAAGCCCAGGCCGCAGCCATAGAGTCCATGTTGAGCAAGAAGTAGGCAAGGCTTGCCTGCTCGGGTATGACAAGGTACAAATGCGTAAGACATTCACTGACGGAGATCAATACACTTGAACATACAATCCAGACTGGAATCCTTGGGCATTGAATTACCTGATCTGGCCACCCCCCCGGGTAATTTTGTGCAATACGTGCAAAGTGGCAACCTGCTCTATCTTTCCGGTGCAGGGCCGCGAGCCTCCGGAAAGGTAGGCAGCAAATTTTCCGCCGAAGAAGCCGCCGGACATGCCAGGGAAATTGCTATTCAACATCTTGCAGTAATTCACCTGGCACTGGGTTCGCTTGATCGTGTGGCTCAAATAGTGAAAGTATTTGGTATGGTTAATGCCGAACCCGATTTTCAGGAACACCCGAAGGTCATTAACGGTTATTCAGACCTGATGGTAGAAGTTTTTGGGGACAGGGGCCGTCATGCACGTTCTGCAGTCGGTATGGGGTCCTTGCCTTTTGGTATTCCGGTGGAGGTGGAAACCATCCTGGAGGTAAGCGCGAGGGAAGATTCGGATGCAGATCAGGGATGATGGCAGGTATGAAAATATTGTTTTCTGCTCTACCCAGATTTTTGTTGGTTGCCGGTCTGTTTGTGGGCTCCGTTACCAACGCTGCAGGTACGCTTAGCGATAACTTCGTCAATTTAAGCAGCATACTTGGGTACAAGCTTCAGTACCGGATATACCTCCCGGAAAATCATGCGCAATCCGGAGACTTACCGGTAATTTTTCTTACCGATGGAAACTGGTTCATCAAAAATGGTGATATGGTTGGCGTGTTGGACAGAATGATTGCCAGGGGAAGCATTAAGCCCGTGGTAGCCGTGTTTGTTGATAATCGGGATCCTGAAAACCTGCGGGACAACCGCCGGAACCGGCAATTTTTTTGCAATGAAAAATATGCTGATTTTTATCGGGCAGAGCTTGTTCCACACATTCGGAAGCGGTACAAAATATCCGCGAGACCCAACGACGTTGCCATTGCGGGAATGTCATTTGGGGGCTTGAATGCTGCGTGTTTTGGTTTGATGGCAACGGATACTTTCGGTTTGGTAGGGATGATGTCACCGGCCATGAAACCTGTACCGGGTCTGGCAAAGGCCTATGAAAAGGTGGATCGCTTGCCACTTCGGTTTTTTTTAAGCCATGGGAAACAGCGAGACAATGAAAAATCTGCGCGTAAATTTCGCAGTATATTGTCTTCTAAAAAATATGAGCTGAAATATAAAACGGTTAACCAGGGTCATAACTGGCGCAACTGGAAACCGCTGCTGGACGATATGTTGTTATACTTTTTCGAATGAACTAACAGGAAATCCCATGGCCGCTCAGGACGCTAAAAAACAGGGAGTACCACTCCATATTTATGGGCTGGTGTTCGCGGTGGCAATTGCCACGGCACTTGGCGTAAGTTTATATGATAGGCAGTTTGTACGCATACTTCTTGAAAACCCTGAAACTGCAGCCAATCTAAGTGCCTCCGCAGCTTTCGAAAAAGCTATGGACAGGAGCGTGGAGCGTATCTTGCGCTCTGATGATGCGGAAATAGATCTAGATAATCTGCTTTCAAAGAGTGAGTTATTGCAGCGCCTGATAAACCAGGCTGTAAGTGAGCGCCTGCTGGAATACGGGAGCTCCCCGGATTTTCAGGATTCCGTATCGCTTGCCCTGCCAAAGGTAAGTGATCTGGAAAACAACGCCAGTTTCTTACGGCAAATCCAGAATAAAATGAAGCTGTACGAGTCTAAACTGGCCCAGGTAAGCCGTCGGGTAAACGACGATGAATCGGTACAGGCTGTTAATGACTTACAAAGTAATTTTGTTGAATTGCAACAGTTGATCGGTGGCCTGAGTCAGGAGGTGCGCTGTTCTCTGGCCACGGTAGGTAGGGGTAAAAGCAGCTTTCTCCTCAAGGAAAAACGCTCGACGGAATTGCAGGTTTATAAAATTGTGGTCACTCTTGGTGCGCTTAAAAATGACCTTATTGAAAGCGTTTCCATCAGTGGGCCCAATGCGGACAGTACCCAGGCCAATACACGGGTTATTGCCAATGTGCGTTTAGGTTCTGCGATAGATTTTCAGAGTGGGGGGCACAGTTACCAGGGTACGTTTACCTTTCGCCAGGCACGTTTTGGTCCTGATTTTGTAGGATTTGAGGTGCAGGAGACACTTATTCAAACGGATGACTGTCTGGCCGGTGCATGATGTTGAAGTGTTGCCAGATTCACGAAATCAGATGTAATTGCTTTTAATTCAGGCTAATTAAATGTATTTTTGAATATCTGGAATAATACTTAAAAATACAGGCAGGAAAGGAACATGAGTGAAGCGGTAGAAGAGGAAGAACTGACGCCGATACCGGATGCTTATTCGATACCTCTGGAAGAGATCGATATGATCCAGCCACGGCTATTCCAGGAAAACCGGATTTGGGAATATTTCGAGCGCCTGCGTAACGAGGACCCTGTGCATTTTAATGAGCGCAAACCCTTTGGTCGCTACTGGTCCCTCACCAAATACGACGATATTTTTTATGTGGATAAGCACAGTGACCTGTTCTCTTCGGCAAACGGAATTACAATTGGGATGCCTGTTGGTTCCGGTTTGCCAGAAGGTGCATTGCCCATCAGCACTTTTATCGCGATGGATTCTCCAAAACATGACGTACAGCGCGCGACGGTTTCCTCCATCGTTGAACCTCAAAGTCTGGCCAAGCTGGAAACTACCATTCGCGGCCGTACTGCAAAAGTGCTGGACTCCTTACCGATTGGGGAGACATTCGACTGGGTGGATAAGGTATCCATCGAACTTACTACCCAAATGCTGGCCACTCTTTTTGATTTTCCTTTTGAGCAACGCCGTAAATTGACCCGCTGGTCGGACGTGGCAACTGCAGCACCTGGTAGCGGTATCATTGATTCTGTGGAGCAGCGCCGCGAAGAACTAATGGAATGCCTCGAGTTTTTTACCGGTTTGTGGAATGAACGTATAAAGAAACCCGGGCATGATCTGGTGTCCATGCTTGCCCACGGTAAAGACACTAAAGACATGCAGCCATTTGAGCTGCTGGGCAATATTATTCTTTTGATTGTGGGTGGTAATGACACCACCCGCAACTCGATGAGTGGCGGTGTGCTGGCTCTAAACGATTTTCCAGACGAGCATCAAAAACTGCGAGACAATCCCAAGCTGATTCCGAATATGGTATCGGAAATTATCCGCTGGCAAACACCTTTGGCATATATGCGCAGAACCGCCAACCAGGATTGCGAGATACGTGGCAAGCAAATTAAAAAGGACGATCAGTTAATCATGTGGTATGTCTCGGGGAACCGCGATGAAGACGTAATTCTACGTGCAAACGAATTTTTGATTGATAGAAAAAATGTACGCCGGCATCTTTCCTTTGGTTTCGGTATTCACCGCTGTATGGGCAACCGCCTTGCGGAAATGCAATTACGCATTCTTTGGGAAGAAATAATGCAACGATTTGACAAAGTTGAGGTGGTTGGTGAGCCTCAGCGTACGTACTCAAGTTTTGTAAAAGGTTATACCTACCTGCCGGTAAAACTTCACGCTAAATAATTCGAGGGACAGTATACTGTCCCTCGAATTATATCTGGCAACAAACACCATTGTGCACTTAAGCTGGAAAAACGAAAATGGCCGATCTGTCGAAATTACCTTTGCCCGTACCCACGCCGGAAACCCGGCATTTTTGGGAGGGTACCAAAGACCACAAACTGCTGTTGCAAAAGTGTGATGATTGCAGCAATACCTATTTTCCTCCGCGACCCTTTTGTCCATCCTGCGGTTCTCGTTCTGTGCAGGTGTTTGCTGCCAGTGGCAAGGCGAGTTTGTACAGCTATGTAATTAACCAGCGTCCGCATCCTGCCTTTGACGGTGTTTACTCGATTGCGGTGGTCACTCTTGAGGAAGGGCCACGTATGATGACTAATATCATAAATACACCCCAGACACCTGAAGCACTGCAACTGGATATGGCATTAACTGTATCGTTTGGGGAAATTACCGGGGATATTACACTGCCATATTTTGAACCGGCGGAGGTTTCCCAATGAAGCCCAATTCTGTTGCGATTGTGGGTGCCGCTGAAACGACCGAAATGGGTAAAATTCCGGATACTTCCCAGCTTATGTTGCACGCGGATGCTGCCCTTAATGCCCTGCAGGATGCCGGTTTAAAACCGGGTGATATAGATGGTGTTGCCTGCGCCGGGGAATCACCGACAAATGTAGCGCACTATCTCGGAATTATCCCTACCTGGGTTGATGGAACCCAGGTAGGCGGTTGTTCGTTCATGTTGCATGTTAGGCATGCAGCAGCGGCAATTAACGAGGGCCTTTGCAGCACGGTGCTGATTACTCATGGTGAAAGTGGTCGCTCGCGCGTGGGAACCGGCCGTAGGGGTGGGGGTGGTGGACACACTCTGGCAGGGCAATTCGAAGGGCCTTTTGGAACCATGGGCCCACCCACTGCATTCACTTTGCCTTTTTTGCGTTACATGAAAGAAACAGGTACCACATTTGAACAACTGGCAAACGTTGCAGTAGTGCAGCGGGAATGGGCAGGGCTAAACCCACGCGCGACTTATAGAGAGCCTATTACCATTGATGATGTAATGAACTCCAAGATGATCGCGTATCCCTTTCATATATATGAGTGTTGTTTGGTAACCGATGGTGGGGGAGCACTGATCCTGGTGTCAGCAGAACGTGCGAAGGATTTTCCACAGAAACCGGTTTATATACTGGGTACCGGCGAGAGTGTTGAAACACCTATGGTCAGCCAGATGGCCCGTTTTGATTCATCCAGGGCCTTTGAGGTATCCGGTAAAAAGGCCTTTGTGGAAGCAGGCATTAAACATGCTGATGTGGATCATTTGATGATCTACGATGCCTTCGCACACCTGCCATTTTATGGGCTGGAGGATCTTGGCTTTTGCAAGCCGGGTGAGGCAGGGTCATTTATCATGGAGCGTAACACTGCTATTGGTGGCAAACTGCCTCTTAATACCAATGGCGGCGGACTTAGCTATATGCATTCAGGCATGTATGGCATGTACGCTTTGCAGGAAAGTGTACGCCAGCTGCGTGGCATAGCGCCTGCCCAGGTAGCGGATGCCAAAATATCGATTGCCCATGGTGTAGGCGGCATGTTCGCTGCCAGTGGAACCGTTATCATGAGCAACCAGGAAATCTGACATGGCCCTGGTATTGAATGAAGAACAGGGCCTGTTGCGTGATGCAGCAAAAGAGTTCTGTACCAAAAACTCCCCTGTGTCTGCCTTGCGCAAACTACGTGATGAAAACAATGTTGACGGTTTTGATAGCGTGATCTGGCAACAGATGGTCGAGCTTGGTTGGGCAGGTATTCTAATTCCTGAACAATATGGCGGCTTTGAATTTGGTTACCAGGGAATGGGTGTGGTTATGGAAGAGTGTGGGCGAATGCTGGTAGCTTCCCCGCTATTGTCGACGTCTGTATTGTGCGCCAGCGCTTTGAATCTTGCTGCAAACCACAAACAAAAAAGTGCCTTGTTGCCTAAGATAGCGAGTGGTG
>Ga0256847_1001659_pt1 | contig 10941 bp, 6 predicted proteins | sample TeddybearmetaG_FD_189099 | JGI IMG/M metagenome (GOLD analysis project Ga0256847, IMG submission 189099) | Hydrothermal vent microbial communities from East Pacific Rise, Pacific Ocean - Teddybear | ecosystem: Environmental > Aquatic > Marine > Hydrothermal vents | place: Pacific Ocean: East... | reverse complement strand
AAGGATACTATCTATTATTCCATATGTGTAAATGGATCTCCAACCAATTGTAATGAATCATTCCAGGTAGTGACTATAAATGATAATAGTGCATTGAATTCTGTAGTTGCAGCTGACGATTTCAAATATACATTGAAAGAGACACCTGTGAGCGGAAACGTGATGACAAATGATAGTGATCCAGAAAGTCATGCGATATCAGTAATTCCTCAAGGAAGTTTTGGAAATCCAATTGTTACACCAGAGGGCGAGTATTATATTGCGGCGGATGGTAACTATACATTTACTCCATCTACTGGATATTCTGGAGCAACCGAGATTATCTATACACTTTGCGACAATGCATCGGAGTCTGTATGCACGGATGCTACATTACATTTATTAGTATTCGATGACATCTCTATTAAACTAAGAGTTTACTTAGAAGGAGCATTGATGTTGAATGGAGGAGTTTTTTCATCTTTCTCTGGATATCCATTAATGAGAGATGATTTGCGTGAAAGTCCATTTACTGGAGAGAATTATATTCCAGCTTCTGATCCTTATACTTATCAACATGATAATTTCATGAATACACCATCTATGTTCCTCAAAATGGGACCTGGATTAATGAATAAAAATATTGAGATCGCAGATTCTGCTACTGTATTTTCGGTTACAGGAGATGATGCGATAGTGGATTGGGTTCATGTCGAACTAAGATCAAAAGATGACAATACAGTACCAATCGCAACAAGATCAGGATTGGTTCAGAGAGATGGAGATGTAGTGGACCTTGATGGAGTGACTGATTTGAGATTTGATGGAATAAAGGTAGATAGTTTCTACGTTGTGGTGAAACATAGATCTCACTTAGGTGTGATGTCGATGAAGGTAGCGAATGATCAGCTGGTCGATTTCACAGATCCGGATTTTCCTGTATTCAATTATGGAACTACATTCAACATGATCTATGATTTTACAGGATTGTCTCAAAAAGCCAATGTAGTATCTGGCTATATGTCACTTTGGGCAGGAGATTTTGATTCTAATGGACAGGTGAAATTCACCAATCCTGGAGATGATCAGAATATACTATTTATAGATGTATTATTTAGTTCACCAGCATTTTTGATCAACTATAATAATACTATTGGATATTATACAGGAGATTTTAATATGAATAGCAAAGCAAAATATACTAACCCAGATGATGATAAGAACTTCTTATTCAGTCAAGTACTATTGTATCCATTGAATACAGAATTCTTGTCAAACTTCAATGCGATTTTAGAACAAGTGCCAGAATAAACATTACAGACACCTTTTTTAATTCTCTAGGACCGTATTAAGCATAGTCACTTAATGCGGTTCTTATTTTTAGAGATGGAATCACTTAAAGCGATTCCATCTTTGTTTTAATCTAAGTGATTTTATAAAGCTTACTTAGTTGATTTTCAATACATTGATTATTGTTACTTATAAATTACAACTCTCTTTATTGAGTTTCTTAGACGAAATTGATATAAAGAATTTCAAGCGATGTGGTCGCTCGCCGCGACTGGCGTTCATTTCTTCCTTGATGAAGAAACGAACCAAAGAAATCAAGGCGCTTTAAAGGCTATGCTGCGAATGCTTCACCCGCTTCCCACGTAAAGCGCCAGGCAGCCCTCTTTTTATTCAGTTTTAATCAAAGATATTCTAATATTATTAGGCTAAGATTTCTTGAGCGATGGAATCACTCTAAGTGATTCCATCGCTGCTTTATTCTGAGATTTGTTTTAATGCGACTCTTACACTACCTGACTTAAGAAGGAGGGACTTCGCCTCATCATAAGTCAAATTAGATCTTTCTACAATCATTTTTGTTCCTCGATCTACGAGTTTATTATTGCTTAATTGCATGTCTACCATCTTATTGTCGCGCACCCTTCCTAATTTGATCATTACAGAAGTACTTAACATATTGAGGACTAATTTTTGAGCGGTACCAGATTTCATTCGGGTGGAACCTGTGACATATTCGGGACCGACAACTACCTCTACAGGGTACTTGGATACTGCTGCTAGGGGAGAATTTGGATTACATGATATTGAGCCAGTAAGAATATTGTTTTTATTACAATCTTGTAAGCCATTTACAACATAAGGAGTGGTGCCAGAAGCTGCTATTCCTACTACAAAATCGTTATCATTAATAGCATATTCTGATAAGTCCTTCCATGCAAGATTGATATCATCTTCTGCAAATTCGACAGCTTTTCTCATTGCACTATCTCCACCAGCCATTATACCAATAACCCAATCATGTGGGACTCCAAAAGTGGGTGGGCATTCACTTGCATCTACAATTCCTAATCGTCCACTTGTACCAGCTCCAATATAAAAAAGCCGTCCTCCAGTCTTCATTTTATCATAAATCGCATTGGCTAATTTCTCAATTTGGCTTAAGCTTTTTTCTATGGCATGAGGCACAGTCTTGTCTTCATTATTTATGTCTCTGAGAATCTCAATTGTAGATTTTTTTTCTAAATGCCTATATGTCGAGTCAGATTCTGTGATTCTATTATCCATTTGATCTTTGTGTTGAGAAGGCATACAAGCCAAGGAAAGTAAGTATCCCATTTAATGCTAAAATCATATATCCCCATGTGAAACCTCCTAAGATACTTGGTGAAATGATATTGATGAAATAACACAATATGGGAGCAGCGATACATATCGGAATGATCGCCTGACTATTCGTATTTCTATTGGTTAGAATAGCGAAGGAGAACAATCCCAAGATGGGTCCGTAAGTATAGGTTGCTGCTACAAATATCTTGTTGATTACCGAATCGTCATTGAAGGCATTGAAAGCTAATATTATTAGTAATAAAATAATACTCCACCCAACATGGACTATAAATCTTTTTCTCTTGTTGATTTTTTCGGTGGCTTCAGCATCTTCGATATTTTGGGTCTGATCACTGTCTTTATTCATACCCAAGAAGTCAACACAAAATGAAGTTGTCAGACTCGTGAGGGCTGAATCGGCACTAGAATATGCAGCAGCGACCAATCCTAAAATAAATAATATTCCAACAGTAGGTGTAAGATGATCAAGCGCTATGAGTGGAAATAATTGATCAGTACGTTCAGGTACTTCTATGCCTTTACTAGCTGCAAAAATATATAAAAGTGCTCCCAATGTAAGAAATAAGAGATTAGCAAAAACCAATATTATAGAAAATGTGAGTACATTTTTTTGAGCATCTTTAATTGTCCGGCATGTAATATTCTTTTGCATCATATCTTGGTCAAGACCAGTCATTACGATGGCAATCAAAGCTCCACTAATAAACTGTTTGAAAAAGTTATTTGGATTGTTCCAACCATCTTCAAAATAGAAAGTTTCGGTATATCCTTTTTCATTCATTATGCCCCACATTTCAGAAAAACTAATCCCCATATTGTCAGTGATCGCATAAATGGTAAGTGCTACCGCAAATAACATACTTATCGTCTGAAAAGTATCTGTAATAACGATGGTTTTTATACCTCCTTTGAATGTGTAAATCCAAATGAGAATAATGGTGATAATGACCGTAAATACAAATGGCAATCCAAGAGGTCCAGTCACAAAGATATCTAAGATCATAGCCACCAAATACAGCCTAAATGCAGCTTGAATAACTCTGGAAAGTAAAAAATATGCTGATCCTGTTTTATATGCTGTATTGCCCAATCTTTTATCTAGATAGGTATAGATAGATGTCAAATTGTATTTGTAGTAAATCGGGAGTAGGACCAATGCAATAAATGCGTATCCAACCAGATAACCCAAAACCATCTGCATGTAAGAAAAATTGATGTTTGGTCCACTTTCTTTGCCAATCAATCCAGGAATAGAAACGAAGGTCACCCCTGATAGACTGGCTCCTATCATTCCGATAGCTACCAATAACCATGGTGAATTTTTATTGGCTGTGAAAAAAGTCTTATTGTCTCCTTTTCCTGAAGTGAAATAAGATATTCCAATCAGAATAAGAAAATATCCTACAATTACAGCAAGAATCAATGAAGGTGAAAGTTGGCCCATAAAGTTGCTTTTTATCAGGAATTTTGTCCCAATATTATCAAAAACTAATACAAATGTAACAATGACACTCGCACTTTACTATATTGCTATTACAAAAAAGAGATTGACATGCTTCATAGACTATTTGAATCCAATACAATATTAAATCAATTTGTCGCAGAAATCAGAGATGTTGCAATACAAGCGGATAGATTGCGGTTTAGAAAAAATATGGAACGCATTGGAGAGATTTTCGCCTATGAAATCAGTAAGCACTTGACTTATTCAAAACAAGAAGTCGAGACTCCATTGGGTATTGCAACTTGCAAATTACCATCTGATAGAATAGTTTTGGCGACGATACTAAGAGCTGGTCTGCCGTTGCATAATGGTCTTTTGTCCTATTTGGATAAAGCTGACAATGCATTTATTTCAGCTTATCGTCAACATCATAAAGATGGTACTTTTGAAATTAAAATGCAATACATCACATGCCCTTCTGTCGAGGATGCAATATTGATTATCTCAGATCCAATGTTGGCTACTGGAGCATCAATGCAACAATCTATTGAAGCTATTTTGGAGTATGGCAAACCTAAACAAATACATGTTGTAGTAGCCATAGCATCCTCAAATGGAATCAAATATATCAAGCGACACTATCCAAAAGTTCATATTTGGGTAGCCGCAGAAGATGAAGAATTGACAGCGAAATCATTTATAGTGCCTGGATTGGGAGATGCTGGGGATTTGGCTTATGGGGCGAAGTTGCAGGAATGATAATGATTGCTTAATCGCTTAATCGCAGAACTGCTGAATCGCTGGATCATCTCTCAAAGTGCTCAGAGTCTTTAGAAAGATTGGACGGTTCGCAGAACTACAAGAATGTATTAAATGTTCCTTGTCATTCTGAACGAAGATTTATCGGAGCTGAAGAATCAAGGAGCATTAATTTTTCTTTATTTCGACTATCATGGAGAAATCTATCAACTTTAGAATACCGAATTTGTCAGATATCTCTACACAGGTCAAAATTCGAGATATAATAACATTCCCATCCTTCCACTCATTATATTCAGGTGCATTCCACAATGTCGTTTTATCAAATAAGTCTTCAATGTTGAATAAGCGAGATTTCTCCACTTTGCATAGGCGTCAACCTAATAATCTAATATACATGTTTTTGTTATGGATAAGTGTCTATTCAATAGTTATTTAAGCCTAATATATGTAGTTTATTTAGTTGAAAGCACAACTTAAAAAAGAGTATAGCCATGCCGCTAAACTGTGGGTGGAGGGAGCAGCATTCGCAGTATAGCCTTTTTAGCGGCTTGATTTCTTTGGTTCGTTTCTTCATCAAGGAAGAAATGAACGCCTGTCGCGGCGAGCGACCATTCTTGTTTGAAAGTGAAAACTTCGTTATTAACTTACAATTTGTTCACAAAATGTATGACTTATACATATGAAATTATCATATATTAATATGTTAGGTTGACGCCTATGTCCACTTTGGTCGAAATTTGGACTTTGATAAATTGTCAATTCTTCCACTCGCTGTGATCAGTCAGAATGACAATTCTATTGATCAACATCAATCAAATAACTTCTTGTCATTACTTTAATTTTAAAGCTGCATGACGCTTTTTGGAGCTCAGAATGACAAGCAGTATTTTTGTAGGGATGAAATAAGCATTGTTTAATAGAATCTAAATTTGTCCGTTAACTGATCGGAATTTATACTTTATGAAAATGATTTGTATTATTAACGGGACAATGATTATTTTGAGCATCCACTACAAATTCAACACATGAAATATCTTTTTAGAATTATTGCCTTTGCCATATTGACCTCGGTAATAAGTATAAGTTGCAATGAAAAATCAAAAGAAATTGAAGTTTCAAATCTAGCTTTCGAACAGAGAATGGAAGAAAAATTCTATCCTGAAGAAGGGCATATGATGGCTAAGAACTACCCTGAGAAGACTTTTGCTTATAAAGCATATGAGGCATCAATGGCTAGTATCAAAAAGTTGATTTCTGCTTCGACCAGTCGAAATGGATCTTGGGTAAATGAAGGGCCAGGAAATATTGGTGGGCGGATCAATACTATCGGAATGCATCCTGACAATTCTCAAGAAATGATGCTAGGTTATGGGTACGGCGGTATTTTCAAAACAGAGAATGGTGGGGAGGATTGGTTTCCAGTTTTCGATCAGGAAGATATCACAACGATAAGTGATATAAAATATGACCCTAATGATGGCTCTGTCATATATGTTGGTACAGGTGATTTGAATATAACGGGATATGCTAAAAATGGTCGTGGAATATTCAAGTCTATTAATGGAGGGCAAGATTGGGAGAGGATGGGTCTAGAAGATGCCGGAATTATTGCAGAAGTGGGGATTAGTAAATCAAATTCTGATATCGTATATGCAGCGTCTATGGGGATTCCATTTTTGAGGACAGAAGATAGAGGGCTTTATAAATCTACAAATGGTGGTCAGGATTGGGAGCAAGTTTTCTATTTGAATGATTCTACGGGAGTGATAGATATTGAAGTGCATCCTGAAGATCCGAATATAGTATATGCAGCTTCATGGACTAGAATAAGGAATAATGAAGAGTCAATCTTGCAAGGCGATCAGGTAGGAATATTCAAGACAATAGATGGAGGAGATTCCTGGACTAGATTGTCAAATGGATTGCCAGAGGGGCAATTGGTACGTCCTGGATTAGCTATGTATGAAGGGGATCCTGATGTGGTTTATTCTATTTTTGTACACAACAATCAAGATACTTTATGTTCACCTGGTTTTCATCTGGAAGGTATATATAAGACTTCGGATGCTGGAGATTCATGGAGCGAAGTGCCTACAGATCAAGAGACTACAGGGTTGCCTTGTAGAGTTCTAGGCGGATTCGGTTGGTATTTTGGTCAGATCAGAGTCAGTCCTTTTGATGAGGATATATTATATGTGTTGGGTGTGGATGGATATACTACAAAGGACGGAGGTCAAAATTGGTCGAGAGCTACGCCTGGATGGTCAACTTATATAGTTCATGCTGATTTGCATGATATGGTATTTGATGATACTGACATATATCTTACAACTGATGGAGGTGCATATAAGGGGAATGTTTTTTCTGAAGAATGGGAAGATATAGAAAACATAGTTGCTACTCAATTTTATAGAGTGGCGGTAAGTCCTCATGATATTGGATCCTATTTTGGTGGAGCTCAGGATAATGGAAGCACGGGAGGCAATGTTGATTCTATCAATCAATGGCCGAGGATATTTGGTGGAGATGGGTTTCAAATGGTTTTTCATCCCACGGACCCTAATATTTATTATGTAGAAACTCAAAATGGAAGTATTAGAATAACCCAAGATGGAGGAATTACTTATAGAAGTGGGACAAGAGGATTGAATGGAAGTAGAAATTGGGATATGCAATATATTATGTCTTCTGTAGATCCTACGATGTTGTATACTGGGACCAATAAAATGTTTAGAAGTGTTTCAGATACCATGCCTCAATGGGTCGAAATAAGTGGAAACTTGACAGATACGCTGGATACTTATGGATACCAACATAATATTACAACACTGGATGAATCTCCAGTAAATTCTGATATTTTGTATTGCGGAACTTCAGATGGATTTGTGTGGAGGAGTTTGGATTTTGGGGCTAGTTGGGATCAAATAAACGAAGGGCTCCCAAGAAGATATATTTCGGATATCAAAGCTTCAAAGTTTGAAGAAAACACAGTCTATTTGACAATTCAAGGATATAAAGACAATGACAATACTCCTTACGTTTACAAATCGATAGATAATGGTGATAATTGGATAGGCATAAATGGGGATCTGCCACAGATTGCTATAAATGACATTTTGCTTTCTCCTATAGATGAAGAAGGATCTACAATATTTATAGGTACAGATGGCGGCGTATTTTATACTAAAACTGGGGGTGAAAACTGGGAAAGGCTAGGAGATAATATGCCTATTTTTCCAATTTTTGATATGGCAATAACACCTGATAATAAACTGGTGGGGGGTAGTTTTGCGAGAGGGATTTTTACTTTTGATTTGAGTCAATTGGATCAAGTGGGGAGCAAAGATCTTGTTATAAAGAGCAACTTAAATGTCTACCCTTCGATTACAGATGGATCGTTGACTGTAGAAATGGATAGTGAGATTTCTGATTTGGTTATTAGGGTTGTATCAATAACAGGGGAGCAAGTTTTAAAGGAGAATCTTAAAAATGGAGCTTTATTGGATGTCAGTTATTTGCAAGCCGGAAGTTATTTTTTGGTCGTAGGTGATGACACTAAGATGTTTGTGAAAATATAAGCCTGACCAAATACTGGTATTGATATTAATATAAATCAGACAAGGTAGACTAAATGGTATGGATTAAAAATTTATGGTATTTACTTTTCTCACTTTGTCTATTTGATTGTTCATCAAGAGATCAAATCATCTTTCTTGACAGTATCGAAAATACATTTATTGATTCGGTCCAAATTCAAGATTCAAATGAGAAAACAATAGGACCTTCAGCGATATTTAGATCAAAATATAAAGCGTATAATTTTTTTAGGTTTTCTACTGATGGGTATTATGTTTTTTGTCTGGACAAGAAAAGTATTCTGAAAAAGGACACTATTTATTTATCCAAAAGAATTCAAAATAATAATATTCCTTTGACTTATGAATGGACTTTTGAATATATGAAACTTAATGAGCGTATTGAAAGGTTTAAGTTTTTAAGAATTCAAAACATAAAAAAGTTCGATTCCTGTTTAAATCAGCTTTGTGAAAACAGTGATAGCAAAAAGATTATCATAACAGCTAAAATAGATATCACAGGAGAAATATTGGACTTTGTAATAGTTAGAGGATCGGCGATGCAAAAGGATCGAACTATCATATTGTCCAAGCTGGAAGAATGTAAAATTAATCTTGGAGAAATTCTACCTATTGGCACTGCTAGATATACTCCTGGCATTGAGCAATATACTTTTGTAATGTGCAATGATTAGAGAATACTGTGTTCTTAGTTTGTAATTTATTTAGCCTTTGTGATATGGAATGATATTTTGTTTGTCTTATGATTTATTATTTCTATTTTTAGTGAGTAATATGTTTTACTTGACAAGAATCGATTTACTTGTAGATTCTTATATAAAAGAAATTATGATCTCATTATATTCCACATGGTGGGCCAAACCAGAAGCACTTGAAGATTTAAAACCAGCATTAGCTGAACTAGCTCAAAATGTAGAAAAACATGAACCAGGTACAAAAATGTATTTGGTCCATTTTCCACGATATGACTTTCCTCCAAAAGAAGAGAATAGACCTAAAATTATTTCAGACCCAATGATACGCCCAGGAACTATCATATTTGTAGAAAAATATGAAAGTTGGGATGCTTTTAAGGCTCATTTATATGGAGAATATTTTACTGATTTCGTCGCTTGTCACAAGGACAAATTTGTCTTAGACAACAAGGGAGGCCCATTTGTCCAGGTAGTATTTATGGAAGAGGGAATGGGTTTTATTAGGAGTGGAGTAGGGTATGAAAGGGTAGAGGGTAAGTAGGTTTTTTATTGATTAGGTTTTCTGTGATTGAATAACATGTTTTTTATAGAACTTCAATTTGTAATAGAATTTAATCCTTTTTAGTTGGATAATAAGTTGGGAATAGAAAAGGTGTGTAAACCATATTGCACTAAATATGCAATTTGACTTACATCAATTAAGGGTTTGGATCGATTTTTATTTTTAATTTTCATGGTTTGAATTTCATTCTATTATACGCTTATCAGCTGGATTTTCCTTTTTTCATTGAAAAAAAACGAAACCAACCTGCCTGCCGGCAGGCAGGAAATTCTAGGGGATAGACCGATCTCGGAGAGTGGCGACAATAGTCGACAAGGGAAGGAACGTGTAAGCGGCGGGTGGATAAACTTGCATCACTATCATCCACCCACCGCTTGCGCGTTCCTTCTCTTAGCAGCTATAATGAGCCTCCCACCTGCTTACGCGTTCCTTCTCTTAGCAGCTATCGCTGCTACATCTTCGATGATCGTTCAGTCATATCTTCGATGATCGTTCAGTCCCCCACAAGATCTGCCTTGGCCAGGCTTCCTTGATGTTTGGTTTCTTCTTATTTCATTTGAAACATATGGGCAATTCGAAAAAAAATACAAAAAGTGCAATATGGTTTACACACGATATATTCCCTAAAGGATTGCTTAATGATGTGAAAAAGATCTCGGGTTGCTTTTATCTTCATGATCAGAATAGAACTTTCATTCCCTACGATAATCAGTTTTATGATACATTTAAGGATTGTTACTTTATTATTGAATCATTCCTAAGACACTCACCGAGCAAATAATAATTTTGTCTACTCCTGGTACTAGTGGCTCAAGTCATAAGTTATTGATAGTTAAAATGAGTCTATTTTTTCTTTAGTCAAGGATTGAGAAAGGAAGATAGCCGTAGCTACCTGACTGACGAAAGACGAAGAATCAAGGAAAAAGTGGCCATTTAAGCTGTCAAGTATTTATGATTTGAACCACTAGCGAGTCCACTGGCTCAAAAACTAACAAGACCAGCATATCACCTCAAAATGGTGAGAACGAAGCAGTTTCTGAAAAGTATAGTGGCGATCAGAATGCTTACATACATGTAAATCCGCATGGTCATATAGTAGAATTTAATCTCTTGGGGTTTAATTCCCCGATGCTTGCATGGAAAGTAACTTTAACTGAATCCTTTGTGCGTGTGATATGTGTGCATTTCGGTTTGTCTTTTCTATTTTGTTGGCATTTTAGATTGGACTAAATCTGAATAAAAAGAAGCATAGCCATGACTGGGGGA
>Ga0256847_1001658_pt1 | contig 10949 bp, 10 predicted proteins | sample TeddybearmetaG_FD_189099 | JGI IMG/M metagenome (GOLD analysis project Ga0256847, IMG submission 189099) | Hydrothermal vent microbial communities from East Pacific Rise, Pacific Ocean - Teddybear | ecosystem: Environmental > Aquatic > Marine > Hydrothermal vents | place: Pacific Ocean: East... | reverse complement strand
AGAGAAAACCAATGGCTGATATTAGTAAGTATATTGAAGACATTAAAAAATATGATAAAAAGGTGGATGAAACACTGGTCCAAAAAATTGTTAACTATTTGGGGATTGCTTTACGTAGTAGTAAAGATGCCGCCATGGTTTCATGCTCACAAAAAGATGAATTAACACGGGTTCGTAATAACTTAATGAAAAAGAAATTAGGTTTAACGGATGATGATGAAGCCCTTGATCAACATATTTCGGAGATTTGTAAAAAAATGGGCAGCTCCAATCGTAATAAATCACGGGTTACCTTTTATTATTTAATGGTTATGAAACTAGATAAAAAATCTATTTTTGTAAAATAATCCGCAATAGGAGTAGGCGCTCGCCTGCTCTGTTTCCCACCTTTTTTCGCTACTAAATAATTTAACTTTAACGTATAATTCCGTTTTATTATCGGATTGTTAAATTAAATCATGGCAAAAATAATCAATATTCATTCTGAAAACCCCCAAAATCGACTGATCAATCAAGTCATTGATACGTTAAATAATAAAGGTGTTATCGTTTATCCAACAGATTCTGGTTATGCCCTTGGCTGTCATTTAGGGGATAAAAAAGCCATGGAACGCATTATTCAAATCCGCAATTTAGATCATAAACATAATTTTACCCTCGTAGGTAAAGATCTAGCTGAAATTTCCAAATACGCCATTATTGATAATAGCAGTTTTCGCCTAATTAAAAATATCACGCCAGGGGCTTTTACCTTTATTCATAAAGCAACCAAATTAGTTCCCAAACGTTTACAAAATAAAAAGCGTAAAACCATTGGATTTCGGATTCCCAATAATGAAATTGCTCTTGCGATTTCAATTACCTTAGGCGAACCGATTTTAAGCAGTACGCTTATTTTGCCCAACGATGACAGCCCTTTAATTGATCCCTATGAAATTAATGATTTAATCGGGCATTCTGTCGATCTAATTATTGATGGGGGTTTTTGTGGCTTTGAACCCACCACTGTGATTGAAATGGAAACCAGTCCCCCAGAAATCATTCGGCAAGGCTCGGGTATTGTTGATTTTCTATAAACTTTTTTCTTTTAACCTTTAAATATTTATTCATATGACTCAAATTGACAGCATTACAAGTGATAATCAGCGTGTTCTTTCAGGTATGCGCCCCACAGGAAATTTACATCTAGGACATTATCATGGGGTTATTAAAAATTGGCTTGATTTACAAGATCAATTTGATTGTTATTTTTTTGTCGCTGATTGGCATGCTTTAACCACTCATTATGCAGATCCCAAAGTAATTTCAGACAGTATTTGGGATATGGTCGTGGATTGGTTAGCTGCAGGCGTTAATCCTAAGCTTTCGACTATTTTTATTCAATCCCGTATACCAGAACATGCCGAATTGCATTTATTATTGTCCATGATTACGCCCTTAAGTTGGCTTGAGCGAATTCCCAGTTATAAAGATCAACAAGAAAAGCTTAAAGAAAAAGATTTATCAACTTATGGTTTTTTGGGTTATCCGTTGTTACAAAGCGCTGATATTTTGATGTATAAAGCAGGACAAGTCCCTGTTGGAGAAGATCAAGTTGCCCATGTTGAATTAACTCGGGAAGTTGCTCGCCGTTTTAATCATTTATATGGACGAGAAGAAGATTTTGAAAAAAAATCAGAGCTTGCCATTAAAAAAATGGGTAAAAAACAAGCTAAATTATTTAAACGTTATCAAGTCGCTTGGCAACAAAAAGGCGATAAAGAAGCCTTAAATACGGCAAAAGCTTTATTGCAAAATCAATCTAATATTACTTTAGGCGATAAAGATCGACTTTGTGGTTATATTGAAGGTGGGGGTGCGATTATTTTACCTGAACCTGTCCCGCGTTTAACCGCTTCATCAAAAATGCCAGGATTAGATGGTGAAAAGATGTCCAAATCGTATGGCAATACTATTTCTTTAAGAGGTAATATTGATGATATTGCCATTAAAGTTCGCCGTATGCCGACTGATCCCGCCCGTGTCCGTTTAACAGATGCAGGTGATCCCCAAAAATGTCCTGTTTGGAAATTTCATTTAGTTTATTCAGATAAAGCCAAACAAGAATGGGTTAAAGCGGGCTGTACCAGTGCAGGAATTGGTTGTATAGATTGCAAAGAACCCATTATAGAAGCGATTTCAGCCGAGTTAAAACCCATTCAGAACGAAATCAAAAGATACCAAGAACAACCCGAATTAGTCCGTTCTATTATTGCCGAAGGCAGTGAAAAAGCCCGTGATATTGCCCGTCAAACCTTAGATGATGTAAAGCGTTATATGGCTTTGAATTATCGTTAATACAATTAAATATGGAAGATCCATTTTATGATTTTTTACCAACGTTTATTTTTTTTAATTCCCCTTTTTATTATTGGATTTTATTTATTTTATAATCATTCAGATGCAAAAGCACCCTCTATTCACGCTTTGTTAATAGGAGTTGATCACTATGAATTTTTAGAACCAAAAGATCAACTGAAAGGACCTAAAAATGATGTTTTATTACTAGCAAATGTTTTACGAGATAAAGGGTTTAATAAAGATCAAATTAAAATACTCAGCTCGGATTATATTAAACCGACTAAAAAAAATATTATTGAGAACTTAAATCAATTAGTAAATAAAACAAAAAGTGGGGATTTTGTTTTATTATATTTTTCAGGGCATGGTTCGCAACAAACCGATTTTAGTCAAACCGAAGCGGATAATTATGATGAAATTTTTCTTCCTGCAGACACTAAAAATTGGAATTCTAAAACTAAAAAAGTTGAAAATGCTTTATTAGATAATGAAATTAATACTTATATTCAGAAATTTAGAAAAAATAATGTCTTTGTTTGGTTAATTATTGATAGTTGCCATTCAGGGACTATGGTAAAAGATCCTTTACCTGCCGACAGTGGTATAAAATATCGCTTTGTTTCTCCTTCAGATCTTAACGTTCCTAAAATCTCAAATCCCTTAGCAGATATTATTCGCCCTTACCCTCTTTATAATAAAAATAATAGGACAGGCGGTCTTATAGCATTTTACGCCTCTCAGTCTTATGAAAAAACTCTCGAAAAAAAATTTAATGATCCCATCATTCCATTTGTTAAAAAAACCTATGGGTTATTTACTTATTCATTAGTTAAATTACTTAAAGATAAAGATTTAACTTATCAACAACTCGCTCTCCAATTGTTTTCAGAATATCAAAAAATACCTTGGAGTCGTTCCACACCTTTAATTCAAATACAGAATGGTTTAGAAAATTGTATTCCACCGAATATCAAAAACTGTAATTTCCCAAAAAATGCTCCTTTTTTTCCATTAAAAATAGCCGTATTAGGAGAAAAAAATCCTTTAATAATGGAATTAATAAAAAAAATAAAAATAAAAATTCCCGTACTTGAAATTGTTGAAGAAAATAAAAGTGCTTTAAATTTAGTGATTGATAAAAAAGGATTATGGTTAAAACCAAAACAAAATATATTTTCTAAAAACTTGATTTTATTAGAAAATCTTGAGCAAGAGTTACTTGTTTATTTAATGCGTTACTCTAAGATAAATGCGCTATTTAAAACTTTTAAAAAGCACTTTAATCACACAAATAATGAGTTTCTTTTTTCGATTAAACTAAAAAAAGATAATACATTAATTCAAAAGAATCAAATGACTTCCGTTTACAATAATGATGAGATAGAAATAAAACTAAAGAACTTATCAACTGAAAATAAAGATATCACCCTTTTTTTAATTGATAGTCAGTATTATATTAATTTGATTGTTCCTCGTTCAAATGGAATCAATCGAATTGAAGGTTTAGGAGAACAATCTGAACCTGCAATCATTAATAATAGTACACTAGGATCAGAAGTATTATTACTTTTTTCATCAAAAGGAACAGCACAAGAAATGGTTCAAAATTTTAAATTTTTAGCCACGGATCCTAAAATTGAACCCCAATCTCTAGATGATGATATTAAGATAATGACAATGAAAGAATATTTAAAGCAACATATTATTAAACAAGTCGATTATTCAATAGAAAAACTTGAATTACAGTATTTAAACTGGGATGTTAAATAATTATGTCTCAAGATTTTAAAAAAAACCTATTTTTATTTTTTTTGATTCTTTTTTTCTCACCCTTTAACTATGCCATTGATAAAGCATTATTAATTGGTGTTTCTGAATATCAATCTATCACACCCACTTTACCTGGTGTTTCTTTAGATTTAGATATGATGGATTCAAACGTAAAATTATTAGGTTTTAAAAAAGAAAATATAATCCGTTTAGACGGAAAGAAGGCAACTAAAGCAAATATTAAAAATAAAATAACACATTGGCTTAAAACAGATGTTTCCGCCAAGGATCGCGTTCTTATTTACTTTAGTGGTCATGGTTCAGGTGTTAAAGATCTAGATCATGATGAAGCCGATCTCATCGATGAAGTTTTATTACCTTATGATGCCAAAATAATCTCTCAAAGCCGTAAAAATGATACTCTAAAAAATGCTATTTTAGATGATGAACTTAAACTTTGGTTAACTCAAATCCCAAGTAAAAAAATTATTATTTTTATAGATTCTTGTCATAGTGGTACTTTATATAAAGGAATCACATTAGGTAAAAAGTTGCATTTAACAGAAAAAGCCCAAATTAAGTATTTTACTTATTCTAGAATGCCCTCAGCAAAATTAAATACCAAAGAAACATTAGGAATGATAGATAAAAAATTAAAAGATATTATTTTTTTATCTGCAACTCAAGATAATGAATCTGCTTTAGCAACTCAAAAAGGCAGTATTTTTACTTTAGGATTATTTCAAATAATTCACCAAGCGAGTATTAATAAAGAAGATTTAAGCCCTTTATTACTACATAAGAAATTGACTGCTTTTATTCGTGATATGATTGAAACCGATCGAAAAATTCAAGGTGAAATTTTTCACCCACAATTAATGAGTCTTAATTATAAAAATGATTCACTTTTTCCAAAAGAAATTATGTCAACAAATCTTTCTCAAAAAGTGGTTACTAATACATTAGATCCCTTATTATCAGTATCAAAAAAACTATTTTTAACAACCAAGAAAGCCCGCATTCAATTAAATGAAAAATTATTTTTTGATTTAAAAATTCCCGAAAATAATTGGTTTTTAAATATTGTTTATATTGCCGCAAATGGAGAACAATCCATACTATTTCCTAATATCTATCAATTGGGCAATCAAATACCTAAAGGAACCCTCTCTTTTCCAACAGAAAAAATGAATTTTGATATTTATGGTAAACGACCAAGAGGAAATACTTATCTCTATGCCTTTTTAACCAAGAAAAAAGTAGATTTTTATGAAGAATCAACGGATGGTTTTAATAAGGAGGGTGACAAAAAAGCAGACTCATTACCTAGATTATCTGCTCGGGCGATTGCAATGATAAAAACTCAAAAAAATTATTATATGGGAAGATTAAAAGTCATTGTTCAATAATATAATTATCGAAGAACCAATGTAAATTTTTATATGTCAAAAAAAATCAAGCGGTCAAATTAAGACGGCTTGATTTTTACACCCACCCCAATCCCTATAAATAAATGCATGTTTCAAATACTCAGATAACCTTTCTTCTATCTCTATACAGAGAAAATGAATTTACTAACCAAAGTTTAAATTTACCAAGTGCAACATATTAGCAAAAGGCTATATATGTGGCTGTAAATATTAAGTTGCTTAATAAAGCATGTTTTAGAGCATTTAGGTTGCTCATTGCCTATTGGGTTTTACTTAGTCTACCACGTAGCTGAATATTCTTCAATCCCCTCAAGTTCAAATCCTCTATCAATTAGTGCTTTTCTAATTAAAAAAGGAATTGTTATTTTTTCAGACTCAGACTCTTCCAAAGTTTCAATATGTTTCTCAATAAAATCTATAACTTCTATTGTATTAAAATTATCAGAGATTGATGAAAACCATATTCCAGAGCTATGATTACATTGTAAACAACTCAAATAATCTTTACTAAAAGAAGGTCTTTTTTGAGTAATAACACGAAAATTACTTTTACCTTGGTGATGGACGACTATTTTCGCAATTGGTATTTCTTTTTTAATTACTCTTGAGGAAGTCGTATTTTCTTTGTCAATAAATGTAGTAAATGTATATGAAAATATTACGGTGCCTTCTACCTTAGAATATATAAATTTTTTATTATCCTTATCTATTGAATAATAAACTCCAAAACTTTTTCTTTTTATTTTACTTCCATATATTTCCAATAATGGCTTTAATATATTTTCATTCGCATATTTTTCGCCTCTAGCCCAAGCGCTAACAATAGATTGTTGGGTTCGACATTTTGCTGCGATTTTTTGTTGTGTCCAGCCATCTTGTAAAGCTAATTTTATTAACTGTCTTGTTTGCCGAAATTTTTTTGCTTTTCCATTATTCATAATAAACGACCTATAAATTTTAACAATAAGCGAGAAAGCTCCCGCTTATACATTTTTATTTATTTTTTACTATTTTTCTCTTTATACCTCGGATTATTTGGATTTAGTTGCATACTTCTATTGTCTTGGTTCTTTGAATATGTTTCATTCTGCCCCGAAGTTTTTTTATTAGGATTACCCATATTTGATTTATGATTACTTTGTTTGCTCATTTGTAATGCTCTTCAATGATTGTATTTAATGAAAAAAACATATCTTACTGATTAATAACAAAAATAAAACTGATTATATAATGATAAAAGGTGATATTAATTGATATTTCTTAAAATCTTTATTTATTATCTGATTTTAAAAAATTATAAACTCAAACAAGCCATCCTCAATCATCAAAATCAATGCCTAAGTCATCTTCATTACTCGGTGCTAAACCATCATAAATTAAATTTTCACGGCGCTGTAAAAAAGCATCTTTTAGAAAATCATAATTATCTAAGGTATTGTTGTCTAAAATCTTACTGGCACCTAATAAATCTGCTCGAACATCAATGACTCGGGTAACTTGTAGAATGTTTCGAGCGGGAATATAGTGAATATAACCCACGGGATCAGTAAAAAAGCCCACCATGGATCCAATACTATCTCGTACGGTACTCGGACCTAAAAAGGGTAAAACAAGATAAGGACCGCTGTTAACTCCCCAAGCACCTAAAGTTTGTCCAAAATCTTCATGGTGTTTGGGGATTTTCATATAAGTCGCAATATCTAGAAAACCCAGTAAACCAATGGTGGAATTAACCGTAAGGCGTCCTAAATCAGAAGAGGCTTGTCCAAATTTAAACTGTAAGCTGTTATTAATAATATTTGAAACATCGCCTAAATTATTAAAGAAATTACTAATGCCTTGATCAATAGGGGCAGGGGTTATTTTCTTATAACCTTGCGCAATCGGTTTTAAGACGGCTCGATCCACCTTATCATTGATTTTATAGATCGTGCGGTTATAGCTTTCAAATGGATCTTTGGGATCTTGGTAATTATTTTGGGTTGTGGCACAGCCACTAAGAAAAACTAAACTAATAAAGGGTAGCAGGCTTTTTAAAATCATTATTCTTTGTATTTTCATTAGGTTAAACTCCTTGAATGAGGTTATATACGTTATTTTATATTTTTTTTGTTGTAAAAGCACGACATAAATAAACAAGATACTTATATAGAAATGTCAAAAGTGAAAAATTCGCTTTATTTCAGCGCGGCAGGTATCCTTGTAAATATGAATATAGAAGAAACTTATAATCCTCTCATAGCCAAACGTTTTCGGGGGTTTTTACCCGTGATTGTTGATATTGAAACTTCTGGTTTTGATGGACAAAAAAATGCCTTATTAGAAATTGCGGCAGTCACCATTAGAATGGATGAACAAGGTTGTGTGCATCCTCATGAAACCATTGCAACTAATATTTATCCTTTTGAAGGGGCTATTTTAGAACCCGCCGCCTTAGAATTCAATGGTATTATTGATCCTAAAAGCCCTTTGCGAAACGCTTTAGAAGAACGTGAAGCATTACAATATTTATTTTCCCCGATTCGCCGTGCCATTAAAAAAAGTGCTTGTAAACGAGCCATTTTAACCGCCCATAATGCGGGGTTTGATATGGCTTTTTTAACCGCCGCCATTGCGCGTAGTCAAATTAAACGCAATCCATTCCATCCTTTTTCAACCTTTGATACCGTCAGTTTTGCAGGACTGGCTTATGGACAAACCGTATTAGCAAAAGCGGCAAAGGCGGCAGATATTGTATGGGATGCCAAACAAGCACATAGCGCAATTTATGACGCGGAAAGAACCGCCGAATTATTTTGTAAAATTGTGAACCAGTGGCAATTTTTAAATCAACAACAGGATCAAAATGGCACATCAAGCACGTAAACGTTTTGGACAAAATTTTTTAGTCGATCAAAGTATTATTCAACGCATTGTTAATGCCGTGAATCCGCAAGAAAGCGATCATATTATTGAAATTGGTCCTGGTAAAGGCGCCATTACTTGTTTAATTTTAGAACAAACTAAAAAAATGCAAGCCATTGAATTAGATCGGGATTTAGTGCCCATTTTAGCGCAAAAATGTGCCAAAATTGGAGATTTAGAAATTATTCAAGCAGATGCTTTACAGGTTGATATCAGTCAATTAACCCAATTCAAAGCCCGTATTATTGGCAATTTACCTTATAATATTTCAACGCCGTTATTATTTCATTTACTCGATCAATCCTCGGCTATTTTAGATATGCATTTTATGCTGCAAAAAGAAGTGGTTGATCGGATGGTTGCCAGTCCAGGTTCTAAAAAATGGGGACGCTTATCCGTCATGTTACAAGCCAAAGCCGCCATTCATGTGTTATTTTATGTCCCGCCTGAAGCTTTTAAACCCGCACCTAAAGTAAATTCGGCCATTGTCCGCCTAAAACCGTTTGCCACGCCTTTAGTTAATAAACAAGATTGGAATGCTTTTGCAAAAATTGTGCGAGCGGCTTTTTCACAGCGTCGTAAAACCATTCGTAACACATTAAAAGATTTTTTTGATGATCAAGCTTTATTGTCAGCAGGCATTAAACCAACCGATCGCGCGGAACAAATTAGCTTGGCTCAATTTATAAAACTTGTGGCAATGTATCAATCATTCAATTTCAAGTAGAATAGCCACTCATTTTTATTTCAACGTAATAGAAAAAATTATGGGACATATTATCAGTGTGGCAAACCAAAAAGGCGGAGTGGGTAAAACCACCACTTCGGTTAACCTTGCCGCCTCTTTAGCCAATCGTAAAAAACGTATTTTATTGATTGATCTTGATCCGCAAGGCAATGCAACCATGGGGTGCGGGATTGATAAACATCATTTAACTAAAACCATTATGGATGTTTTATTAGGTGATGAAATTGCCCAAACAACCATTATCAATGCAGAAAAATCAGGCTTTGATGTGTTACCCGCTAATGCGGATTTAACGGCGGCAGAAGTTAAATTAATGAGCATGGAAAATAAAGAACAGCGTTTAAAATCAGTATTACAAGATATTAAACAAAATTATGATTTTATTTTAATTGACTGTCCGCCTTCGCTCAATATGTTGACGTTAAATGCCTTAGTGGCTTCTGATGGCGTGTTAATTCCAATTCAAACTGAATATTATGCCTTAGAAGGATTATCCGCCTTATTAAGAACGGTTAAACAAATCCGTGATCACCGTAATCCTGAGCTTAAAATAGAAGGTATTTTAAGAACTATGTACGATCCCCGTAATAATTTAGCCAATGATGTTTCAAGTCAATTAATGACGCATTTTGGTGATCAAGTTTATAAAACCATTATTCCGCGCAATGTCCGAGTTGCAGAAGCACCCAGTCATGGATTGCCTATTTTAATGTACGATAAAGCATCCAAAGGGGCGGTTACTTATTTGGCACTTGCCAGTGAATTAATTCGTCGTCATAAAAAATTAAAAAAATCACAATAAGGTAATCACATGGCAAAAAAAAGAGGATTAGGACGCGGTTTAGATGCTTTATTAGGCGGTTCTTTAGAACCGACTGAATCAGAAGAAAAACCCGTTACTCATAATACCCCTAATACATTACCCTTAGATGTTATTATCCGTGGACGTTTTCAAGCACGCCGTTATTTTGATAAACAAAAATTACAAGAATTAGCGGATTCAATTCAAGCACAAGGTTTGGTTCAACCGATTATTGTCCGTCCCATTGCAGACAATCAATATGAAATTATTGCAGGGGAAAGACGTTGGCGGGCGGCACAATTGATTAATATGGCGGAGATTCCCGTTGTTATTCATAATGTCAATGATCGAGCTGCGATGGCGATGGGGCTTATTGAAAACATTCAACGTGACGATTTAAATCCTTTAGAAGAGGCGGGCGCTTTATATCGTTTAATTCATGAATTTAAATTAACTCAGCAACAATTAGGGCAAGCCATTGGACGTTCTAGGACCAGTGTCAGTAATTTAATACGGTTATTAGATTTAGAAGACACCGTTAAAGCTTTTGTTGAAAATAATGAACTTGAAATGGGGCATGCTCGGGCTTTATTAGGATTAAAAGAAGCGGAACAAATTAAAGCCGCTAAAGAAGTGATTAAACAAGGTTTGTCAGTTCGAGAAACCGAAAAATTAGTTAAAAAAACGTTGGGTAATAATGATGAAAATACCCCCGCAGAAAAAGCCGTTAAAAAAATAGATCCTAATGTGATGCGTCTACAAGAAAGTTTAGGGGAAAAATTAGGTGCCGAAGTCGTGATTCAACAAAGTAGCAAAAAAGGCAAAGGGCGCTTAGTAATTAACTATAATACATTAGATGAATTAGACGGTATTATCGACCATATCAATTAATAATGACAATTTAAAAATGACAAAACAACGCAAAGCAGTCGCCTTAGTTTCAGGTGGCTTAGAT
>Ga0256847_1001657_pt1 | contig 10950 bp, 10 predicted proteins | sample TeddybearmetaG_FD_189099 | JGI IMG/M metagenome (GOLD analysis project Ga0256847, IMG submission 189099) | Hydrothermal vent microbial communities from East Pacific Rise, Pacific Ocean - Teddybear | ecosystem: Environmental > Aquatic > Marine > Hydrothermal vents | place: Pacific Ocean: East... | reverse complement strand
CTTAAATTTTTAGTTGCAGTAAAACTATTACTCAATCTGAAATTCACTGCACTATTAGTTACTTCTAGTTGACTACCATTAGCAATACCTGATTCTTTTTGAATATATAAATCAGCACTTGCATTCATTCTCCACCACTTCGCTACTCTATAATTACTAGATAACTCAACACCGTAGCGATCATTACTTTCTGTATTAAAATAAGATAATTCAACTTTATCATCATCCAATGGATCTATATTTAGTATTCTTGTAATATTATCATTTACTCTTCTATAAAATGTACCAAAAGTAACAGAACCCTTTTTTAATTTTCGCGTATAATTTATTTCATAAGAGTTTGTAAACTGTGGTTTTAAATCTGGATTCCCTACTGAAGTAATTTGCGGTGTACTCCATTCTCTAATAGGGTTTACCTGTTGAATTGAGGGTCTATCTACACGACGGCTATAACTCAATTGATATTGATTTTTCTCACTTGGGTTGTAGGTAAAAAAGGTAGAAGGGTAGATACTGAAAATCTCATCGGTAAATTTTTCAAGTTGATTTCCTTTGGTTTTTATAAAAGTACCGTCCACTTCATATTGTTCAAAACGTGCACCTATTTGCATGGATAGTTTACCGAATTTATGACTATATGTTCCATAAGCCGAATAAATATCTCTATTATATTCAAAGGATGAATTACCTCTTGGGTCTGTTACAAACCATCCGTTATTATCATCAATTAAGTTGCCATTATCATCAAAAACAAATTCATGCTGTGTTGTAGCATTGTCATTTTTAGTTTCTCTTAAACGAAGCTCAAGTCCCAGCTCTAATTTTCCTTTTTTAGAAACAGGGTTTGTATAGTCTAAATTGAAAAGCATGGTACTTCTTTCATTTTCAATAGCATCAACATAGTTAGTAGTTAAATCATCAAGATTTAATAACTGCTTGTAAATGGCATCTTCAGGTGCTTTTGTTTTAGAATAATTAGCTTCAAATTCTATAGTATGCTCTTCTTTATCAAAATCATGTTTGAAATTAAAATTATAAGCACCTGAGTTACTGTCTGTAATTGAGTTTACAGGGCTAATACTATTGAAAGTAGTATTATTTTCAAAAATTACTAAAGTGCCTCCTTCGGCGATGCTTTCAAAAAAGTTTTGAGTTGTATATACAGATAGTGTATTTTTTTTATCAATATAAATGTCCGCTCCCAATTTTAATAAGTGAGAAGTGTTATCATTATCAAAAGTAAACTCTTGAGTTGAATTATTATCTCTTCTTATAACACTACCAAAATTATGACGTTTACCAGTGTTTAATCCATAGTTTGCAAAAAAATTGACTTTTCCTGTTTTATAATTCATATCTAAGGAACCATTAAAACGTGTATTGTCTCCTCTGGTCACACCAGTATTTACACTACCATTAAAACCTAGATTTGCATTTTTATGTAATATAATGTTAATCATTCCACTCATTCCTTCTGGATTATATTTTGCTGATGGATTCGTAATCAACTCAATACTCTTTATAGAAGTAGAAGGGATTTGTTGTAATAACTGTGCAGAACTAATATTACTTGGTTTACCATCGATTAAAACACGCACATTTTCATTACCTCTTAAACTAACATTACCCGTTTGCTGATCAACACTTACTGAAGGTACATTATTTAAAAGCTCCGAAGCAGTTGTTCCTGCTGAAGTAAGATCTTTACCTACATTGATAACTTTACGGTCAATTTTTTGAGTGATAGTTGATGTTTCTGCAATTACAGTTACCTCATCAAGGTTAGCGCTTTCTTCGGTTAAAGCTACAGTGCCCATGTCGTATTTTAAATTTCCAGAAACTAAATTTACCTCTTTAGAATAGGTTTGGTAGCCAATAAATTGGACTTCTACCTTATTTTTACCTTCTGGTACTTTAGTTACTCTAAAAACACCGTTTTCTTCGCTAATACCACCTGTAATTGTTTTTCCATCATTGTCTTTTATAACAATAGTGGCGTAAGGTATAGCTTGTTTTGTAATAGCATCGATTACTTTACCCGACACAACTCCGTTTTTAGGTAATTTACCTTTCGCCAATTGCCCATTTATTGTGAAACTAAGGCATAAGCATACTAAAAAAATAATTTTTTTCATTCGATTAATTTTTGCGTTATTAATTTTTAATTAAGAGTTGTTTTTACCATTTTTGTAACGATAATATAAGGACGTTGAACATGGTATTTTTGTAACAGCGTTTAACATATGATTAACAAACTTTAACAGAATGATAAAAAAAACGTTGGTGTTAGGTGCTTCCTTAAAACCGCATAGATATTCAAATTTGGCAATTAAAAAATTGGTAAAGAACCAACATGAAGTTGTGGCTATAGGTCTAAGAGAAGGCAAAGTAGCTGGTGTGAATATAGAAATTGAAAAAGAGCGTTTTGAGGGAATCGATACGGTTACCTTATATATAAATCCGAAACGTCAAATAGCATTTTTTGATTATATAATTTCATTGAAACCGAAAAGGGTCATTTTTAATCCAGGTACTGAAAACACGGAGTTTGTAGACTTGTTAATGGAAAATGATATTGAAACAGAAGTTGCCTGTACTTTGGTGTTGTTATCAACAAATCAGTATTAATTGATACTAGTTTTGATGTGCAATAACAAGTTCGTTAGGTACTTTGCTGTCTATCTTAATTATTTTACCTTCTTTCGCTAAGATAACATTGCTAAAAATTGTTTCAGCTTCTTCTTTAAATAAATTTAAGTCATTATACCTACTCGAGTAATGTCCTAAAATTAACTGACCTACATTTGCTTTTTTTGCAATAATTCCTGCTTCTTCAGCAGTTGCATGTTTCGTGGTTTTTGCTAATTCTTTTTTATCATTTAAAAAAGTGGATTCATGATATAATAAATCGACATTTTTAATTAGAGGAATAATATCTGGTTTGTAGGTAGTGTCACTACAATAGCCATAACTTAATGGCTTATGAGGATTAAAAGTTAAGGTTTTATTTTTGATTATTGTACCATCTTCACTGGTGAAATCTTTTCCATTTTTTAGATTTTGATAATCACAAATATCAATTTCAGAAACCTCTTTAATGACTTCAATATTTAATTTTCGTTCACCTAATTTTTCTTTAAACAAGAAACCGTTTGTATAAATTCTATGATGTAATGGTATTGTATATACCTCAACGTTGGAATCTTCAAAAATAAGCTCGCTGTTTTCGTTTTCAAGTTCATGAAAAATTAGCTCATAGCTAACCCATGATTTTGAAATTTTTAACTGTAAGGCTATAATTTCTTGAATACCTTTAGGACCGAAAATATGTAGTTCTTTAGTTCTTTTTAATAAACCGAAAGTGGAAATTAAACCAATCAAACCAAAAAAATGGTCTCCATGTAGATGTGAAACAAATACATGGTTTATTGCTGAAAATTTAATTTTATACTTCCTGAGTTGAACTTGAGTCCCTTCACCACAATCAATTAGAAAATGCCTGTTGTTTATTTCTAAAAACTGTGACGTTGGATGTGCAAATGTTCTTGGCGTAGCAGAATGACAACCCAATATGGTTAAGCTAATGCTCATTTGACAACGATACGTTTAGAAATAATTTCGGTATTGGTCTTAATTGAATAAATATAAATCCCTGAACCCAATTTGTCTCTGTAGAAAGAAATTGTATTTAATCCAATCTTAGTGTTGTATTTTTTAAAATATACAGTATTACCAATTAAGTCTTTTACTGAAAACTCAATCTCATATATGGCATTTGTGTAAAATTTAATTTTAGTAGTTACACTAAAAGGATTAGGTGAGGCGACAATATTTCTTATTACCATTGTCGAATCTCTCGCAATAGTATTCTTTTCTTGCTGTTGTGAAAAAACAGCTGAAGAAATTGAAACCAAAAAAATAAATAAGAGTAGTTTTTTTACCATAGAGTATATTTGTATTAAAATCCTAAATCTCGTTCAATATTCTCCATTTCAATAATATCTTTCGCTTCTGTTAGCGAAGGAACTATTGTAATCTCATCTGGAAAATCATCAACATTAATTCCATTCATAACCAATACAAAAGACATGCCATTATTTTGGTGTTGCACAGAATATTGTAAAAATAATAAGATATTTTCTTTTTCTTCCCCTTTATTGTCAGAAAATTCAATAATTATATTATTGTTTGCAAAGTTACTATAATTTTCTGAAAATTGATTAAAAAATAATTCGATTGATTCTTCACTATTTTTACAAATAATAGCGATATCTGTTTTTTCTACAATCATTGGTATAATTTACTGTTTAATTTGTTGTGCCAATAAATAAATAACTGCCATTCTAATAGCAACTCCGTTTTCAACCTGATTCAAAATAATTGATTGATTAGAATCAGCTACATCACTTGTAATTTCTACACCTCTGTTTATTGGTCCTGGATGCATTATTACAATATCCTTGTCAATTGTATCTAACAACTCTCTATTGATACCAAAGAGTTGCGTATATTCTCTTATTGAAGGAAAATAGTTGATATCCATCCGTTCATGCTGTACCCTTAAGACATTCGCAACGTCACACCATTGCAATGCTTTTTTTAGATCGGTCTCTACTTCGACTCCTAAACTTGAAATATATTTTGGAATGAGCGTTGTCGGACCACAAACTTTAACAGAAGCACCTTGTAATTTCAAGGCAAAAATGTTTGATAATGCAACTCTTGAGTGTAAAATATCGCCAACGATAACAACTTTTTTTCCTTTAACGGTACCCAGTTTTTCTTTTATGGAATAAGTATCTAACAATGCTTGAGTAGGATGCTCATGCGCACCATCACCAGCATTAATTATTTTAGCATCAATATGTTTTGATAAAAAAACACCCGCACCAACATTTGGATGCCTCATCACAACAATATCAACTTTCATTGATAAGATATTGTTAACAGTATCTATTAAGGTTTCGCCTTTTTTTACGGATGATTGACTTGCCGAAAAATTAATAATATCAGCAGAAAGTCTTTTTTCGGCCAATTCAAAAGAAAGTTTTGTGCGTGTACTATTTTCAAAAAATAAATTAGCAATAGTAATGTCTCTTAATGAAGGTACTTTTTTAATAGGTCTGTTAATTACCTCCTTAAAGTGGTTAGCCGTTTCAAAAATAAGGTCTATATCTTCTTTTGTAAGATATTTAATTCCTAATAAATGTGCTACACTTAATTGCTTCATTTTAATTATCACTTATAATATAAACGGCGTCTTTTTTATCATTTTCTTGCCATGAAACTTTTACTTTTTCAGAATTGATAACATCAACCTGTCTTCCTTTATAGTCTGGCTGAATTGGTAAATGCCTGCTAAAACGTCTATCAATCAATACTAAAAGTTCAATTGATTCTGGTCTTCCAAAAGACTGAATGGCAGTTAAAGCTGCTCTAATACTTCTGCCAGAATAGAGCACGTCATCAATAAAAACTACTTTTTTATCTTCAACAATAAAATCAATATCGGTGTCACTTGCCTCTAAAGGTTCGTCGCGTCTTCTAAAATCATCGCGATAAAAAGTAATATCTAATTGTCCTAATTTTATATTGGAAATTGCATAGTCATCTTGTAAGATCTGTATCAATCTATTTGCAAGAAAAATGCCCCGAGGTTGTAAGCCAATCAATACTGTATTTGAGAAATCAGTGTGGTTTTCAATCAGTTGACATGCCAAACGATGAAGGATAATATGAATATTTTTTGCGTTAAGTAACGTCTTTTTTGCCATAAAGCAACCAAACCTTAATTTGGTATGCAAAAGTACATTTTTTTTTGACAAGTTAAATGCTTGCAACATGTTAATTAAATTGTTAACAACATTCCTGTTACTTTTTCAATCAAAATAGTAGTTGTACTATTTTTATTTCAGCAAGAAAACCTTAATTTCAATGAGTCTATTTCCAGCTAATGACAATGATTTGCCATTCTCAAAATTTGAGTCAATGTTGAAAACAAATAGTGTTTATTTTTTCGATTCTGCTGAATTTGAAGAAATAATTCTACACTATATGAACATTGGCAAAATGTCTTTGGCAAAAAAGGCATTAGAATTAGGATTGAAACAGCACCCAACATCGGTATCACTTAAATTGGCAAATGTAGAGGTTTTATTATACGAAGATAAACTTGAAAAGGCTGAAAAATTACTGGTTGAATTAGAAGAGATTGAACCATTAAATGATCAGGTTCATCTACATAAAGCTACATTATTCTCTAAAAGAGAATTACACAAAGAAGCTATTGAAGCTTTGAATATAGCATTGTTGTATACGGATGATGAGGTTGATATTCGTTCGTTGATTGGAATGGAATATCTGTACCTTGAAGAATTTGACACAGCTCGATTGAACTTTGCAAAATGTTTAGAAGTAGAATTTGAAGATTATTCGTCGTTATACAACGTAATTTATTGTTTCGATATGCTTGAGCAGCACCATCAGGCAATAGATTACTTATTAGAATATATAAATAAAGATCCTTATAGTGAAATTGCTTGGCATCAATTGGGTAGACAATACTATATTATTGAAAATTATGAAGAAGCTTTAAAAGCTTTCGATTATTCCATTTTAATTGATGAATACTTCATAGGTGCATATCTAGAAAAAGCGAAAACACTTGAAGAATTAGGGGATTATGAAACGGCAATTGCAAATTATCTAATTACGTTAGATTTAGATGATGGCACCTCCTTTTCTTATTTAAGAATTGGAAAATGTTATGAGAGACTAGGAAATCACAAAGAAGCCTTAAAATATTTTAATCAAACAGTTAAAGAAGATCCTTTGTTAGATAAGGGGTGGTTGGCATTGACTGATTTGTATATAAAAACTAAAAATTATCAAAAGGCATTATATTTTGTCAATAAAGCAATACAAATAGACGATAAGAATTCTGCTTATTGGGTAAAATATGCCAATATCAACTTAAAACTAGACCTTTTTGAAGAGGCGTGTAAAGGTTTTCAAAAATGTTTAGACCTAAAAAATTATACCTTAGAAATTTTTATTGCATTGACTGATATTTTGCAATTTTTAGGCGATTTTAATGATGCTATCTTGGTATTGTTAAAAGCGAAGGAATTGTATGAAGATTTTGCTGAAATAGAGTATCGTTTGGGCGGATTGTACTTTTTAACAAAGCAAGAAACACTGGGTTTTCAATTATTAGAAAACGCAGTAGACATAGATTACGATTATCATACAACTTTTAAAGAACTTTATCCTTTAGTTTTTGAATTGGAATACGTTAAGAAATTATTTTTAAGTAGTTAAAAGTATTTTACTATTTAAGAAACCATTATGGATAACCAGATGTAACCACTAATCTTTTAAGTCATTCAACTCTATAGAATCTTCAGCCTTTTACCTTCACGGTTCTAAGCTATTTTTAATCTTTAATTTAGCTATCTTTGAACTTCAAAATTTAATACATGCAACGAAGTTTTAAAGACTATCTAATCATTTCACTTAAAGGAATTGCTATGGGAGCGGCAGATGTTGTTCCAGGGGTTTCGGGAGGTACCATCGCTTTTATTTCTGGTATTTATGAAGAATTGCTAGAAAGTATTAATTCGGTTAATTTAAATGCGCTAAAGATTTTAAAATCAGAAGGCTTTAAAGCAATGTGGAGATCGATAAATGGTAATTTTTTACTCTCGTTATTACTAGGAATAGGTCTTAGCATCGTTTCTTTGGCTAAATTGATTAAATGGTTGTTAGAAAATGAACCCATATTAGTTTGGTCTTTCTTTTTTGGGTTAGTATTGGCAAGTATTATTTATGTAGCCAAGCAAATTAAAAAGTGGAATTTCATGACCGTATTTGTGTTGTTGATTGGAACAGTTATTGGATATTATATAACAACATTGCCACCAATGTCAGGAAACTATACCTCTAATTGGTTTTTATTTTTTGCAGGCGGTTTAGCCATTTGTGCAATGATTTTACCAGGTATATCAGGAGGTTTTATTTTATTAATACTAGGTGCCTATAAACCAGCTCTAGATGCATTACAAGATAGAGATATAAAAACCATTTTATTATTAATTTCAGGAGCAATTGTTGGGTTATTAACCTTTTCCCGACTTTTAAAATGGTTGTTTGATAAATATCATACCTTAACATTAGCTCTTTTAACAGGGTTTATTCTAGGGTCTTTAAATAAAATTTGGCCTTGGAAAGAGACTTTAACCTGGCGTACAAATTCGCACGGGATAAAAGTACCTCATAATGAATTGAGTATATCACCTTTCTCATATGAAGGAAATCCTGAATTAATGTGGGCTATCTTTTTGACTATTATAGGCTTTTTGGTAATCGTATTATTAGAGAAGTCAGCAACCATAAAAGCGAAATAAAAGATGTCTAAAGAGCGTACTTTTTCTGATAAGTTTTTCCTTTTTATAAAGGGGTTGTCTATGGGTGCCGCTAATAAAGTACCAGGAGTTTCTGGTGGTACTGTTGCCTTTGTTACAGGTTTTTATGAAGAATTAATCTATTCCCTTCAAAAAATTAATGGCAAAGCTTTTAAATTATTATTTAATGGTAGGTTTAAAAGCTTCTTTCAATATACAAATGCACAGTTTTTATTTTTGATTTTTGGAGGTAGTCTTTTTAGTTATTTCAGCGTATCATTAGCATTGGATTATTTAATAAGAAATTATGAACTCTATGTTTGGAGTACTTTTTTCGGAATGATTGTCGGATCTATTTATTATATAAGCAAACAATTTAAAGATTGGAGTCTAATAAATATGTTGGGAATTGCAGTTGGTATTATTTTAGGCGTCGCCATCAGTTTTATGAGCCCAGCAAAAGAAAATGATAATTTATGGTTTGTATTTCTTTGTGGAATTATTGGAGTTTCTGGAATGACATTGCCAGGTTTGTCGGGATCATTTATATTAATTCTATTGGGAAATTATGTGCTGCTTTTGGTAGATTCTGTAAATATTTTATACAAAACTATTACTGATATTTTTTCTGGTAATTTTGATTTTTTATACGATGCAGTAAGAATTAGATATTTAAAAATAATAGGATCATTCACTGCTGGTTCTGCATTTGGACTGGTTTTTACCTCGCAAATTTTAGGTTATGTTTTAAAGAGATGGCATCAGCTAGTAACCGCATTAATTATTGGTTTTATAAGTGGTTCATTGGGTATTGTATGGCCATGGAAAAAAGAAGTTTATAAATTAGAAAATGGCAAGTATTTATTAGATTCAGAAGGACATAAAATAATAGAAAATTACAAGCGCTACTTTCCAGATGTTTTTGATTCTCAAACTTGGGTAGCTCTTGTTTTTATTTTAATAGGTATTGGTGTTCTTTTATGGATAGATTATTATGGTAGAAAATCGAAAGAAAATGTCTAAATTCGGATTGGTAGGTAGAAATATTTCATATTCGTTTTCTAAGACGTATTTTACACAAAAGTTCAAAACTCTTCATTTACACGATTGTGAATATTCCAATTTTGATATGCAAACTATCAAAGAATTTACCGAAGTCATTGCTAAAGGTGTAAAAGGACTAAATATTACCATACCTTATAAGGAACAAGTCATTCGTTTTTTAGATGAAATCGATAAAGAAGCATTAGAAATAGGTGCTGTAAATACTATTAAAATCTCTAATAATAAATTAAAAGGCTTTAATACAGATGTCTATGGATTTGAAGAGTCGCTAAAACCACTATTGCAAAAACATCATACCAAAGCATTGATTTTAGGTACAGGAGGAGCTTCCAAAGCAGTAGCTTTTGTATTGAGAAAATTGTCTATTGATTATTTAATGATATCACGAAACCCTATTAAGGGGCAAATTTCATATCAAGATATCACTAAAAGTATACTAAAAAAATATACCGTTATTATTAACTGTACACCTCTAGGCACTTATCCCAAAGTAACTACATGTCCTGACATTCCATATATAGATATTACAGATAAACATTTGTTATATGATTTGATATACAATCCATTGAAATCAAAATTTTTGTCAAAAGGAGAAGAAAGAGGAGCGTCTATTAGTAACGGGCTAAAAATGTTAGAACTTCAAGCGGAAAAATCTTGGGAAATATGGAATCGTTAAGGTATTAAAATTTTCACGCAACCAAATCATTAAATTCACATCTATTTTTTAGAATAGTTTTGCTTTTTGCAATGCTATTAGTATCTTTCGAGACTTTTATACCAATTACCAACCGAGTTTACTGTAAAAAAACAGTAGTTTTTAGTTTAGATACAGAATAAATATCAAGTATAGCCATAGCTGTATGTTGTTTTATTTTGAAGAATCGGCTAAGAAATATGTAAATGGCATTATTAGAAAAGTGGAACCTTAAACATTCATAAAATGTTAGACGAGAATATAGACAATTTAGATTCGGAAAATCTTACCGAAAACACTTCCCCAAATTCAAATTCTGAAAAAGACAAGGCTGAATTAAATCAAGAGGATACTACTGATGTTGACTCAACCGAAAAAGTAAGTACAGAAACGGAATCTGTAATTGATGAAGTTACAGCCAAAGAGCTTGTTGCTACTGAAGAAAAAGTTGTTGATAAAGAATCGGAAGTTGAAGAGCCGCTAACTGAAGAGAAGGTTATAGATGAAAAGATAACTACAACTGAAGAAAAAGTTACTGATAAAGAATCGGAAGTTGAAGAGCCGCTAACTGAAGAGAAGGTTATAGATGAAAAGATAACTACAACTGAAGAAAAAGTTACTGATAAAGAGTCGGAAGTTGAAGAGCCGCTAACTGAAGAGAAGGTAATTAATAAAAAGACTGAAGCTGTAAGCAAAAAGAATACAACTGATGAAATTGTAGATGATGAAGATACAGATAAAACAAATGAGAAAGATTCTGAAGAGGAGGTTATAGCCGTTGCAAAAAAG
>Ga0256847_1001656_pt1 | contig 10951 bp, 6 predicted proteins | sample TeddybearmetaG_FD_189099 | JGI IMG/M metagenome (GOLD analysis project Ga0256847, IMG submission 189099) | Hydrothermal vent microbial communities from East Pacific Rise, Pacific Ocean - Teddybear | ecosystem: Environmental > Aquatic > Marine > Hydrothermal vents | place: Pacific Ocean: East... | reverse complement strand
ATCATCTAAGGCCTGAAAAGCATCATCAAAGTTATCTAATGATGCCATTAAATTATTATCACTAGCCATCTTTTCTTGACGACGCGCTAGCAGTAACCAAGCGAGTAATAAGAGTAAGATTGCGCCAGCCCCTGCTGCTGCTGTAATAGGGGATGCCAGTAAATTGAGTAAACTATTTTCTGAATCGGCTTTAAGACCCGTTGGACTAATTGGCTCTTGATCACCCACTTTACTAATCGATAGATCAGACATACGGCGATGTTCTGCAATTTGAGCAGGGGTTAAAGCAGCTTGGGATGTATCACTTGAAGCTGTTTCAGTAGGAGTAGGATTGGATTGACTACCCTGACTTTCACTATTTTCACGACTATTATTCTCAGGTGGAACGGGAGCAACAGCAGGCTGATTGACTTCGGCAACGGTTGTGGTAGTGCTTGGAATATTAGCAGGTTTTCCTGCTTTCGCTAAGCTAGACTGTAATTGTGCAAGCTGTTTATTTTTTAAAGTAATTAAACGATCTTTCTTACTAATCAGTGATCGTAAATCAGTGACACGAGACATTAATTCTGTATTTTCGCGTTTTTTGCTCAGTAAAGATTCTTGTGCGAGTGAGAGTTGTTTTTCTAATGCAGCGATTTGAGCTTTACCCACTGCGGCAACATCTCGACTCGCTTGACTATCAGGTGAACTGCCCATGACTTCTAAATGAGCGGTTTTTGCCTTGATAGTCCCTACGGCTGTTTCTGTTTTATTCGCTGTAACAATATTGGGTGGAGTGGATAAAGGCTGTTGAGCAACGGGTTGCCCAGCTAATTTTTTGCGAAATTGTTTCCATTCTGTATAGTGTTTACGCACAGCTTGTTGAGCCGTATTGCTTGCAATTGTTTGAGCATGATCTGCTGTAGGTACAGCAAGCGTTGTGCCTGCTTTTAAGCTATTAATATTACCATTTCTAAATGCGTCAGGATTAGCTCTAAATAAAGCCAACATCATTTGATCGGTACTCACCCCACCTGTTTTTACACGGGCCGCCACTTTGTAAAGTGTGTCACCTGACTTAACGCGATACTTGCTTTGAGTTGTGGAAGGTTGAGGAGTGGCGGCATTAGCCGTATTAGTTAAATGAGGGGGAGTACTGAGTTTAACCTGCTTAGTAACGGGTGCAGCGGTATTATCACTCTTAGGCACACGTTGAACAAAACCTGTTGCTTTGGGTTCGGCTCGAATAGATGCAGCATTATTTTCAATTGCATTACCTGATTGCATTAATACAGGTGGATCTAATAATACAGTATATTCTTTAAGTAGTTGTCCTTGTGGCCAACTGACTTCCAATAAAAAATTGAGAAAAGGTTCTTTAATGGGTTGATTAGAAGAAACTAAAATGACAGGTTTACCATTTTGAATACTTGAAGTGAATTTCAAACTATTCAAATAGGCGGGACGATCAATACCAACACGATTAAATACATCAACAGAGGCAAGCTTAACTTGTATCTGTTGAGCTTCTTTAGTGCTAATTGACAATAGCTCTATTTTTGCATTGAGTGGTTGGTTAAGATGAGAACTTGAACGTATATCACCCAGACCGATTGCGCCCGAATTTAATGGATACGCGCCAGCAATGCATACAGCTAGACTCAAAGCCTGTTTATTCACTTTATTTCCCCTCACAGGTATATCATTATCCCTTTGTTCCCCCTGAAAAAAATAATGTTGATGACATCATTTCTATTTCTATTATTTAGCCTTTTTGTTTGGAGAACAAGGCTTTAAATTATTATAGACGTGCTTGAGCGTATATTACCTTAAATTAATCCCCAGAGTGTGTACAAAAAGGCTGCACACCTATAGATATACTCAAGTGAATATAGCGAGAACGAAGCTATCTCAGTAGCTTAATAATTGTATTTGAAAAATTTTACGATGCTGTTATTTAATTTATTGATTCAATAATATCAGCAGCTTAGCCCTGAGAACATCATAGCCTCAGAGAATTAACATTCGCTTAATAGTTAAGCATTTTTTTGCAAGCAATTTGTATCTTTTGTATCGAAATGTTACAACGTTGACCCAAACTTTTTTCTGATATTAGCTAAAGTTTGTGCCAACGATCAAGGTTTAGTCTACATCTAAATAGTCACGGATCAGCACTTCTGCAATCTGTACACTATTTAAGGCTGCACCTTTACGCACATTGTCAGCAACGACCCAAAGGTTGATACCTGACTCATGTGAAATATCTTCACGAATGCGACCGACATAAACGGCATCATTATTTGCACCCTCTGTTACCGCCGTAGGATAACCTCCTTCTTTATGTTCATCCAAAACGACAATACCTTCGGTATTTGCTAATAACTCGCGTGCATGGTGAGCAGTGAGTTTATCGCGGGTCTCGATATGTATTGCTTCTGAATGTCCAAAAAATACAGGAACACGCACGGCGGTTGGATTGACTAAAATATCAGGGTCTTCCATAATTTTATGGGTTTCCCAGACCATTTTCATTTCTTCCTTGGTGTAACCATTTTCTAGGAAGACATCAATCTGTGGTATGCAGTTAAAGGCAATTTGTTTAGGATAAACAACAGCTTCTGCTTCTTGGCCATTAAGCAGTTTTGCGGTTTGTCCTGCAAGCTCTTCTATTGCGGGTTTCCCCGTGCCAGATACCGCTTGGTAAGTGGCTACGTTGATGCGAGTGATTTTAGCGGCATCATGTAGAGGTTTTAAAGCGACCAGCATTTGAATGGTAGAACAATTCGGATTAGCGATGATTCCACGCTTTTTATAGCCTGCAATAGCATGAGGATTTACTTCAGGAACAACCAAAGGTATATCTTCGTCGTAACGAAAATGCGCGGTATTATCAATCACCACACAACCTGCCGCCGCCGCTTTAGGCGCATAAATGTCTGAAATAGCACCACCAGGGGAAAATAAACCAATTTGTACTTTAGAAAAATCAAAGGTTTCTAAATTTTCGACTCGTAAGGTCTTATTGCCAAATTTTACTGGCTTTCCGACAGAACGTTCACTCGCCAGTGCATGGACTTTACCAACAGGAAATTCACGTTCTGCGAGGATTGAGAGCAAGGTTTCACCCACTGCTCCTGTTGCGCCAACAACGGCAATATCGTAAGTCTTAGACATTATTTTTATCCTTTTTGTAGTGCAGCAACCACTGCATCACCCATCACTGATGTACTGACTTGCTGCATTCCTTCAACATAAATATCAGCCGTACGTAAACCTGACTGTAAAACAGATTTTACCGCAGCATCTACTTTATCAGCCAGTGCAAGCTGATCTAAGGAATAACGCAGCATCATAGAAACAGACATAATCGTTGCTAAGGGATTCGCAATATTTTGACCTGCAATATCAGGAGCAGAACCATGAATCGGTTCATACATACCAATGCCGTTGGCGTTTAATGAAGCAGAAGGTAACATACCAATTGAACCTGTTAACATCGCGGCTGCATCGGATAAAATATCACCGAACATATTTTTAGTCACCATGACATCAAATTGTTTGGGTTCTTTGACCAACTGCATCGCAGCATTATCAACATACATATGACTTAATTCGACTTCAGGATAGTCTTTACCCACCCGTGTAATCACTTCACGCCATAATTCAGATACTTCTAACACATTGGCCTTATCAACCGAACAAAGACGTTTATCCCGCTTCATAGCAATCTCAAAAGCTGAATGAGCAATACGTTCAATTTCTGATTCTTTATAAACAAGGGTGTTATAACCTTCACGTTCACCATTTTCTAAAGTCCGAATACCACGCGGCTTACCAAAGTAAATACCGCCTGTGAGTTCACGGACAATCATTAGGTCTAAACCTGCAACAATTTCAGGTTTCAGTGAAGACGCATCTGCAAGCTCTTCGGTAAGAATCGCTGGGCGCAAGTTAGAAAATAAGTCTAGATCAGAACGAATTGCTAGAAGACCTCGTTCAGGACGCAATTCACGTGGTAAGTCATCATATTGATAACCCCCCACTGCACCTAAAAGAATGGCATCAGCTTGTGCAGCAAGTTGTTGAGTTGCTTCAGGGTAAGGATGACCTGCAGCATCATAGGCAGCACCACCGATATGACCTTCTGTCAATTCAATATCTAAACCGTAATCCGCTTGAAGAACCGCTAATACTTTGACTGCCTCAGAAATGATTTCGGGCCCAATGCCGTCACCAGACAAGATAAGGATATTTTGTGACATCCAAACAACTCCGCAAAAATGCGTCAGTATATCATTAAGGAATTGCTGAAATGTGAAATCTAGATAATTTGTTATCTGGACTTTGAGGGGATCATATTAACCAATTCCTTTGGAATATGGGGTAGTGCATTAGATTTGTTGTTTTGGCATCAATATCAACCCCAAACTCCTCCTGGTTAATATATAAACCAATGACAATATCGTTCCTGTATTTCAGGATGATAGCCTTTATACGTATAATTCTGTAGAAACGTTGTCGTTTTACAGGCTTTATGTTGACATCGATAGCGTTGTTTTCCTTTTCAATGCACTACCAAAAATTGAAAAGATTTACGATTTCTAATGCTCCTGACCTGCAATAAAAGCTTGCAGTAGGGCTTTTCGTATCGCTGCATGTTCAGTTTTATCTAAGTTGCTAATTTGCAAGCTTGTCTTGGCAATATCTGCCAGTATATCTGCTACGCCTGTTTGTTTTATACAAGCTTTAAAGCCTTCAAAATCAAATTCTCCATTATTTAGAAACTGACTCGCAGCTCCTGTTGCTTGACTGTATACAATGCAAGAAGATTCTAAGACTTCGTATTGATAAGAGTAGGTATCAATACGATTTTCAATGGCGACAAGATGAAATAGAACACTGGCATCTACGTCTTTTTTAGCAAAGTCATTTAAATCAATTTTGAGTGAAGGGGTATGGTCTTCACCTCGAAATGAAAAGGGGATAGTAACGATAATTGTATTCATAATTGACATTATCTATTTGGTTAATGCTAAAAAGAGTTGTGGTAAACGTTCAGGCAATAATTGCACATTATCAATAACAGAATAGTGATTGCCAAAAATATCCTGAACATATTCATCTGCTTGATTATCAAGGCTAATGCAATAGGTATAGATACCTTTTTGATCTAATTCTTTGACTGCCTGAGCGGTATCTTCAATCAATGAACGTTCGTCATCCATATCAATATCAGAAGGTTCGCCATCGGTTAGAATTAATAGTAATTTCTTATCTGTTTTTTGGTGTTCTAAATAATGTCCAGCATGGCGCACTGCAGCTCCCATACGGGTTGAATAACCTGCTTCCATAGCACTTAGGCGTGATTTAACTTCATCATCCCACTTCTCATTAAAGCCCTTAATATGTTGATAACGCACTTCATGACGGGTATTAGATGAGAAACCTGCAATAGCAAAAGGATCACCCAATCCATCAATAGCAATACTTAATAGTGCCACTGCTTCTTGGCTTAACTCTAAAATGGTTTGGTTACAGCCTTCAGGAATTTCACTTAAGGATGCTGATAAGTCTAATAATAAGGTTACGGCAATATCACGTCCATCATGTTTATGACTCATATTGATACGGGGATCAGGCGTTGCTCCACCTTTGAAATCAATTAAAGAACGAATAGCTACATCTAAATCCAGTTCACTGCCATCTTCTTGGTAACGTACCCGTACAAAGTTTTGTGGTTTAAGCAGTTCTAACATTTGTTTCAGTCGTTTCGCTAATGCCGCATGTTTGCTTAGTAAAGACTCAATTTTTGCTGGGCTAGTGGAAGGATGTAAGCTCTCATATAAGCTAACCCAATCTGGACGATAGCTTTTAGCATTATAATCCCACTCGGGATAATGCCGAGGGGGTAGGCGATCAACTTCATCTTCTTGTTGTTTGCGTTTCGCTTGTTCAAATTGTTCTTCATCATCACCTTCTTCAATATAAATCCAAAGATGTCGATTATCATCATGATAATCAATTTCAGTGTCTTTAAAATACATTTTAGGTTTTTGATCACTTTGAAGACGTGTTCTAGCAATAAAGAGAACCGCAATGGATGCCATTTCTTTTAAACTGGATTCACCTTCTGCCATCGCTTTATAAAAACGTTGAGCAGCTTTTATAATTTCTTCATTTTTATATTGATGATTGGGGTTTAAACAAGCCCAAGACAGCATGGTCAAACGATGTCGAATACACGATTCTTGTTCTGAATTACACGCATCCTCTTCTGGTTCAGGATGTAGTTGCAGAAATAATTTGGTTAAACCTGGATAGCGTTGCATGGTTAAGTAATCAACCCGACAATCTTCTAATCGTTCAATCGCAATCCGTTGGAAGGGACTGTAATTATCAACGACAATTTTAGTACTCCAACGGCGATGGGCTTCCATATGTGCCAGCAAGGCTCGATAACGGTCTAAGCCTGAAATAGTATCGTTATAATCATCCAATACATCAGGAATACGAATACCTAATTTATCAAAATAAGGTTTAGGCTTGCGTAATTCATCAAAGCCAAGTGAATAGGGAATCAAGAGTTCTTGATCATTCCACATCGCTTTAAGGTACATATTTAAACGACGTTCATTATCAACGAAAAGTGTGCCGTGGCGTTCCCGTTGCAAAATGGCTTTGCTGTCCGCAGATTGCAAAGAGAAATAATCTTTCTGCCGTTCAGGGTGGTTACTATAATAACGTATGCCATATTCAACCCAATTCTTAACTCCTTGCAAGGACAATTGATTGAGTAGGAAGGCGGTATTATTGAGTAAACCTGCTAATGCAGGGCTAGGAATGGTGGTATGGAAACCATGAATCGAACCTGTGGTTTTTTCCATAAAGTCGAATATCATATCCAGAAAATGTTCAAATTGTTCTGGAGTACTTAAACGACGTGCCGCAGAGGGCAAGGCTTGTAAAAAGGGTAGAATTGAAACGCCATTGGGGGTACGGGTCATATCCCAAACCCGTTGTGATATTTGTTTGGCAGCTTGCTCACCCACCAGCGTACAAATTTGAGGAACTTCTTCTAAATAAACCAAGACAGGTTCAAAACCACGCCCGATCATACATACTAATGATGCACCACTGAGATAATCTTTTAGGCCTTGATCAGACAATAATGCGGTGGCTTCATCCATACAATCATCATAAACATCTTCCAATTGTGGAAAAGTACATTTTAGTGCAGGACGATAAGCTTGATGACGGCTTTCGGTTGCTGTTTCAGTCTGGGGTGTATTCACAATGATTCCTCTTGGATTTCTATTCCTTTTTAGCTCTGCTACAGAAATGAGCGTTTTTAGCTAGCAAATACTGCATCAATGGCATGATCTAAAGTACTACGAATATCCGCATCATCAGTAATTGGTCTAACCATCGCAAGACGACAAGCATCATTCGCAGGAATACCAGCTTCAATTAGGCTAGCAGCATAAATCATTAAACGGGTAGAAATACCTTCATCTAAACCATGCCCTTTTAAGTTACGCGCGGTTTCACCTACAATGACTAATTTAGCCGCAAGTTCTTCACTAATGCCACTTTCTTTAGCAATAATAGAGGCTTCTAATTTAGCTGGTGCATAATCAAAATCCATACCAATAAAACGCTGCTTAGTCGATTGCTTCAGGTCTTTCATTAAACTCTGATAACCAGGGTTATAAGAAATCACTAATTGAAAATCAGGGTGGGCATTAATTACTTCACCTTTCTTATCCAAGGGTAAAGAACGACGGTGATCGGTTAGCGGGTGAATTACAACGGTGGTATCTTGACGCGCTTCTACAATTTCATCTAAATAGCAAATTGCACCAATACGAGCGGCAATGGTTAAAGGGCCATCGACCCAACGTGTACCATTGGCATCTAATAAATAGCGTCCGACTAAATCAGAAGCGGTCATGTCTTCATTACAGGCAACGGTAATTAATGGCTTGCCTAATTTCCATGCCATATGCTCAATAAAACGTGATTTACCACAACCTGTCGGGCCTTTTACCATCACAGGTAAGCGTTTGTTATACGCAGCTTCGTACCATTCAACCTCTTTATCTTGGGCAAAATAGAAAGGCTCGTCGTTAATCATATATTGTTCAATGTCACTCATATTTGGAATCCTCAAATTAACCCAATTAGCTATCTACATAAACATAATCGATACAGTAATTAATGCAATATCCATTACCCTTATGTAGCTATCCAAAAAAAATAGTTTACAAAATTATTATATAAATACGAAAAAGCCCCGAACTAGCGGGGCTTTTTCTTAGGTATTCACCTAAACCAGTGACGATTTAAGCTAAAACGTAAATAAGCACTTAGCTTACTTATGAACACCTAATTTCTCTCTCCATCCAGAGTAGAGCAAATCAGCATCAGCAGGGAATGATTCGAACGCACGAGCAAATTCTTTATGCTCTTTTGCATATTCGATAGGATCAGAACCTGATTTCCAGCAATCATATGCTTGACGTAGAGAGGTTGCACCTGCAGCAGGGCTGTCGATGTGACCATATGAACCACCACCAGATGTGTTGATTACATTACCATGACCTAAGTTCTCGAAGAAACCAGGTAAACGTAGTGCATTCATTCCACCAGAGATGATAGACGTTGTTGGCTTCATTCCATACCATTTTTGGAAGAAGAATGGACCTTGGCACTCTTCTCTTTCTAGCATGTAACAAATAATTTTATCTTCGTTACCGCCTTCCATTTTACCGAAGCCCATTGTACCGACGTGAATACCCGATGCTCCCATTAAGCGAGAAAGCTTGCCGAGTACAAATGCAGTATAACCACGAACAGAACTTGGTGAAGTAATCGCACCATGACCTGCACGATGATAATGTAAATACTGATCAGGATAGTTACGACGTGCAGTCGTTACCATTCCACAACCACCTACATAACCGTCAACGAGGAATGCAACGTGATGTGCATTTTCACCGAAAGTCTCTAGGATATAATCAGCACGAGCAATCATTTCGTGATGATCATCAGCAGTAATATTTGCAGAGAAGATTTTAGCTTCGCCCGTCTCATCTTGAGCACGTTTCATTGCATCAGCAACAAGAGGCGTTACATCCTTCATACGTGCATATTTTTGGTTACCTTGTGGCTCATCATTCTTGATAAAGTCACCACCTAACCAAAACTGGTATGCCGCTTCAGCGAAAGGCTTAGGACGTAAACCAAGCTTAGGCTTGATAATAGTACCTGCGATATAACCACCATCTACACGTGGACGATCTAAAAGATTCCAAAGATCTGAGATGTCAGTAGCAGGACCATCAAAAATATCTAGTAATTGCTTTGGTACCCAAAAATCTTGCATTTGAGCACACTGTACATCACCCATGCCTTGGTTATTACCAATAGCAAGTGTAAGGAACGATACAACCATCGCACGACCATCAATTAAATTACGGTCAAATAGGTCACATGGATATGCGATTTTCATGATGCCAGCGGCTTCATCAATCTCATAAACCATTGCATCAAGGTCTTTAGTGAAGTCATCAGTAGTAGATACTTCAACGTTAGTACCTGTTGATGATTCCGCAGCAAAGTGAGCAGCAGTCTCTAAATAACCACCAAAGCCTGGCATAGGTGTCATTGTGTATGCAACTAAGATATGGTTGCCATCTGCAATAAGTGTATCTTCGTCGAGACTTAAGTCTGCATAACGTCCGGATTGATCCATGAAAATCTCCTTGAGAGTTTTAAAGGGGGAAAATTAAATACTACAAATAGCCTATTTGTAGTACTTATGAGGTATCTCAATAAGTAGATAAATGCACTTGAGTTTTAAAAAATCTCAAACCACATTGCCCAGAATACAAAGAGATATCCGTAAAAATTTGAATGTTGAGCAAATCAACTGCACAGCATTATACATATTCTTAAAATAAGTAAAAGATATTTTATTTGAAATAAGTATAAGCTTTACTTATATTTATATGAATATGGCATACACTATCTTGTAATTGTAATCATTGCTGAACTTCAGCGGTAATTTTTTATGCGAATCTCAATACGACAACTCCAAATTATTGACGCAATTGTGCAAATGCATAGCTATTCATCTGCAGCTGAGCGTTTACATATGACACAACCTGCAGTATCCATGCAGATGAAAAACCTAGAAAGTAATATTGGTTTAACCTTATTCGAACGTAAGGGAAAGCATATTGTACTGACTTCAGCAGGAAGAGAAGTGCATCGCTTCAGCCATAATATTGCCGTACAGTATAATGACCTCTTAGAGGCAATTCATGAAATTAAAGAATTACATCACGGGCGAATTAAGGTTTCTGCTGCTACCACTGCCAATCATTTAATTACCCAAATGATTGCTAATTTTGCTAAAACAGATGCAGGCATATCTGTAGCACTGGATATTACCAATCGTCAGCAATTACTTAAACAATTAGAAGAATTAGAATCTGATATTGTATTGATGGGAGAACCTCCTGCCACAATGGATGTAATTTCTAAAAAATTAATTCCTAACCCCTTAGTGATGATTTCACATCCTCAACATCCTCTAGCAGATCAAACTGAAATTCCTTTTGATCATATTGCACAATATGAATTTGTTGTACGTGAAAAAGGTTCAGGCACTAGAGCGACGATTTGCCGTTTTTTTGCTGAACAGGGAATGGAATTTAAAAGTACCTTAGAAATGGGAAGCAATGAAGCTATAAAACATGCTGTAACCGCAGGTTTAGGTTTAGGCATTGTATCGCTACATACGATAAAGTTAGAACTTGAAGCACATAAATTGGTGATTCTTGATATTGAACATTTTCCCATTATGCGTTATTGGCATTTAGTGCGACGCACAGGTAAGCATTTATTACCTGCTGTAGCACGTTTTCAGGACTTTATTTTGGCAGAAGCCAAAATCTATGCTAAAGAT
>Ga0256847_1001655_pt1 | contig 10965 bp, 6 predicted proteins | sample TeddybearmetaG_FD_189099 | JGI IMG/M metagenome (GOLD analysis project Ga0256847, IMG submission 189099) | Hydrothermal vent microbial communities from East Pacific Rise, Pacific Ocean - Teddybear | ecosystem: Environmental > Aquatic > Marine > Hydrothermal vents | place: Pacific Ocean: East... | reverse complement strand
TTTTTTGCAGATTTATTTCAGCTGAGTCCAGATCATCACGGTCATATTGTAATCTGGCAATATTAAACCAGATAAAATTTTTGAGTTCTGCCGCGTCATCCTGGGTTAATAACTGGTTGAATATCGACTCTGCTTCTGTGGTTAATCCGTAGTTGTGATACAGGCTGCCAAGCAGTAATTCAGCTTGCTGCCTCTGTTGGTCCAGTGTCTGGGTTTTAAGACCAACGAGTATCTGGGTAATGGCCTGCAGCGACAACTGCTGAAAGTCATAATAAAGCGCCTGACCATAGGCCAGTTCTTCTACTTTTTGAAGCTTGTCCTGTGTGTTTTGTTGGTCTTGATCAACCTGTTCGGCCTGAACGCTTGGCCATACTATTACCCATAGCAAAATCAGAACAAAAAAAGATGGAGGTAGCCTGGTCGATATCATGTGTAAAGTTGTATTATTGCCAGGTTTTAGCAGTGAATTCAGGCTGTTCCTTGCTCACATCATCTGCTATTTTTAATTCGATAAATAATGGGTCGCTGCCTTTATTTAATTCGACCGTTGTACCTCGGCGATAATCTCGATTGTTTGGCCCTTTGCCGACAAATATCGCCACTAATTCATGTGTACCGCTTGCGAGGTTGCCAATGTAAAGACGTTGTACCCCGCCACGCTTGAGTGCAGCTAACTGGCGTTCGGTATAAAGATGATTGGCGACGACAGTGTCATTTAATTTGAGTTGCACTGAATCAAGATCAAATAACAAACCCGCGTCCATAGACAGAAAAACACTGACCTGAATATTGGCCGGAAAAAGCAGGTCTTCTTCCAGGATAAATAAATCACGATTGAGTTTTAAAACATCTTTTTTCAACGACTGAATGTCATCAACCAGCGCCGGTTTGTCACTGGATTCTGCTGCCAATGCTGGCTGTGCAGCTGCGATCAGTACCAGCAACAGGAGGCTGGTTTTTTTCAAAATAGAAGGGAGTTTACTGAGAAACATGGTTGATATTATCCGCTGATTGTAATCCTGATGAGTATCTCATTTTACCGGTATTGTCGATAATCACTGCCTCGAATTGTGGCAGTGACTCGATCAACGACATGCCTTTATCAGCGCCCAGGATAAATACCGATGTAGACAGTGCATCAGTGCTGGTGGCATCTGGTCCGATAACAGTGGCGCTCCATGACTTTATAGCAGATTTTCCGGTTTTCGGATCGATGATGTGGTGAACCCGTTCACCCTGATGAAAGAAAAATCTTTCGTAATCGCCAGAAGTGGAAATTGCACTATTGATTAGTGGTAGCCGTACCGCGATGGCCTGCTTTTGACGTGGATGCTGGATTGCCATCATCCAGGGTTGCCCGAGTTTGTCGCCCAGCAGACGGCTATCGCCACCAGCACTGACCAGTGCCTGATGAATGCCGCAATCCTGTAATATTTTAATAGATCGGTCCACAGCATGACCTTTGGCAATGCCACCAAGATCCAGGCTTACTCCAGGCCGATTGAACTTTATAGTGGTTTTTTGAAGCTTTATATGTTCATAGTTAATTTGGGGCAGGTGTTGTTTAATCGTATTTTTTGAGGGTTGTATTTTTTTTCGATAATCATAAAACTGACCAACACTGGCGAAGGTGATATCGAATATGCCGTGAGTCAAGCGGGAAAATTCTAGCGATTTTTCGAGTAAAGCCTGCATTTCGGTACTGATGGAAACCGGCCATAATGCCGCTTCTCGATTGATTCGGGTCAGTTCGCTGTTTGATTTCGCTGGATTCATTAACACGTCGATGCGTGACACTTCGCTAAATACTTTATCGCTGCACTCGCGGGCAGTTTTCTCGTCGGTATGCCACAACTTGACGATAATTTTTGTACCCATAGCATTCTGCTGATAATAATACCAACTTGAAGAAGCGGGTAGAGCACAGGTGAGCAGCAGTATGAAACTGACGAGATTAAACATTCAAATGTTGTTATTGGTCTTGCAACAGGCAGTACTCCATCAATATAATGTTGTTGGAGTACTAGTAACAAACGGGCTTTCAGTAAATCTATAGTGCGCCAAAAGCGATATAGTCTTCCAGATTGCTACCCAGGCCGTGAGCAGGAAACAGGTTGCTAAAAGCGCTAGTATCACCCGGAACCACGTCACCGTTCAAGGCCATAAAGTTTAGTGCGATCATGTTAACCAGCAAATTGACATTATTAGCAGCCGGGCTGGAAGAGGTGACAACTGAACCATCGGCAGAAAATCGTCCAATCTGTCTGTGCAACTCGTCTGCTTTACTATTTGCATAAAGCGAGGGAGCGGCACCAGGATTATAGACCAGGAAAAACGATGAACCGGTTGAGGAATTATCACCTGTCCACTCTCCTTTACCTCGGCCACCCAGATTTCCGCCTGAATCAGCAGAATTATCAGCGGTGCCATTGCTCGCGACCGAGCCGTCGCTGAACACATAAATCATCAAAGGCTGTCCTTTTCTGGCCGCGTAATTCAGGCAGGCGCCAATGCATCTGCCCGCGCGTCTATCACGGTTTTCGCCCGCCTGACGGTCTCCTGTGTGGTAGTCATACCCACCCATAGTGATACAGCCTGCAGCGGCATATCCTTCCAGCACCATCTTCATAACAGAGGCAGTTTTGCTGAATTCGTTATCCATAAATTCTGTCGGTGAGAATATGGCTTGAATATCGAGATCCTCCGCGGGATTTACCGGTATACCAGCAAATCGATTAGCAATATCGGCTGCTCTGATATAACCGCATCGAACCAGGTCCTTAATAATGACATCGTTAGTCAGGCCAGTATTAACCGTGCCCAGTTGCAATTTTTTGTGACTAATTCGTGCCATGGATTCCATAACCGCAGTGATATCGGCGGGATCGTTTAAAATAGCGGTTAAATTTCCGACATCGATCATGCCTGTCACATCACTCGGACGGTCAACTTTTGTGGGACGAATTTCGGGATTTATGGTACTGGCTGGCGCCATGGAATTTCCACCAGAATCTGAACTGCGTGATCCGATCAGGTCAACGACGCTGCCAGATGCGCCCGCTCTGGCGATTGCATATAACGGGTTGTGAGGATTGTTGCCAGTATCGTTATCTGATCGACTGGGGATAATAGCCCCATCGATATTACCAACTGAGGCACCAGCTTTTTCCAGTATGCCGCTAAGCATGGCACTATCGGCATGAAATTTCAGATTGAGTTGACTATTAATAAAGTCGTTGTTATCACTGGCATTGAGATTGGTGAATGTGGTGGCATCGGCGCCGGGAATCATGTCGCCTGGCAGTCCTAGTTTGCTGTATCCCGCGGTAGATAACAGATTTAGTTGTCCGCCTGCCTGACCAACCAGTACATTAGAGCCTGAAATATTTGCGCCACCGGCCAAATCAAAGCAGATGAATGGCACCTTGCCAGAACCCAGGCCGCCTACATCGCAACCAATATCAGCGGCTAGCACGTTTAAGTCGTCAGCAACCGCTGCATAGGCAGCATTGGGATTGGTGAACAGGCTAAAAGCGCCACCAGCCAGCAATGTAGCTGAGCCATTGACAAAGCCCTGTCGAATAAAATCACGACGCGTCATGGGCCTGGTGTGATCCTGATGATACAGCGGTGCATCGACAGATGTTCTGGCGTGGAGTTTTGCCTGCTTGAGTTTACTTTTCATATCTTGTTTCCGATTTCTTCTTTGCCACTACTGAACCAGCATGACGCTGGCGCCTGTGATGGCTGCACATACCGCTTTAACAATTTCGGCTGTACGGGCTGTGGTGTTTGGAGCGCCGGTGGTCATCAGGGTGATCAGGCTATCATATGCATCCCCATTGAGCGCGGCATCCAGATCCTGTTTGGCAGTAGAACCCAGCAGATCACTGATTTCTGTTGCATCCGGCTGGCTATCCAGATTATTGGCAGGTACGGCGAGATCTACATTCATCGCAGCTTCCAGTAATGGGTTGATAACCGCGTCTCTTTTGGGCGTTGAATCGAAAGCGGTACCAGCGGACTGGGTAAAGTCGAATCCGGTAAAGTACTGCTGTGCTGGTGTTAGCAGTATATCGGCTTCAACCAGTTCGCTGCAGGAGGTCAATGCCAGCTGTGCTATGGCCATTTGATGGGCCGGCAGAAAACCGTCAATGTTCTCCACAGTTGGTAGTTGCTGTTTGTACTGATCGAAAACTGTAGAGATTGCACTATTGGTGACCGCGATGCCAGTGATGGCCGAAATAGTGGCGTTAATTTCGTCAAAATTTTTGACACCAATATCGGCTACTAAATCAGCATCGGTGGCTGGCGGTAGTGGTACTACTGCAGGTGGGTCACTAAAGGCATTGATATTACCATCCAGGTTTTCAAAGGTGAGGAAAAATTCATCACTGTTAGCGCCTTTATCTGAGCCTTTTTCCAGTGATATTACCGCGCCCAATGTCGATAATAACTGACCTGTAGCGCTATCATATTCACTGCTGTTAACGGTGGTATCCATGTTAGCAAAACTTTGCCCAGCGACCACCTGTTTGCCATTGACAGCGATTCTTAAGCCTTTAATGACCGTGCCAGTGGGGGTGAAATTCGGGTCAAGATTGATAAAAGTTGGCTTGTTGAACAGGTAGCTAAAGCTGTCGAACTGTGAAACCTCGAACATAATATAACTATCGGCGACGCCTATTTGTTCGGAGATAGAAAATAACAGAAAGAATTTTTCGCCAACGCCGACATCAAAGTTTTGGGTGACTTGCGCTTGTGTCAATTGTCGATTGTGGATCGCGACCAGGCGAAGTTTTCCTGACCAGGGGCGGTTGCCGCTGACTTCATTACCCAGCACAAACGCGTATGAGTCATCCCAGTTATTAATGGAGCTGCTTTCATCCACCGGGTCTTGTACATTTATTAATACACCATTGACATAAACCTGTCTGCCATTTATCGGGTCATAATTGGTCACCACGTGTTGCAGGCTTGACTGGAGTATTTCACCGGCGTCTTCAGTACTCAGAAAAGGGTTGCCATTGGCCTGGTCAGCTGATGGAAAAGTGCTGCGATTAAAATAGAGGTAGTTATACAATTGCTGGGCCAGGGTAAAGTTTCGCAAAGTGGAGCCAGCAGAGTAAGAAATAATATGGGCATCTTCCTGGCTGACATTGGATGGGATTATCCAGGCTTCGACGGCATATTCCCCGGATGAACGAATAAAATCATTCAATTTTTTGCTGGGGCCGGTATCGCCTCGGGCCTGGCCTCCGGTAAAGTCGAGTCCATTGCCGCCTACCCAGCTAACACTGCCGGTGAAATTCAGGTTGATTGCGGGTTCGATACCACTGGTATCAAAAGCGGTAGACCCCAGTCCGGTTTTGAATTCCCACAGTGCAATCAGATTGGCTTCATGACGGCTACCGCCACTGGCAATGATGCCATCTTCGAGTAACAGCGCTTTGCTGGTGATGAGATCTGCATCAATAGTTGTCGGTATAATAACACCGGCAAATTGTTCAATTTGCGTCTGCATATCATCCGCATCGCTAAGACAGTTATTGGTCCAGCAGTTATGAAATTCTTCCCGCAGGCGAAGCACAAAGCGAGAGTTGGACGGCGTGTCTATGTCGAGTTTTGCTTTAGCAGATTCATAAGCGGCATCAACATCACTGTTGGCGAAAAAAGGTGCAATGGGTGTGGCAGAGGTGTCGTCATGACATTCTGCACAAAATTGAGTCAGCAATGGGTGGATGGTATCTTTAAAACTGTCTGCACCGTTATCGTCGGCCATGTCTGGAAAGTTTTTGCTATCACCCGGATCTTTTATGGTAGGTGCGCTGAGCTGTATGAGACGTACGGATGATGAAGTATCTTCACCGTTCCAGGCGATAATCAGAGTTTCAATAATGTCAGCACAGGCGGTGTTATCAGTGAGCCAGCAATTATGCCCGGAACCGACTTTGGTCACGAGTCGAGAGTTGGCCGGGTCCTGTAAATCAACCACACTGGCAACCTGAGCAAATGCAAAATTGACATCAGTATTGTCAGCAAAGCCAGGTGACTGGTCGATATCGGTATCGCTACTATGACATTGACCACAGCGATTTGCAGGACGAAGACTTTCCCAAACAGTTTGTTGAAAAGCTCGAACATCGTCAGTCGCAGCGGTTGGACCGGAGTAATTGCTACTGCCACCACCACCGGTATCAAGATTTGAGATTGTGTCGGTTTCTGAGCTACAGGCTGAGAGTAGCAGGCTTAAAACGAGTCCTGAAAGCAGAAGCTTGAAATTTTGTAGTGCAGAGAATTGTTTCAATAGCTGTCCCATTTCAGTTACCTTTACAATAAGCTGCGACATCGGTAAAAACGCCTAACAAGTTATAATCTGTTTTGAAGTCGGTTACGATGGTTTGTTTTACCGCTCGATCTGCGGCGTAATCATCGGGGTTTCGAAAACAGATTGTTTCGAAGACTTTTTTCACCTGGCATTGCGCAAAAGCATCGCTGTTAGCCAGTTCCTGTCCCATGGACTTGAGGCCATTGCCGATAGCATTGCCTTTTTCATCCAGCGTTAGACCAGGATAACTGCCCCAACCGAGCAGAGAGTTTTGTCCGTTGCGCCAGTAATTTACCCAGCTGTCATCAGTGATGATAAAACCCGGTTTGAAATTATCCGGGTTAATCAGATGCTTGGGTTGGATAAGGCTTGCGTTGTAATCCAGGCGGCCCGCATCTTTATCGTAGTCGTAATGTGCGTAAGCGCTATCCAGGCCATCCATACCGGCATGACAGGCGAGGCAGCTATTGATGTAAATTCGGCTGTCGCCACCAGGGCTACGCGAGACATCCTGACGAACTTTATCCGATGGTCGGGAATTGTCTTTTAGTGGTTCGAGATCGGTGCAAAGATGATTAACAAAGGTGAAGCGAAACATCGCACGATTGGTGCCATCGATAAAAAACGCCTTTGCCGCTGCGCGGGATGTGATGACTCCAGCTGTAGCGTCAACCGGTATGTTGTTCAGGTTGCTTTGAATTTGAGTTTGAAGAATGGCTGGGTCAGCCAGGTTTCCTGCAACTGGTCCTAGCGCTTCGAGCTGTTCGTAATGGTCATTATTATTTGGTGAATATGGGCTAATACCTAGCGAACTATTACCAGTGTAGAGCACGTCGCCAGTAAGAATTTTGCGAAAATCTTCACCATCTCGAATAAGGCCAATCGTGGTTGCTGTGTAATCATTCAGGGGGACAAACACGGTCTGTTCTTCATTGGTCCAGGGAGCAATAAAGTTTTTAAGAGTAACGTTATAAAAAGCTGGATTTTCAACCGCTTTTTGGGCAGCAGATACGCCGGTACTATCGCTCATTAGTAGCGTTTCCATCTCTGCCAATTTGGCATTGGTTGGTGGAATGCCGGTGAGTCGATCATGAATTCGTTTGGCTTGTCTACGCTCCAGATCGCCAGCTATCAAAGTCTGACTGAAGATAATAAGTATCAAATTAACAATGGTAAAATGTTTCATACGTTTCAACATTGGGGTCTCAATAAATCAAAAAATGTCTGGTCTGCTGTTGCTGTTTTCAATCTTGTGATATGAATCTATCGCCCTTTAAACCTAGCATAAAAATATATTTCGTCAAAAGCTATTGTTGCTTTAAGTTGTTGAATTTTCGACATTATGCCTCCTGTCGATAGTATCATTGCGCTGGTCAGTGAGGCTTATATGGTTTGTGACATATTTACTATTTTAAGCTTTTAATCTGCTGAGAAAGTAGCTAGCCTCTGGGCATGGAAAAGAAAATGTGGAATTGGCAACAACTAGAATTGATTCAGGCCAGCAACATATTTTGAGATTTAATCTTATACTGATTAGTGTGTGATCAGTTTTATTTGTGAGCTAAAAATTTGAAATATTCTGGATTTATAATCGCTCTGGCATTGTTTCTTTCAGCTTGTGGTGGTGACGTTCAATCGACTTCGTCGAATGGTGCAGATCCTGGTGTCATTGATGCACCAATTGCCTATGTAAAACGCCCGATTCCAGTAGATGATGATGGTGATGCAGTGCAGACAGATTTACGAGAGCCTACCTCTTTTAGCCTGGGTGGAGATCTGTATATTCGCGATCATTCTACTACCACAGCGGAAGAAACCAATATTACTGCCTCGATAACATCAGGACTTGGAGATGTTAAAGGTGTCAATGTTTCTTTCGATGGAAATAAACTGATATTTTCTCTGCGGCCGGCAGATGAAGATCCTGATGACGATGAAGAACCCACCTGGGATATCTATGAATATGATGTCGAAAATAAAATACTCAGGCGTGTCATTGCAGATGATTTTACTGCCGCGTTGGGTGAGGATCTTTTTCCGGCATATTTACCGGATGGCCGAATAATTTTCAGCTCAACCAGGCAGCGTCAGTCGGGTGAAGTATTAACCAACGAAGGAAAACCCAGGTTTTCGGCACTCGATGAAGATGAGAACGAAATCGCCATGGTTTTGCACGTCATGAATGACGATGGCAGCGAACTTCATCAAATATCTTTTAATCAAAGTCACGATTTATATCCGACTGTTCTAAATATGCAATCTAATGGGTATGTTATGTTCAGCCGGTGGGATAATGCTAATCAAAACAATGCCTTATCACTCTACATGACCAGGCCAGATGGCGCCGATTTACAAGTGTTGTATGGTGTCCATAGCCATGATACTGGCAGCAGTGGAAATACCATCCAGTTCGCCCAGGCGCGCGAAATGATGGATGGCAATCTGGTCGCTTTGACTCAGCCTTTCACCGGTACTTTTGGTGGCGGTGATATCATCATCATCGATAGTGGTAGATTCGTTGATAACGATACACCTGTATGGTCACTCAATGGATTAATCGGACCGGGACAATCAAAAGCAACGATCAATAATGTTTCCAACGATGGTACGATTTCTCTGGTTGGGCGTTATAGTTCTGTTTTTCCACTTTGGGATGGAACAGATCGTTTACTGGTGGCAAAGAGCACTTGCCAAATTTTGATCGGAGCAGTAGATGAAGCGGATGAGGAAATACGCCCCTGTATTGAACCGTGGATATCCGAGGCAGACATAGAAGAAATTTCTCCGGCCTATGGAATCTGGATTTATGATCAAGCCGATGATACTGAAAAAGTCATCGTTCTGGCTGAGCAGGGCATAGTAATGAGCGATGTAGTCTCACTTCAATCACGTACTTTACCGGCAAACCTATTTGATAAAACTATTGGTGAGCTTGACTCAATCTGGCGCGATGAAGGAATCGCCGCTTTACATATTCGCAGCGTTTATGACCTGGGCAATGATAGTTTTGATGGTTGTTTTTTTTCCGATTGCACCGATGCGGCGAGCATCCTCAGTGTGTCTGACCTTGGAGATCCAGCCAAAGCATTGGCCGATCAGCGTCCAGCGCGTTTTATCAGGTTTACCAAAGCCGTATCCTTGCCTGATGAGGATGACCCTAATCTTGATGATCCTCCAGACCTTTCAGGGGCAGCCTTTGGTACCAACAGGACGCTAGGTATGCGTGAAATTGTCGGTTATGCGCCAATTGCTCCAGATGGATCGGTAAAGGTCAAAGTGCCTGCAGATGTTCCCCTGGCAATCAGCATTCTGGATAAATTTGGTCGCCGCATTGGGCCGAGACATGCCAACTGGATACAACTGAGACCAGGGGACACAGTTTCATGTGATGGTTGTCATAGTCATACTGCTGTGGTCAATACGCCGCATCAGCGCCGTGATGCACAGGCTCCGAGCATTAATGCAGGGATTCCGGCGTCAGGTACCTTTGTGAATACACAGGTTCCTGGATCTACTGACCTCTACTGGGGTGATTTGGGCGAAACTATGGCCGAGACCAGATTTCGCCTGGCGCCATCGCAACCACAAATAGCCGCAGATATTTTTTACAGCGATGTCTGGACAGATCCGAGTGTCAGAAATATTGATGATCCGTTCAGCTATACTTATGCTAATCTGGGTGTTGGTAGTTTGTCACCAGCATCTTCAAACTGTTCGCCCTGGAATTTCAAATGTCGAGTCATCATAAATTATGAACAGCATGTACACCCGCTGTGGAATTTGCCGCGTGGCGTTGCAGATGCCGATACATGCACGAACTGTCATACCATTTCCGACAATGGTGTCGCCAGGGCGGCAGATGCTCAACTGGATTTGACCGATGGCATTTCTGATATTGAAAATCAACAATTTAAATCATATGTGGAATTGTTTGATACAGATCAGGGTGAAGAACTTGATGCTGGTGGTGTGCTGGTTGATATTCAAATTGAAGTCCCGTTATTGGATGAAAATGGTGTTCAGGTGGTAATCAATGGCGTTCCTCAAACTGAATTTGTTGACGATCTTACCGAACGGGTATCACCCACTATGAATAGTAATAGCGCCCGAAACACTTATTTTATTGAGAAAATGACAGAGACTGAGCTGGAATCCGGTCGGACATTAACACCCGCAAGCGATGTCGATTTTGTCGATCACTCCACATTTCTCAGTGCTGATGAATTGAAAATGATATCGGAATGGCTGGATATTGGCGCGCAGTACTTTAATGATCCGTTTGATCCTGATGTACCTGTAAATTAAGTTGCACCTGGGGTCAAACATTTTAAATCTAAGATCCAGTTTGCTTTGGCTGCTATTGCTGCTGCCAGGCCTGGTGATTGCAGATGAACAGGATTTACCAACAGTCAAAATAGCTGATCCATTTATCAATCTTCATACCGGTCCAGGATCAAGCTATCCCATATTTCATGTGTTGGATCGAGGCACTGAGATTATCATTGAGCAGCGTCATACAGACTGGTTCAAGATTATTTTTGAAGATATTTCTGGCTGGGCCAGTCGAGATGAAATGGAAAAAACTTTGCTCCCGTCAGGTAAAAAACTGTCGCTAAAAGATATCCAGGCAAGTGATT
>Ga0256847_1001654_pt1 | contig 10965 bp, 9 predicted proteins | sample TeddybearmetaG_FD_189099 | JGI IMG/M metagenome (GOLD analysis project Ga0256847, IMG submission 189099) | Hydrothermal vent microbial communities from East Pacific Rise, Pacific Ocean - Teddybear | ecosystem: Environmental > Aquatic > Marine > Hydrothermal vents | place: Pacific Ocean: East... | reverse complement strand
AGTACTCCATATAAGAAGCATTTTGAAAACCAAAGAAAGATGGGAACAACTTTGGAATAAAATTGATCGACATGGTGTTGCTGCCTAAAAACTTTTTTGGTACATCAGATGCAGGCTACACCCATTTTAACATACGTTATTAAATGACTTCATATCTCAAATCAAACACTAATTATGAAAATACAAAATCTAATATTAGCATTTATTCTTGCACTATTTGTATCTTTTTCTCTACATAGCCAATCTAATTCTACTCATGTAATATCTATTCATAGTGACGATGAAGACATCCATATCGAATATGAAGGAGGTGAAGTGACTGTTCTCAAAGTGGATGGAGTCACTATCAATAAAAGTGACTATCCTTCTTACCAACATCTATTTGATAAATATAAGGATCGATCAAAAACTGGTCACTATACGACAGATGATTCGAACGATAGAAACGATATGCAATCTATATTACTAGAAAAACTGAAGGTCTACCTTTCCGAAGATGAAAACTTCAACAATGATAATTTCGAATTCAAACTGACATCAAAAAGCATGTATGTAAATGGAAAGAAATTGAGCAAAAGTAAATTGGCCGATTGTCTAGAAATATTTGATGAAACTGCTGGATATTCATTGACAAAAGGAAGCTATTTCAAAGTAGACATTGCACCCGACTCTAAGTCAGTTTCTTTGAGTCTTGAAAATTAGTGTACTAAAGAACTGTTTAGTTCTTTTCTATTTGGAGACGGATGTGGAAGCTTACTAAACCTCGAAGGTTTAGTAAACTTGTCCTCTTATTTTTATACTCTTGATTTCTATGTACTTCGAATGAACTGCCATTATTTTTTTAGATTCATTCTTTTTCCCAATACCGATAAGGCAATACATATTCATTAGGGAAATCGAAGAATCAACGCTTAACCACTCTACTTGGCGTAGAGGTCATTTTTCCATTTTGGTTTTGTAGGATTAAATAATATATCCCTGATGGTAGATTTTCCATATTTATTCTCTTTTGGAAAGCTCCTTTACTTACTATTTCTCCTACGCTATTGTAGAGAACTGAATTCATGTCATTAGTATTTGGAATTTTTGTCTCTATTGTCAAATACTGGTCAACAATCGTGGGATATATTTTCAATTTCATAAGGGAAACCTCATCCACAGCAACAGGACTCTCAAAGTGTGAAGCGGCCAATCGAGCTCCTCTATTCCCTACAGTCAAAACATTATCTCCGAATGTCACCATATCAAAAATTTGGGTTGGTAATGTGTCCGTACTTCCAATACTATGAAGAGTATTTCCGTCATAAACATGAAGACCATAAAAGACTTCACCAAGCCAAAGGTTTCCCTCGTTATCCATGGTAATGTCACTGACATTTCGATCATCAAATATGGATGTCATATCCTTCACTTGATTGTTTTCGAAAAGGTATAATCCTGTTTCCGTTCCTATATATACCTTGTCTTCAAAAGCATACAAAGAAGTGACCCATGTCATCCAGCCAAAATCACTGTCAAGGTCAACTTTTTTTACTATTGTTGTTCCTTGAATCGAGTAGAAAAACCCATTATCTCCAACCAAAACCTTGTTTGTAGTAGGGTTATATTCTAATGCATCAATATCATCTTTCTCAAAAGAAGAGTTTCCTTCATTTAAAACGACCCATGTTCCATTTGAAAATATATTAAGCCCTTCAGAACCCGCTGCATATATTCTTCCATCGTTCGAAGCAACTAGATATCTAAAATTGTTGGTCGAAATGGCTGAATTTTCCATGGTAAAGTTCGTCCAAACATCGTCTTTCAATCGAAAAATTCCACTGCCATTGGTTGCAACCCAAAGAGACCCATTTCCATCAAATTCAATTTTTCGAATGTCGTTATCCTCTTCATCTGGAATCAGTATTTCTTCCCATTCTTCATCCAATTTTTTCATGTATAATCGTCCCGATTCATTTCCTGTATACAAAGTGCTCTCATCGTCTATAGCAATATCCCAGGTAAAGGGCCACGTTTGAGATTCATCCATTGTCATCATGTAGTCCACAACAATTTTTTGTGCTTGTCCTGCATAAAAAATTGTAGAAAATAATAGTAGTAAAAATAGTCTCATCTTTAATTATTGTTTAGTGTGATAATATTTGCGATATTAATAATAAATATAAAACATCATATTCAATCCTCAACTATCTCTGCCAATTCCATCCAAAGTTCTTCTTTCTGCTCAATAAGGTTTTTGACATCCGCAAGCTCTTTAGATAAATCAGTAATCTGGACTTGTGTCAATTCTGGATTATTGAATGATTCTGTAATTTTGGTTTTCTTTTGTTCTAGTTTCTCGATCTCCTTCATGACTCGATTGTAGGCTTTACGCTGTTCGAAACTGGCTTTTTGCTTTTCCTTCTTTTCTGCCTTTACTTCGTCTACCTCTACATTGGGTTGATTTCTTTGTTCGACCTTCCTTTTGTTTCGGAATTCGGTATAGTTGCCATTAAAATCTTTGATCTCCCCATTGCCTTCAAGTACAAAAAGGTGGTCCACCAACTTGTCCATAAAGTATCTATCGTGAGTGACAATAATCAAGCAGCCCGGAAAATCCATCAAATAACTTTCCAATACATTCAAAGTGACAATATCCAGATCATTGGTCGGCTCATCTAAAATCAAAAAATTAGGGTTCTCCATCAAGACAGTGAGAAGGTAAAGTCTTCTTTTCTCACCACCACTCAATTGGGAAACATACACTTGCTGCTGTGGTCTAGGAAACATGAAGCGCTCCAGAAGCGATTCTGCTGTCAATTTTAGCCCTTTCTCAAGTGGAATATACTCGGCAATATCACGAATCACATCTATGACCCTCTTATCTTCTACAAGCTTCATACCCGCTTGGGTATAGTAGCCAAAGACGATAGTATCCCCTATCACTATTTTGCCTCCATCTGGTCTAATTTCTTTGGTCAACAACTTAAGAAATGTCGTTTTCCCCGCTCCATTTGGACCTACAATTCCTACCCTTTCTCCTTTCTTAAACTTATAGGAAAATGAATTCACAATCTTTATGTCTCCATATGCCTTTTGAACAGCATGAGCCTCTACGACTTTAGAGCCCATTCGGGTAGCCTTGATATGTATTTTTAATTCGTCATCGTCCAGATTGATATGTGCTTTCTCCTTAATATCATCGAAGGCATCCACCCTTGATTTTGCTTTTGTACTTCTTGCCTTTGGCTGTCTGCGAATCCATTGCAGTTCTTTTGCGAATAACTTTTTTGTCTTGTCTAAAGTAACAGCGTCATTTTGCATTCGTGCTGCTTTTTTCTCTAGAAAATCTGAATAATTACCACGATAAACAAATAAATTCCCTCTGTCCAATTCTACTATTTGAGTACAGATTCTTTCTAAAAAGTATCTATCGTGAGTGACCATGAATAGCGTAAGATTAGAATTCTGCAAAAAGACTTCTAGCCATTCTATCATCTCAAGGTCCAGGTGGTTAGTCGGTTCATCAAGGATCAAAAAATCTGGTTCATCGATCAGTATCTTTGCCAGTGCTACTCGCTTCTTTTGACCTCCCGACATCGAAGACACCGTCTGGTCAAATTTATCCAACTTGAGTTTGCTCAATACTTCTTTGATCCGTACTTCAATATCCCATGCTTCCAAATTTTCAATTATGGTGATTTGCTCTTGGAGTTTTACTTCGTCCTTTTCGAGCACTGCCATTTCGTATGCTTGGATCGCTTTTATTGCAGGATTCTCGCTATCCAAGACTGCTTCGAGCGCTGTGGCATTAGGGTTTAAGATTGGATCCTGATGGAGATAGGCAATTTTTAATCCCTTGGCGAAGTGGATTTTGGCATTCTCTCCTTCTGGTGCTTCGTCTCCTGCTATAACTCTCAAGAGGGTGGTCTTTCCACTACCGTTTTTAGCTACTAGAGCGATTTTGTCGCCTTTGCTGATGGATAGGTCGAGGCCCTGGAAGAGGACTTTTTCGCCGTATGATTTGCTTACATTTTCTAGTAGGAGGTATTGCATGGGCGCAAATATAGACAATAGGAATTACACGGAGTTTTAAAAGAGGAATCACGGAGATGCACGGAGAAAATGTTACAGTGCAAATCTTTTTATTCCTTGTTTTAACATCTTTACATGGAAGTTAAGTAAATATCCGATTGGGTACTTTCCTAATTTCATGTATGTAAGTATTTGAGCATAGTGAACATCAGAAAAACTCTCCACCGTTTTTAATTCTAAAACTACAGTATCTTCGACCAATACATCTATCCTATACCCTTGGTCCAATTCAATGTCTTTATAAATAATAGGAAGGCTAATCTCTGATTGAACATCCAAATTTTTAGCCCTTAATTCGTAAAGTAAGCAGGTCTGATATGTGGATTCCAAAAGACCAGGTCCAAGATGTCTATGCACTTCAATTGCACATCCTAGAATTTCAGTAGTAACTTCATCATATTTATAATACTTTCCCATAATCACTTTATCCTAGAACAAGCAAACATGGAATATGTGACATTCAGTACCACAAAAAAATAATTTCTCCGTGAATCTCCGTGTAATCTCCTATTAATCTCCGTGTAATCCCTTCTCTCAATCCATCGTTATCAAATACTCCCCCAACTTGTCCAGCGTCCCCTTAAACCCAGCCTCCATCGAAGACAACCCCTCCTTAAAAGTCTGCAACTCCACTTCATTAGCCTGAAAAGCCGTAGCCACAATCTGCATTTCCGTCTTACCATCTACTTCCTTAAAAGTATTAGTATTCATCATCTTAATCGGCCAAGTATCACTCATAGGATGCCGAATCGGAAAACCATTCTTATCCGCAAAATAATTGATAAATGAGATCATATTCGGAGCATCAATTTCCAGATAATCAAATACACCATGCATCCTAAAATCAGACGATACTAAGCCGTAAAAAAACCGACCATTCGGTTGAAAATCTAACTCACAGACGACCAAATCGAAAGGAGTACTTCCCCACCAATTACAGAGATGTTCTTCTTTAGAATAAGCATCAAATACCTTTTGCAAGGGAGCGTTGAAGGTTCTATCTAATATAAATTCTGGCAGCATATTTTTCGGTTCTTATCCGCAATTTAATACATAATATACAAACACTTTAAAACTTTATTCCCCCAAAAACATCTTTGATTATGGAATGACCGTATCAATACTTGAAGTGTAATAATTTCAGAGTTATATTTGTACAATACGGTAGAAGAGAAAAACGGTGGCCAGAAGTAAGAGAGAAGCATTAATTAAGTTAATAAATAATGTCCGGCCACCTTTTCTTAATTCCCTTTTAAATGCTGCTGAGCTATTAGAAGTCTAGAAAAAGATAGTTATCTCTTCTGACCATTGGGAATTTTTAAAGTGACTCAATTAAATTTTCAAATCACTTCATACATTAAATCATTACTCTATTTACGTTTTGAAGCCTCATATTTTCCCAATAAATCCCGTGTTTAGTACTTAATTAAGAATTTACACCTACTTTTTAAGAGTCTGTTCAGGTTTTATCTACTTTTGCAGGGTAGAATTATTAACACACAATGGCTAAGGGCATAAATCCAAATATAAAATTGAAACCTCGACCTTTAAAGGACTTGGATCAATATCTTGATGGATTGAGTCGGGGTGATCGTTTTGTATTGAGCGAGGTGCTGACATTGGTCGAAAGCAAGAACTCTACTCATCGTGGACTTGGAGAACAAATCTTGAATTCTCTTGATCTGTCTAAAGCAGAGTCTACTTTGAGAATCGGAATCACTGGAAGTCCTGGTGCTGGAAAAAGCACTTTTATCGAAACGTTAGGAAATCATTTTATTGCACGTGGAAGTAAGGTAGCCGTCTTGGCTATCGACCCGAGCAGTACAAAAAGCCAAGGCAGTATACTCGGAGATAAAACGAGGATGCATTCTCTTTCTACTAATAAGAATGCATTCGTCCGACCGACGGCTTCTGCAAATATGCTCGGAGGAGTCGCTCAATCCACAAAAGAATCTATTGCTCTCTGCGAAGCAGCTGGTTATGATATTATTCTAATCGAATCCGTCGGAGTAGGGCAATCGGAGACAGAATTGGCCAACCTTGTAGACATGTATCTGCTTTTACTATTGCCTGGTGGAGGTGATGGTGTGCAGGGTATTAAGCGAGGAATCGTCGAACTTGCAGATATGATGATCGTGAATAAATATGATGGTGACTACAAATTACTCGCGGAACGAAGTCGTAAAGATTTTGCTATGTCAAGTTCATTATTCCATCATGATTTGGAGCAATGGAAGGTTCCTGTTGAGTTATGCTCATCAACAAAAGATATCGGTTTTGATAGTATTTTGGATCAAATAGATACTTACACTTCATTAAGTAAGGAAAATTCTTTCTTTAATAAAAAAAGAAAAGATCAAGACCAAAAATGGCTTTCTCAACAGATTAAAAAAGTGTTAATCCATAAAGCCAACCAACTATTTGAAGTTGACACACATTTACAAGATAGTGCTGGGTCTTCATCTGTATTCAAAGTCTTACAAAGAGTGAGCACGAAAATTGGGAAAGACTTCAAATCATTTATGACTAAAAAAAGCAAGATTGATAGAGATTAGAAGAAGTAGATTCATTTTGAGTTTTTTATTTATTGTGTCAATGTCCATAGGTGAAGTTTCTGGGCAGGGTTCGGATAATGTGGATGACCTCTCTCTGGAATTCATTTCTCCCGTAGATCATACTATTAGGCTCGCGGGATCTTTTGGCGAATTGAGATCCAATCATTTTCATGCTGGTATTGATATCAAAAGTAAGACAGGTGAAGAAGGTGATCTTATACGAGCGACTGCTAGTGGTTTTGTATCCAGAATCAAGATTCAGCGAGGAGGATATGGACAAGTGTTGTACATCGACCACCCTAATGGATATACTTCCGTCTATGCTCACTTAAGAGATTTTGCAGATACACTCCGACAATTTATTAATGATAAGCAATTTGAAAATAGATCTTACGAGATTGACATTTATCCAGAACCAAATCGGTTTACCTTCAATCAAGGAGAAGTGATCGGGCTCATGGGAAATACGGGTCGATCTTATGGTCCACATCTACATTTTGAAATTAGAAAAACAGATACGGAAGTTCCAGAAAATCCTTATTTACATGGATTGGGACCTGATGATACTAGAGCTCCGCTTATTTATGCGGTAGAAGCTCATGGCCTTGACAATGACCATCAAAAAATATGGTCCAAAGTTCATTCTGTAAACTCAAAAGAAAATAGTGTAGTTCACACTTTTTCAGTCCCTGCCTGGAGAGCTGGATTTGCCATTCAGACCTTTGATTTGATGAATGGTGCTAGTAATAAGAACGGCATCTACACGATTGAAATGTTTGTAGATGATAGCCTTTACTACAGTCACAAGATGGATCGAGTTGGTTTTGATGTAAGTCGATATATCAATTCTCATATTGACTACGAATCGAAGAAAAAGAACAATAGAACATTGACTAAGTGCTATGTTTCTCCAGGGAATAAGCTGTCATTTTATCCTTCCATTCCTAATAATGGTGAAATCAAACTTTACAAAGAGAAAGCAAGGAAGATCGATTTTGTAATCAAAGATTTCATGGGCAATACCAATACCTATTCTTGTTTTGTAAAAAGACGTGATGCCAAAGAAGGAGAAATCAAAGCGAAAACATTTCAGAAATACCTCAAATATGGAGAAGTATCTAATGTCAAATTAGGGTCTTGTAGATTTGTGTTTCCTGAGAACTCATTGGATAAAAACACGTATGTCACTTATGATGAAGCGTTCTCAAATAGTCAATTTTCATTCAAAATAAATACCTCTTCTGATCCTTTATTTTCTTATCCAGGTGTCAGTATTCCGCTTATGGGTATTGACTCTAATTATTATGATAAGGTAGTATTGGTATCTGATGGGAAGATCTCATATGGCGGCCATGTAGAGAATGATAGTTTGAGGGTGAGAATTGGTCAATTTGGTGAATATGCTGTTCACATTGATACCATTCCACCCACGATAGAAGTAGGCAGCTTTCTTAAAAATGCAGTAGGTAAGCCTTTTTTCAGATTTGCGATTTATGATAATTATGAATGCAAAGGATATGCGGAAGATGTAAAATATGATGTCTTTATCGATGGCGAATGGGTCATCGCATCTCTAAAAGCTATCGGCAATGTACTCATTGTCCCTTTAGACAATATTCCTTCTGGCGACCACACTATAAAAATCAGAGTAGAGGACTACAGTAAGAATGTGAATACTTGGGAAAGAGAATTTAGAAATTAATTATTTGAAATCGAATACGGCTTCGCAAGGTTATTACGTACATTTGCGACCATAACTAAGTAAAATATATGAAAGTTCTCCAAACTGCAGAACGAGTATCCGCCATAGATAAGTCAGACAGTCCTGTATTCCAGCGATCTCTGATTGCCTATTTAGAGGCTGCCAAAATGATATCAGGCGATGTTTTGGAAATAGGCGCTGGCGAAGGATATGGGATCGAATATATAGCTCCAAAAGCAAAAAAGTACGTTACTCTAGACAAACGACCTATCGAAATAGATCCTAAATACACCAACGTTACTTTCAAGCAAATGAACATTCCGCCACTGGAAGGAATAGCTGATAATAGCTTTGATTATGTGGTTAGCTTTCAAGTGATTGAGCATATTCAAGATGATAAAAAGTACGTCTCAGAGATTCATAGAGTATTAAGACCTGGAGGAAAATTCATCCTTACTACTCCAAATATTAAAATGAGTATAACAAGAAATCCTTGGCATGTAAGAGAATATACGATCGAAGGGTTAGAGACATTATTGAAAGCTTCTTTTACTTCTGTGGACACTCAAGCGGTTTTTGGTAATGATAAAATAATGGATTATTACGAAAAGAATAGAGCCTCAGTTCGAAAGATTACCCGTTTTGACATCTTTGATTTACAACATAAACTTCCTCGACAGTTGCTGCAAATTCCGTATGATATTCTGAATCGTATGAATAGAAAAAAACTACTCAATCAAAACAACAGCTTAGTGAATGATATACATTATAGTGATTACTATGTTCAAGAAGCAAAAGAAGGTTGTTTAGATCTTTTTTATATAGCAACAAAATGAAATTGGCTGATTAATCAGTTTTAATATTCGATTGAGATTTAAACTATCTATTTAAGCGTGAATAAAAAATACTTTCTAAGTATAGCAGTTGTCTTTGTTATATCCCTTTTTTACTCAAGGTTTATGGTGTCTTTTTGTATGATTGCTTTTGCAATATTGGCAATAATCGAAGCACAAAAAGAAGGATCTTTTTCATTCAAATCTTTCATAAAAGATAAGACTTTTGCAGGGCTTTGGCTAGTTTTTATTGCTATTTTGCTTTCTGGAATCAATTCATCTGATCATCAACAATGGCTCTTTCAGATAAAACTTAAGCTTCCTTTTCTTTTCCTTCCATTAGCCTTCTACATCTTCAAACCATGGACAGACCAAAAATTCCATAAATGGATTCATTTTGCATTTATCGCCACTGCTTTTTTTAGTTCTTTTCATGTGATAGGCATGTATTTAATGGACAAAGAAGCCATCATTGAAGGCATCGGTAAAGGCAAATCGATACCTACACCATTGGACCATATTCATTTTAGTATTATGGTTTCGTATGCGGTCGTCTCTTCAGCTATATTAGCCTTAATGGAGCCTAACAAGAAATATCAATGGGCTTTGTTTTTAGTATCTGCTTACCTCTTTGGATTCGTGCATTTTTTGTCTGTAAGGACGGGCTTGGTATTGTCTTATGCAGGAATAGCAGTCATCCTAATCTGGTATGTATCTACGCACAAAAAATATCTTTTGGGGCTTGGAATTGCTGCATTCTTAGTGGCCATCCCCTTTCTTTCATATAATACGGTAGCACCATTTAAGAAAAAGATCAACTACATGTTTTGGGATCTTTCTCAATACAAGAAAGGAAAAGGAAATAGTTACTCTGACTCTGAGCGACTCATGTCATATGCCATCTCTTTTGATCTCATAAAAGAAAGCCCTATTATCGGATACGGAATAGGCGACTTGAGACCCATAATGATGGAGCGGCACAAAGAAAAATATGGCCAAAAAGATAAGTACATCTATCCCCACAATCAATATTTATACATTCTGACTTGCATGGGAATATTAGGAGCACTCCTCTTTTTCTATGGACTATTTTCACCAATGATTTATACTTCGAATCGCAATATTTTCTTAGTATCCATTTTTATATTAATGCTAATCTCCTTTTTGGTTGAGAATACGATTCAGCGAGCGGTTATTACTGGTTTCTTTTTATTTTTTATATTGTTGAATTTGAGTTTGAGTTTGAAACGAGGGATAGGGACGGGAGACTAAAGCTTTTGTCATTCTGAACGACGATTCATCGGAGCTGAAGAATCAATGAGCTTTAATTTTTCTTTATTTCGACTAGCATAGAGAAATCTACAAAGGCTAGATTAGTGAAATTATGTAGTTAGATTTCTCCACTTCGGTCGAAATTCGGAGGGTGACTACATGTCTATCCTTCCGTTCGCTGCGCTCAGTCAGGATGACAATAGCTTACAAATCCTTTATGTAAACCATATTGCACTAAATATTCAATTTGATTTACATCAAATAAGGGTTTAGATCGATTAAATTTTTTTACATTTAATTTTCATGGTTTGTATTTTATTATTCGCTTATCAGCTGGAGTTTCCTTTTTTTTTGAAAAAAAACGAAACCAACCTACCTGCCAGCCTGACGTTGGTACACATCTTTTTTTTAATATGAGGTTGCAATAATGCCTATTTTGAGCTAAATCTTACATTATAGACGCTCTTTGCTATGGTCGACAGTTAACTCTGTCGTTTTCAATGCTGTATTTTCTCAAAAATCATGCAAA
>Ga0256847_1001653_pt1 | contig 10967 bp, 7 predicted proteins | sample TeddybearmetaG_FD_189099 | JGI IMG/M metagenome (GOLD analysis project Ga0256847, IMG submission 189099) | Hydrothermal vent microbial communities from East Pacific Rise, Pacific Ocean - Teddybear | ecosystem: Environmental > Aquatic > Marine > Hydrothermal vents | place: Pacific Ocean: East... | reverse complement strand
GCGTAAGTTCAGCGCAGATTTTATAAGCTGCAAACAGGCGGATCATCACTTTGACGACCATCACCACTGGTTACTGGCAAACTGTTTTAGCCAGAGCCAGGCGATGCTTCTGGGGCAATCGGACAGCCTGCTGGAAGCAGACCCCCTGATGGACCACAAGCGGGTGCGCGGAAATCACCCAAGTACCACTATATTGCTGGACGAGTTAAACCCCCGTAGCCTGGGCGCGCTATTGGCCATGTATGAACACAAGGTAGCTTTTCAAGCCATGTTATGGAACTTAAATCCCTTTGACCAATGGGGTGTGGAATTGGGCAAGCAGCTTAGTCAGGGTATCTTTGAAGACCTCAGTAGCGCATCCAGTGGAAGTCAGCTGGATGCTTCAACCCAGGGCCTGGTTGAGTACATTAACAAACCCAAAGGGAGTAAGGCATGAGTAATCTCTATCCGGTTTCCCAGGCCAGCAGAGATCATGGCCTGATCAACAAAGAACAGTATGAAGAGATGTATGCCGCCTCGGTCGAAAATCCCGATTTATTCTGGGCAAAACAGGCCAGCCAGTTTCTGAGCTGGAGCAAGCCCTGGAATAAAGTATTCAGCTCTGATTTAAACGCCGGAAAAGTAAGCTGGTTTAAAGGTGCGGAACTCAACGTAGCCTACAACTGTATCGACCGCCACCTGGAAAAACGGGGCGACCAGGTTGCTATAATCTGGGAGGGAGATGATCCCGAACAGTCGCTTAGCATCACATACAAACAGCTACATCAACACGTAAACAAACTGGCCAATGCACTAAAATCCCGCGGCGTCAAAAAAGGCGACAGGGTGTGTATTTATATGCCCATGATTCCAGAAGCAGCTTACGCCATGCTGGCATGCGCACGCATTGGTGCTATTCACTCGGTAGTATTCGGTGGTTTCTCACCCCAGGCGCTTGAAGACCGCATTCTTGATTCCGACTGCCAGACGGTAATTACTGCCGATGAGGGTATACGGGGAAATCGTCCTATCCCACTCAAGTCGAATACCGATAAAGCCCTGCAAAAATGCCCCAACGTTCATACGGTGCTAACCGTTCGCCGTACGGGTGGCGCTATAAACTGGGACACGCGCCGGGATGTCTGGTACCACGATCTGGTAGATAACCAGTCTGATGAGTGCGAAGTAGAAGCTATGGATTCAGAGGCACCCCTGTTTATTCTGTATACCTCCGGGTCAACAGGCAAACCCAAAGGTGTGCAGCACTGTAACGGTGGTTATCTGTTGCAGGCCGCCATTACCCACAAGTATGTATTCGATTACCACGATGGTGACATCTACTGGTGCACAGCCGATGTGGGCTGGGTAACGGGGCATTCCTATATTGTTTATGGGCCACTGGCTAACGGTGCTACCACGCTTATGTTTGAGGGCATACCCACCTATCCGGATGCTTCCAGATTCTGGCAGGTAGTTGATAAACACTCGGTGAATATTTTCTACACCGCACCCACCGCGATTCGGCAATTGATGGCAGATGGAGACAGTTTCGTAAAAAGCACCTCTCGCAGTTCACTAAAATTGTTAGGGTCGGTTGGAGAACCTATTAACCCCGAAGCATGGGAATGGTACTATAATGTAATCGGCGAAGCTCGCTGCCCAATTGTAGATACTTGGTGGCAAACAGAAACCGGCGGCATCATGATTACCCCCCTGCCGGGTGCAACAGACCTGAAACCAGGATCAGCCACCCATCCTTTCTTTGGCGTGCAGCTCGGCTTAATGGATGAAAACGGTAACGAAATCCAGGGCAATGACGTAAGCGGCAACCTGGTGATCAAACATTCATGGCCCGGACAGTTACGCACCATATACGGGGACCACCAGCGCGCTGTAGAAACTTATTATTCCACTTACCCCGGTTACTATTTTGCCGGTGATGGTGCGCGTCGAGACGCCGACGGGTATTACTGGATAACCGGTCGCGTAGACGATGTGATGAACATATCCGGGCACCGTTTAGGTACTGCGGAAGTTGAAAGCGCATTGGTACTACACGAAGCCGTAGCGGAAGCTGCTGTTGTTGGATTTCCCCATGACATTAAGGGAGAGGGTATTTATGCCTACGTCACTCTGATGCACGACCAGGACACCAGTGCAGCATCGCTGGAGCGTATTCACGACGAGCTAATAGCTATGGTGCGAACCGAAATCGGGCCTATTGCAAAACCCGATGTTATCCAGTGGGCGCCGGCACTTCCAAAGACCCGCTCAGGCAAAATTATGCGACGTATCCTTCGTAAAATTGCTGCAAATGATTTCAACAATCTCGGCGACACTAGTACGCTGGCCGATCCTGCCGTGGTAGAAAACCTGATAAAAAACCGGGGTTAGAGGAAGGAACCCGGCGGAGGTTTTTATTTGAGCATCAAACTTTTGGTTTTCCCGCACTCCCATTATTGCGAGAAAGCGCGCTGGGCGCTTGATTTTAAGGGTATCGATTATCAAGTTCGGGTGATTATGCCCTGGTTTCATGTTCGAACACTCAAAAAATATACGGATGTAAGCACCGTACCGGTGTTGTTGAATGGTGAAACGGTGGTGCAGGGCTCCAGTAAAATAATTGACTATTTGGAAACCCAACACCCTGCTCACTTGTTGAGTCCGCTTGATAGATACGAATTGCGGGAATGCCTGGTTGGCGATCGTTTCTCGCGCGCCGACCTATCGGTTTCCTCGATGTTGTCTTTGCTGGTAATGCCAGAACAACACCCCTTCCCGTGGCCTGCAATTCCGGATCCGCAATTGCAGAAATTCATACATTCATACCACCGGCACCCGGTCTATAAGTGGGCGCAAAAAATCTATTCCAGGCATCGATAACCAGATAAAACTATTTTTCGCAACTAACTGAGCATGACGTGCGTTGGACCGCAATACCTGGCAATTGAGATGCCATGGGTACACGCACCCTGGCAAGGTTTCCCGTCACAGGAAAGGCAGGCACTGGCGCCATCACCAAGCTGGCGATACTCAGCTTTGGCAAATTCAAGGTTGTTGTAATCAACAGCGTACATACGTGTTCTAAGTACGTCAGCGATGGGGACCTGCAGCGGGCAGGCACTCTCACAATCATTACACGCATGACGACAATAGGTAAGATCCGTCATTCGTGCGTATTGCTCCAGCAACTCAAAGTCAGACTTTGTGACCAAACGCGAGCGAGCAGTGCCAAGAAACTCATCGATTAGCGCAATGGACTTCATCGAAACAATGGCAGCATCAACATAGTCAGTGGACAACGTCCACTTAAACGCAGCCTGTGCGTAGGTATTGCCTCCCTTTTCAAAGGGGCGCATATCATTCAGCCTGGCACCTCGTAAAACTTTCATACCAATTATGCCTATGTTTTTAGCCTTCGCCCTGGCCATCGCAGCCGGTAAGTCGGGTTGTTTTGCCACCAAATCAAAAGAGCGGGTAAATTGTTCATAGAAGGCGGGGTCCTGGCCAAAATTCTGCGAAAGCAGAAACACGTCAAACATCTCGTTTTCAACGGCGTAATCTACGCATTCAGTCAAATTTCCAGCATGGCCAGACATTCCGGTAAAACGTATTTTTCCCTGCTGTTTGGCTATTTCGGAGAACTCCAGCCATTCAGGATTACGCAGACGATCCAGATCATTTACAGCGTGATTGAAAAATATATCGACATAGTCAGTCTTCAGTTTTCGTAAACTGTCCTCCAGGGACTGCATAATGAATGAGGCGTCAGAGTGTGCACGGGACCTGGTTTTTGTAGCTATGAACACTTTGTCCCGTTTGCCCTGTAGCGCTTTACCTATCACAGTTTCAGAAATACCACCTGTATAACTATCCGCTGTGTCGAAGTAGTTAATACCCCGTTCAAAAGCGTGATTGACTAAATGTTCCTCACCACGCCGCAATTGACTGGAACCAAAGGAAATATCAGAGATGCGCATACCCGTACGACCCAGTGTCACGTAGTTAATTCCGGTTAACGATTGTGAAACTGGCTCAAGCGCTGCACCGCTGGCGATACTGGTCGCCGCGGTTGTAGCAAGCCCGAGTTTCAAAAACGATCGTCTATTTAGCTCTTCTGTCATACCCGCACCTCATAGGGGTATTCCACAAATGTTGTTTTACAACAAGCCGTCTGATTGCAGGCGAGGTACCAGGTCATTGGCAAATGCTGCAACCCCATCATACCCACCAAGGCGTTCGTAAAGTGATTTATCACTCGTAACATCGTCCTTTCAAATTAAACAAAGCTTGATGGTAGCATTAATAACGCACTCCACCCGTATAGACGCAACTTCAGTTTACCCTTATAAAGAGCACAAAAAAGGGGGACATTGTCCCCCTTTCCAGGCATTAGCTCCAACGTCAGACGTTAGGCTTCCTCGGGTTCTGCTTCAGTTTCGGCTTCGGCAGATTCACCTTTGTAGCTCTCAACTTCTTTCATACTGAGCTTAACGCGGCCTCTGGCATCTACGTCCAGAACAACAACTTCGACGTCCTGGCCTTCCTTAAGATAGTCGGTCACTTTCTCAACACGCTCCTGTGCGATTTGAGAGATGTGTACCAGCCCGTCTTTGCCCGGCAGAATGTTCACAAAAGCACCAAAGTCTACGATGCGGGCAACTGTACCCATGTAGATTTTGCCAACTTCAGCATCTGCAGTAATTTCCAGTACCCGGTTGACTGCGGCCTGCATCGACTCTTTGTCATCTGCATAAATGCGAACACTCCCGTCGTCTTCAATGTCGACCTGCGCGCCCGTTTCTTCAACGATGCCCCGTATAGTCGCACCACCTTTACCGATAACATCGCGGATCTTGTCCACATGCACTTTAACCACAGTCATGGCAGGTGCGTTATCAGACAGGCTGTCACGCGACTCGCCAATAACCTTGTTCATTTCGTCAAGAATAAACATCCGGCCTTCGTTGGCCTGCAGCAGTGCTGCTTCCATGATCTCATCGGTAATGCCATCAATCTTGATGTCCATTTGCAGTGCGGTAATACCCGCCGCAGTTCCGGCTACCTTAAAGTCCATGTCACCCAGATGATCCTCATCTCCCAGGATATCGGTCAGTACGGCATAACGATTGCCATCCTTGATCAGGCCCATTGCGACACCTGCAACAGGCGCTTTCATGGGCACCCCTGCATCCATCAACGAGAGTGACGCCCCACACACAGAGGCCATTGAGCTTGATCCATTGGACTCGGTGATTTCAGATACCACACGAATGGTGTAGGGAAAGTCATCTGTGTTGGGTAGCACTGCTTCCAGTGCACGACGTGCCAGCTTGCCATGACCGATCTCACGACGTTTGGGGCCGGTCATAAAGCCGGTTTCCCCTACGCTGTAAGGAGGAAAGTTATAGTGCAGCATAAAGGCATCTTTATAGGTGCCCTGCAGCGCATCAATAATGGCTGAATCTCGCATGGTTCCCAGAGTTGCAACTACAATCGCCTGGGTCTCACCCCTGGTAAACAATGCTGATCCGTGGGTTTTTGGCAAAGAACCAACTTCCACATCAATCGGGCGCACAGTACGCAGGTCGCGACCATCTATACGTGGCATACCTTCCAGGATACGGTTGCGAACGATGCCTTTTTCGAGTTTTGCAAAGCTCGCGCTTACCGAATCCTTGTCCCACTCTGCGCCGTCTGCATCTACCAGTTCAGCAACAAGTTTTTTTCGCAGTTCTGAAACCCGGGTCTGGCGCTCCATCTTGTCAGTTACCAAATATGCATCACCCAGATCGCTCTTAACCGAGCTGGCTACAACTTCAGCAAGGTTTTCGTTCTCGGGTTCTGCAGTCCATTCCCAACGAGGCTTGCCAGCTTCGCTAACCAGTTCGTTGATGGCAGTAATAGCAGATTGCATTTCCTGGTGCCCGAACAATACCGCACCTAACATCTGGTCTTCTGCAAGCTCTTTAGCTTCACTCTCAACCATCAACACTGCTGATTCTGTACCGGCAATAACCATGTTCAGATCAGATGACTCCAGGGCTTCGTAGCCCGGATTTAATACATACTGACCATCAATGTATCCCACTCTCGCAGCACCTACAGGGCCTGCAAACGGAATGCCGGATATGCCAAGTGCTGCAGATGCTCCAATCAGGGAGATTACATCCGGGTCCACGTCTCTCTCTACCGAGATAACCGTACACACAACCTGCACTTCGTTCATGAACCCTTTAGGGAACATCGGACGAATAGGTCGATCAATAAGACGACAGGTTAGGGTTTCTTTTTCGGAAGGCCGACCTTCGCGACGAAAAAAGCCACCCGGAATTTTACCGGCTGCATAGGTTTTTTCCTGGTAGTTAACCGTAAGCGGGAAAAATGCAGCACCCACTCTTGCGGTTTTTGCACCAACAACGGTACACAGAACAACTGTGCCGCCCTGGCTGATTACAACCGATCCGGTTGCCTGTCTGGCAACTTTGCCAGTTTCCATAACTATGGTTTGTTCACCTAACTGAAATTCTTTTTTTACTATACTCACAATGTATTCCTCTTTTTAGTTCTCTTTTCTGGTTCTCTTTATTCCAACAGTTTTGCTTGTTCGCGACCTATCGCCTTAAGCCTAATCGCTTGATCAGGGTGGTGTATCTGGATGTTTCCTTACCCTTTACATAATCAAGCAACTTTCTTCTCTGACTAACCATACGTATCAAACCCCGGCGCGAATGATGATCTTTTTTGTTCGCACCAAAGTGGCTTTGCAGCCCATTGATATTTGCCGTGAGTAGAGCAACCTGTACTTCGGGAGACCCTGTGTCTCCTTCGCTAAGTTGATACTCGGCTACGATTTTTGCTTTCTCTTCTGCTGATAAAGCCATTACTTATTTCTCCAATATGCATAATTTTTGAAACAGGCTACCGCGCATACGTACAGCGACCTGTTTTTGCACTAACGTGCAGCTAAAAGACGACGGGGCGCAATACGCCCATCATCTAAAACTTCTCCTACCCCGATAAAATCCGGGTCTTCTGTCATCAACTGTACCCACCCCTCGGTCGGCGCATTAGGCACCAAAACCGGCTGTCCCTGCCGAACGTAAAAGGCAGTACTCTCGGTCAGGCATACTTGTGGCCATTCGCGCACGGCGCTCGAAACAGGCTGCAACAATTTGTCCAGGCCCTCCAGCCCGTCGGCTTCGAGCACTTTTTCAAGTGTCTCGAAGTCCACACAATCGGCTTCTGTATAGGGACCAGCCTGCAAGCGTCGCAAGCCTACTACATGCGCACCGCAGCCCAGATCTGCACCCAGATCCTCGGCGATCGTGCGTATATAAGTGCCCTTTGTACAATGAATTTTCAGTTCCAGCCGATCCCCTTCAAATGCAATCAACTCATTCGAAAAAATAGTGAGCGTCCTGGCTTTTCGTTCAACCACAATGCCTTGTCGTGCCAGTTTATACAGGGGCTGACCCTTATGTTTTATGGCAGAAAACATAGATGGCACCTGTTCAATCGTGCCTCTATAAGCATCCAGTGCGCTTTCTATCAGCGCCAGTGTTAGCCCTTCAACGCTATGCGTCTCAAGCGGAACTCCATCGGAGTCTCCACTGTCGGTTGTCTGCCCCAGGCGGATAACCACCTGGTAGGTTTTGTCCGAATGTAGCAAAAACTGTGAAAACTTGGTGGCTTCGCCAAAACACAGGGGCAATACACCCCTTGCAAGTGGGTCCAGGCTTCCAGTATGCCCAACCTTCTGCGCTTTAAACATGCGCTTTGCACGTTGCACTGCATCGTTGGAACTGATGCCTGTGTTCTTGTCCAGCACAATTACGCCACTGATATTGCGGCCTTTTCTGTTTCTTCTGCGACTCATATCTCTTCTGAAACCTGCTCTGCTGTGTCCTGATCATCCACATCCCCGGCCTTGCGATCAGACTCCACAGCCTTGTTTATCAGGGATTCGAGTTTTGCACCTTCTTCTATGAGTTCGTCATAGTAAAAACTGAAATGCGGAGTTATCCGCATTGAGCTGTCACGGGCAATGCTTGATCTTAGGAAACCGCTGGCCTTGTTAAGTACATTCAACAGCGCTTTACGCTCTTCCTTATTATCAACACCAAAACTGGCAACATAGATTTTGGCATTCATCAGATCCCTGCTCACACGCACATCAGTAACGCTGAGCATACCAACCCGTGGATCCCGCATTTCAGAGCGAATTATCGTTGCCAGCTCCCGCCGTAAATGATCTGCCACCCTGAGGTCTCTTCCATATTCTTTCATCGACTCACTAAACCCGCGCCTCGCGCTAAAGTGTTCTCTCAATTTCTTTGGTGTCGAAAACTTCTATCTTGTCACCAGGCCGAACATCGGTGTAGTTTCTTACGCCAATACCACATTCCAGTCCATTGCGTACCTCTGCAACATCGTCCTTAAAGCGTCGTAAAGACTCAAGCTCACCTTCGTAGATCACCACGTCATCACGCAATACACGAATCTTTTTGTTACGATGAATAGTGCCCTCGATAACCATTGATCCTGCAATCTGGCCAAACTTGGGAGAACGGAATACGTCCCTCACCTCTGCCGTACCTACAATTTCTTCCCTGATTTCCGGCGCCAGCATACCTGACAGTACTGCTTTCACATCATCCAGCAGTTCATAAATAACACTGTAGTAGCGCAGCTCAACACCTTCGTTAGCTATTGCCTTCTTGGCCTGGCCATCTGCCCGTACATTAAAACCAAAGATTACGGCGCCGGATGTTACCGCAAGCACCACATCAGATTCCGTGATCCCCCCAACTGCGGAGCGCACAATATTGACCTTTACCTCTTTGTTACCAAGGCCAACCAAAGACTGGGATATGGCTTCAAGTGAGCCTCTCACATCTGTCTTGATAACCAGATTCATAACCCTTAACTCACCGTCCTGCAGGTTGGCAAACAGGTTGTCCATGCGTGAAGCCTGCTGGGCAGCAACCCGCTGGGTATCACTGCGTGTCTTGCGAAACTGGGCAACTTCACGGGCTTTTTTATCGTCTGGCACAATAGAAAAATCATCCCCGGCCGCAGGCGTACCCGACAGGCCCAGAACTTCGATGGGAATAGAGGGCCCTGCTTCTTTAATGGCCTGCCCGGCATCATCCACCATGGCGCGAACCCGACCATAAAATTCACCGGCAACCATTATCTGTCCCTGGCTCACCGTACCATTCTTGACCAGAACAGTTGCAACAGCACCACGACCGCGATCAAGCCTGGCTTCAACTACGACGCCGCGTCCAGGGGCATCAACCACTGCGGTTAATTCAAGCAATTCTGCCTGCAATACCAGGGCCTCGAGTAATTTGTCGATGCCCTCACCTGTAATAGCAGAAACGTGAACAAATTGTGTATCCCCACCCCAGTCATCCGGAATTACGTCTTTAGCTGCCAGCTCATTTTTGACCCGTTCCGGGTCTGCACCCTCAAGATCCATCTTGTTTACGGCAACCACAATAGGAACACCGGCGGACTTGGCGTGCTGTATTGCCTCTTCGGTTTGTGGCATAACGCCGTCATCGGCTGCAACTACCAGTACCACAATATCGGTTACCTGTGCCCCGCGTGCCCGCATCGATGTAAACGCTGCGTGCCCGGGAGTATCCAGAAAAGTGATGGCTCCGGAATCGGTCTGCACATGGTAAGCACCAATATGCTGGGTTATTCCTCCAGCTTCCCCGGAAACCACCTTACTCTTGCGTATATAGTCCAACAGGGAAGTTTTGCCATGGTCAACATGGCCCATCACAGTGACAACAGCACAGCGCGGTACCGCATCACCTTCTACGTTTAGCGATTCTTCAAGCGCTATCTCTACCGCGTCTTCGCTGATGTACTTAACACCGTGGCCCATCTCCTCTACCAACAAAGTGGCCGTATCCTGGTCAAGGCTCTGGTTGATGGTCGCCATCACCCCCATACCCATAAGGATTTTGAGTACTTCACCGGCTTTTATCGACATGGATTGCGCAAGCTCTCCCACTGTCGTTAAATCACCAATTTCAACTTCCAGTTTTTTGAATACGGTAGGTACTTCGAACTGGCCCCCATGGGTTTCAACTGCCAGGGGTTTTTTATGCGCACGACGACGGCGCCCTTTCAGGGAAATTTCTTTGCGGCCACCACCTTTGCCGCGGTTATCGTAGCGTCCACCGCCCCTTTGCGAACGTTTACCCGAACCGCTCTTTTCACTGGAGCTTTCTGCTGCCTGTGCCTTAAGCCCTGCTTCCCTGGCAATATCTTCCTGACTGGGTTTGCGAGATTTACTGGCTTCTTCGCGGGCTTTTTGTTCAGCTTCTTCTTTTAGCCGGAGTGCTTCTGCATCTTTGCGAGACTGTGCGTCGGCCTTGCGTTGTTCTGTAATCTTGTTTGTCTCTTCTTCCGCACTTATGCGCGCTGCATCCTGACGACGTATTTCTTCAGCCGCCATCTCGGTGTGCGAGAGTTTGCGAGCCGGTTTTGCCGGAACATCAACCGGATCTTCGGCAGGTGCATCAACAGGAGCCTCAACCGGTGCATCCGCGCTGGCAGCGCTTGTTTCCTGGCTCTCCACCGGAGTTTCAGCCTGAATTTCGGCAGGTACGGGTGAAATAGCAACCGTTTCTTCAATCACCTGTTCTACCGGGTCTTTTTCTTCTACCACTTCTTCCGGCACGGGTGCGCGTTTAACGTAGGTGCGTTTTTTGCGCACCTCAATAGAAACTTTTTTGCCTTTTCCACCCTGGCCTGAGTTCAAAACTGTACGGGTATTGCGCTTAAGAGTGATTTTTGTCGGCACTTTAATCGACCCGCCATGGTTCGTTTTCAGAGCACTTAGCAAAACCTGCCGGTCTTCGTCGGAAACTCCATCGGCGGCTTTTTTCTGCTTTAAGCCGGCATCTTTTAACTGCTGCAGCAGTCTGTCCACGGATGTTCCCACGGATTCTGCAAGTTCTGTC
>Ga0256847_1001652_pt1 | contig 10969 bp, 12 predicted proteins | sample TeddybearmetaG_FD_189099 | JGI IMG/M metagenome (GOLD analysis project Ga0256847, IMG submission 189099) | Hydrothermal vent microbial communities from East Pacific Rise, Pacific Ocean - Teddybear | ecosystem: Environmental > Aquatic > Marine > Hydrothermal vents | place: Pacific Ocean: East... | reverse complement strand
AGTGGGTCCGCCTTGCCGTGCTGATGGAACGTGGATTCGAGATGGAGGATGCAATCGAGTGGGTCGCCGAGCACGGTCCGACGCTCAAGCACCCGACCGAGCTTGCTACGGCGCCGGTCGACCTTCCGGGATCAGAGGTAGTCGTGGAGACTGCCGACGAGACGACTGCTGACGACGAAGCTACCCCAACGACTGAGACGGAGGAGTAATCATGGACCCAAGAGTTACCGGATGGTTCAGCTGCCAGCCACCCAAGTACGTGGACGTCGTGACGGTCTGCCGGCCGCAAGAGGATGCGCAGACGTGCGACGCGCGGCACGAGCTGACGGTCGCCGCAGTCCAGTTGGCCTTCCCGCCGAACTAGAAAGGCGCCGCGCTGATAACTCCGGCTCAAGGAGATCAACGCAGCGCCAGGGAAGACCGTGGAGCGGCATGACATCGCTCCACGACCTCCGAGCCCTCAGCCTTTGAAAGGCCGGTTTCTCGGCTGAAGGTTTAAGGCTCGCGCGTTCCGAAGACGCGAGCGTATTCCTGTTGAGCATCGAGGACGCGACCATCGGTGATGCGGCGCTCGCCGCGCGCGATTGCATCCTCCAGGGTTAGCATCTCGTAGGCAACGGCAACGCGCTCTTCGCGGGCAACCTGTTCGTTCCAGATAGGCGGCGCGAGAAGGAACGCACTGGCCAGGATCAGCGCGTCGGCTGGAACGAACCTGTAGGCTTTGTGCGGCTCAGTGCGTTCGAGAAGGAAGAGCGCTGCTCCGTAGCAAAGGACCGCAGCGCAGACCCAGGCATCGGCAGGCACGTTCGGCATGAAATAAAAGGGAGGCATTGGATTTCGCTCGGGTGTGTGGTTCGAGGCACCATCAACGTACCCTAGATGTCTGGAACAGGTCCTATCGGTCTTCGGTAAGTTTCGGATCATCGAAGGCCCCTAGGGCGCACTGGGGCGATCGGATGGCGGTCAGCATGATGCCCTTGACCTCGATGCCGAGCCAAGGGCCGGCGCACCGACGTCGCCCAACGAGCAGCGCGACGCGCGTGACGCCCATGCGCCGGATGGGGTCGAGCATGTCCTCGCTCAGAACGTCTGCGAGTTCTGCGTAGCCTCGAAGCTCGAATGTCTTGCAGCCAAGCTTTACGGTTTGGTCCATCTTGCCTAATGAGATCCCAGTATCGCGTCTTTTCAGTGTCGCCATTCTAGAGTTCCCGGCCGCCGTGATCATCGTCGATGACGAGGGGATCGTTCAGGACCTGAACGATCACTTCTCGAGTCGGATCGGGTACTCGCGAGCCGACCTCGTTGGGCGGCCGGTGACCGGATGCATCCCTGACGACGTCAAGGACAAGCACGACTCGTACCTGACGACCTACTTCAAGAGGCCGATGTCGAGGAGCATGGGATCTGGGCGCAGTCGAGTTCGGATTAAGTGCGCGAACGGCGTAGTCGTCCCAGCGGAGATCGGTCTCATCCCATGCCCCGGTGAGGACTGCGCGGCAGCCGTCGTCTCGCCCCTCGCGCGCCCGGGACAGGGGAAGGCGTTCCGCCGACGGTTGGCCCTCGGAATGTTCTTCTTGGTTCTCGGCATCTCGCTGACGACCTTGGGTCAGACCGTCGAGTGGCTATCGGAGCTACCCGATGGTCAGATATTCATGGGGGCCGGAGCCACCCTGCTCTTGGGGCTCGCACCATCGATCGGCGAGAAGGGTGACGAGGGTGCTTAGCAGAACGAGATCCCGACGATGAAGATCAGGAAGAGGACGACCCCGGCGGTGAATTCGTTGAGGGGTGAGGTGTCGGGCTTGTCGTCCCAGTCGTCGTTGGTATTCATTTTTTTTCAGTTCCAGGTGTGTTGTTTGCGGCATGAGGCCAGGTCCCAACCCTCGGCGAGCTGACGTCCACGATGGATCATCAGCATGCTCACCGGCCAGTATGTCAGGACAACTTCGTCCCTGTAGTGGAAGAGCCGCAGGCAGTTAGCGTGGGCGAAATCCATCAGGATGCTTGCCTGAAGGAAGTGCCCCTTCTCGGTCGCTGCCTCGGCGTCTCGGAAGAGGCGCTTGATCAGCTTCGAGTGCTCTGAATAGTGATCGGTCTCTCTGGGGTGGATGGCCACAAGCAGGACTATCGACAGCTCTTGGCTTGTTATGGGAGACAAAAAGGGGAAAACTGAGTGGAGTGTCAGACCCGGCAATAACAGCGGACATCTTCAGGCGGCACGGATCGATGCTCCGCCCGGTCTGGCAGAAGGTGATGGGGGGGCAGCGGGACCAGATGCTGGCCTTGAAGGCCGGATCCCGCTTCTTTAGGTACGCTGAGCACCCGAACCGCCTAATGCGGGAGGTCTTCGACAAGCAACCCTGGGGGGCGGAGGAGAGCCCCACGGGACACCCAGGTCAGCAGCAGGTGCTGCGCGACCTGATGGATCCAACCATCACGGAGATCGTGCTCGGGGGAGGCCGTGGGACGGGCAAGACGGGGCTCGCCGCGATGTGCGTGTTGATCTGGGAGCACACCGCGAAGAATCGAGTGTGCGTCACCACGGCGCCACGATTCCAGCAGGTGAAGGACGGGGTCTGGCGCGAGATCCGTGAGCTGCACGGCGAGGCATCTATCGGCAAGGAGAAGCCGTTGGGCAAGTGCGACAACACGAAACTCGACATCTCGCCGGTCTGGTTTGCGATCGGAACGAACAGCGACAAGCCGGACAACCTCCGCGTCTACCACGGGCAGGGCGGCGTGCTGTTCATTGCTGACGAGGCGCCCGGCATCCCCGATCCGATCTACGACGCGGCGGACGGATTCCTCACCCAGGAGGGCTGCAAGAGCCTCTACCTCGGAAACCCCGTACGGCGCGCGGGAAGGTTCTGGGAGCTGTTCCGGCCGCACGTGATGCCGAACGGATCGTTGCCCGAGCCGCGCGTGCGCGTAGGCAATCGGGTGCTCTACCAGATGTCGGCGTTCGACTCACCCCTCGTGACTGAGGACTGGGTCGAGGCGCGGAGGAATCAGTACGGGCACGACTTCGCCGACGACCCACGCTGGTACTACAACGTGCTCGGGGCATTCCCTCTCGAGTCCGAGAACGACCTGATCAGCTACGGGCTGCTTGAGCTGTCGAAGGAACTGCGCCCTGGAGTTGGGGATCGACACATCGGTTTCGATGTCGCGAGGATGGGTGCAGACAAGTGCGTCGCGCTGCTCCTCGTCGATGGGGTCGTGAGGCAGGTCTACCGATGGGGTAAGCGGAAGCTCCACGAGAGCGCTGCCATACTGGCTCGATGCATGCAGAAGTGGGATGTAGAGCCCGCAAACGTACACGTAGACAGCATCGGGGTCGGGTCAGGTGTCTGCGACTGGTTCCGAGACCACGGAATGGTCCTCGACGAGGTCAACGTCGCGAAGAATCCCCAGGGAGACTGGATCCACCTCACGGGGCACAAGCTGATGTTCGCCAACCGCAGGGCGGAACTCTTCTGGGTGTTGCGGCGCCTACTCGAAGATGGGAGCCTTTGCATTCCTGAGCAGTGGTCCGCGCTTTGGCAAGAGCTTACTGCGATCGAATACAAGTACCGAGTCTCGGACAACGCTTTGCAGATAGTACCCAAGGAAGAAACGAAGAAGATCCTGGGCAGGAGTCCGGACGACGCCGACGCGTTGGCCTTGGCTCACTCGCGAGTGTTGATCCGAAATAACCGCACTCGCCTCGTGGGTGCCAGCCGCAAGCGGGCAAGCTGATGGCGTTGCACTCCGATCGGGAAGGTGGCTTCGCAGGTTCCGGGCGACAGAAGTCGCAGAGCTACCAAGAGTGGGCAAGCTCAAAGCCGAACCCGGTGAAGTGGGGCGCCTTCAACACTGAGTCGCTGTCCGCGCCGTCCAAGCAGGACGGGTGGATCTACGGCGCAATGCGTCACATCAGCAACGGTCTCGCGAAGGTGCGCCCTGAGTTCGTAGATGGCGGCGACGATGGATTGCTCGATCCGGATAACCAGGCGCTGCCGTCAACTCATGAGATCCCCGCGCTCTGGGGGCTAGCCAACCCGACGAAGAGCACGCGCGGGTTGCAGGTCCAGTACGGTCTCTACCTCTCGCTCTGCGGCGAAGCGGTCGTGACGTTCTGCGACGCGGACGGTCGCGCAGTCCGTCCGTTCAACGATCAGCCCGATTCGCTCATCCCGCTTCCGCAGCAGATCTACATCATGCGCGGCGGGAAGGACAAGCTCCGCCTGAAGTTCGGCAAGACGGGGCAGCCGATAGCCTGGGAGGCAATGGGTTCGAAGGGCGCATTCGATATCCCATACGCGTCAACGGTTCCGGTCTTCTACGAGGACCCTGACAACCCGCTTCGCGGCGCCGGCCCGATGGAGGCAGCCTTCGGTGCTGCCGCGCAGAACTACCTGATCGGAAACTACAACCAGAAGCTCGTCTCGAAGGGTGGAGGCCCTCGCGGGATAGTTGAGTTCCCGCCGCTCAGCAAAGACCCATCGAGCGCGCTCCTCACCGAGCCGCAGTTCGAGCGCGCGCAGGCCGAGGTCTACGAGGCGTTCGATTCACCCGAGGCCAGCGGGCAGACCAAGGTCCTGCACGGTGGTGCGAAGCACAAGGACAACACGATCAAGGGGCGCGAGGCTGCTTGGCCAGAGCTGAAGGACCAGAACCGCAAGGAGATTGGAGCGGCATTCGGCGTGCCCGATTCGCTGCTCGGCATGGGCGCCTCAAACTTCGCCACCTTCAACGGGGAGCGTCGGATCTTCTGGGAGGTGACGCTGCTACCGATCCTCGACCTGATCTCGGACGCGTTCAACTCGAGCTTCTTCCCGCGCATGCAGGACTCGCGGTTCCGCAACGTCCGGATGCGCTATCCGGTCGGACAGATCGAGGCGCTCCAGGGTGAGCTGTCCGAGCTGGTCAAGGGCGCGCAGGTGCTTCAGATGATGGGCGTCCCGCTCGGGCAGGCCCTGGCGACGGCGAAGATCGCGAGCGACCCCGTCGAGGGCGGAGATGTCCCGATCATCTCCGGCGGGTGGAGCCGACTTGAAGACGCGACGTCCGAGCCGGCGCCTGAGCCCGACCCTGTGGTCCCGCCGCCGGCGACACCTGATGAGCCGGATGGCGACGAGAAGACCCTCGGCGCCGTACGTGGGTTTACGCATGTTCCACGTGGAACACGTTTTGTGGATCGCGGACCGGATTGTGAGTGGACACCCGAGAACCAGGTCAAACGCCGCGCGTCGCCCCCTCCAGCCCCCGTTCGGGAACAGGAGGGCGATGGGCAGGATCAGGAGGGCGCTCTCCACACAGCGGCGGAGAGGCGCAAGTACTGGGAGGAGCAGGAGGAACTTGAGCGTGCGGTCGAGGGCCGCATGACCCGGGCAATCCAGAACGGGTTCCGGGGCATGCGCAAGGCGCAGCTCCGGCATCTCACTGAGCTGGCCAATTCGGCGAAGGGCGCCGTCGGGGACGTGCGGGCGTCCAGCGCGGGGGGGGCGCGCGCGCTCAGCGCGGACGACGCGCGGGCATTCGACGACCTTGCCGAGGCGTGGCTGCTCGACCTTGCCGAGGCACGCGAGCGCTATCCTGATGGCGTTGAGGTCGAGGTACAGAGCTGCTGCGGCGAGTTCCTCTACCGGACCCCCGGAAGGTGGCAGCCGCGCATCGAGAGCTGGGAGAAGAAGCTCAGCCTGATCCCAGGATCGGCCGCACTCCTGGCGCCGCAGTTCCTGGGACGGGTGGCCAACCTAACTCCGGACGAGATCGAGCAGCTGATCGTCATCGAGGACGCGAAGCTGATCGAAGCGCTCTCTGGGAAGATGGCTCCGAGCTACCTGCTCGCCGCGCAGCGTGCAGTCGAGGCGCTCGAAGGGGTGGCTGGGTTCTCGACGGACATCCTCGACTCTGCAGACCTGCTTCGGTTCCTCAAGGACAAGCCGATCAAGGTCGCCGAGGGCATCACGAGCACGCTCGCGAACCGTGTCCGCACGGCGATCATCGAGGCGATCATCTCGGCGGACGTTCCGCTTTCGGTCGGTGGCGTTGCGCAGAAGATCCGCGACGCGCTCGGCGCCGTTCAAGCAGCAACGCGCGACGAGTTCAACCGCGCTGGACGTCGGTCAGTCAACATCTCGCGCACCGAGATCGGGCAGACCATGGGGACCGCTCGATACAAGACCGCTGTCCGATTGCACGACGAGGGCCTCGTCGATGCGACGCAATGGATCGCCTCGGGCGACGGTCCGAAGCCCGGCGGGCTTACGCGAGACTCGCATCACGCCGTCGATGGTCAGATTCGTCCAATCGGCCAGCCGTTCATCCTCACGCACGCAACGCGGGGGACCGCAGAGCTTCTCTATGCGAAGCAGCCTGAAGCACCGGGATGGGCAATCATTTCCTGCCGCTGCAAAATGCGTGAGATCCTCAAACAACTAAACGAAGTCCAAGCAGGATAACCCCATGGCTCTTTCCCTACTCGACCGATACGTCCTGGGCGCCGTTGACCGCAGGGAGTTCGCGGAGATGGATCCGCGCGAGGTCATCAAGATCAAGCAGCAGGCGCCGTTCCTGATGCGCGCCGTAACCAAGGCGCGCGTCGGTCCGATCGACGAGGACCGCATGACCGTCGACTACCTCGCGAGCGTCGAGGTGATCGATCGCATGGGGGACATCCTGCGCGTCAAGCCGGGCAACTCGAAGGCCGACCCCGCGGTCTCGACGCGCGGTCTCGACCCCACCGACTGGATGCGGATGGGCGGGCAGTTCTTCTGGTCGCACATGAGCGACCGGTTTCCGATCGGGAACGTCGAGACGGTCAAGACTGTCTCGCGAGCGGTGTCGATCACGAACTCGCGCGGCGTCGTGAAGGACCGCAAGGTCCCATCCAGCCTCCAGCGCGTTGCGTACATCGAGGACATCGGAGACTTCAAGTTCGGCTCGCTCGTCTTCGAGCTGGTGAAGGCCGGCAAGATCGGGTCGGTCTCCGTTGGCCTCGTGCCCAAGGAGATCGAGTTCCTCAACCAGAAGGACATCGAGGACTTCAACGGTCCAGGGTTCGGCTTCGACATCCGAGGCTGGGACCAGATAGAACTCAGTCAGGCTCCTGTCCCAGCGAACCAGTTCGCTGTCGTTGACGGCATGGAGAAGCATCTCCAGAAGTCGATCGACGAGCTGGTCGACGGGGGCCAGGTCTCGGCCGCGCTCGCGCGCGACTTCGAGCGGTGGATGCCCTACAGCCCCGCGCACATGGGTGAGATGCTGCACGCGAAGGTGCGCAGCTTCTTCGACATGAAGCGGATCACTGAGCCGGTCCCAGACGAATGGGCCGCGCCTGAGATGGCAACGCAGCAGCGCGATGTCGAGATCGAGGTCGCCGAGACCAGGGACACGCCGGAGCCGCTGACCCTGTCTGTGAACGAGGACACAGAGAACCAGCTCTACCGGGGCTACCAGGTGGTCGCCGAGCTGACCGATGCGCTCGGGTCCTTGATCGAGGACCTCGAAGGCCAGCGAGCCGCTCGAGAGAACGCTCCGGCTGCTGAGGCTGGACAGACGGAGGATGCCGAGCGTAGGCTTTTGTCACGCGCTCGTACTGTCCTAGGGCAGATCGGGCGAATCGTCGGCGGTGACGCAGAGGGCCGTGCCATTGAGCACCTTGAGCCCGAGACGTCCGGTTCCGCAGGCGGAGATGTCGCAGCGCAGTCATTGTTGACCGCGCCTCCTACCAACATGGACTCGGTTATGGCGAGGGTGCGCAAGGCGTACAAAGCTGACTGAGTTCTGATCTCCGACCAAGTGAGAGCATTCCGATGCCGGACCTGATCTTTCCCCCGGGCTACCAGCCCGCCGCCAATCCCGCCGCAGCTCGCCAGCCCGAAGCTGCTCCTGCTACCCCAGCGGTCGCTACCCCAGCGGTCGCTCGCCAGGCCGTAGCTGCTCCAGCAGTCGCGCCCGTTACGGCGCCTGTTACGGCGCCGGCCGTGGCAGCTGCTCCCGTTGCATCCGCTCCTCCGGGCGGAACGTACCTTGAGCCGACGCGCGCAGCTGGCGGTTTCTCCAATCTCGATCAGCTCGGTGATACGATCCTCGCGGAGATCCGCGCTGCCGAGGCGCGGACGTTCGAGAACCTCGGAGTCATCCGAGGCAGTGTCGCCGACGTCTCGACCCGGCTTACCGGGCTCGAAGGGCGCATGGACGGCATGGAGCGCGGCACGGCGCCGCACGCGCCGGACGTGGGCTCCCACCGAGAGCTTGCGCAAGCGGTTGGCCAACCCGCCGCGGACGCGCAGCGTGAGCGCACAGCCAACGTGTACGACGGCTTGACGGCGCGCGAGGGCACCGATCTCAAGAGCTTCAACATCTGCCGCGCGCTTTACGGGCACCTGATGAAGTGGAACACCCCGGCTCTTCGTAACGGACCGGAGTACCGGATGGTGATGGCTGGCATGGAGAAAGCCCAGCAAGCCGACACGGACAGCCTCGGCGGGTTCCTCGTTCCCTCTGAGTTCAACGCGACTCGTCTGATCCCGGCGCTCGAAGCTCGGGTCATCGCGATCCAGCTCGGCGCTACGGTCATCCCCGACATCGTGGGAAGCCCGTGGGAATCGCCGAAGGTGACCGGAACTCCCTCTGCTGGGTGGGTTGGTGAGGGCCAAGTCATCGGGTCGACCGAGGTCCCGTTCGGTCAGATCAAGATGACTCCGCACGGTCTCTCGCGAGTCGTCAAGATGACGAACCGCCTTCTGCGCCAGACGAGTGGTCAGGCGCAGAACATCGTCCTGGAGCATCTCGCGCGAGCGCTCGCGCGCGCGCTCGACGTTGCCGTCATCAAGGGAACCGGCGCCGCCGGCCAGCCCGTTGGTGCCATCAACCAGGCCGGCGTGCAGTCGGTTGACTGGTCTGCGGTGATTCCCGCTGCTGCGACGAACTACGCTGGAAGCGTGACGCTTCAGACTGTGACCAACGCTCTCGAAGCGATGGTCGGCAAGCTGGACGACGCCGACGCTCTCGACCTGGGTGGTCGCATGGGTTGGGCCATGGAGCCCTCCGTCAAGCGCTACCTGCGTTCGTTCAAGGATGCGACCGGACGCCCGGTGCTCTTCGACACGGCCGACCCGGCGAACACGACCGGAAGCCGCACGTTGCTTTGGGACCACCCATTCGCATCGTCTTCGCAGCTCAGCGCCGGCGCCAATGCCGACCTGATCTTCGCCAACTGGTCGACTCTGTTGATCGGTCAGTGGGGAGGCGTCTCCCTCGACATCTCGACCGAGGCCGGTGACGCATTCACCACGCACTCCACCCTGGTCAAGGCTTACATGGAAGCGGACGCCACGACCGAGCACGTCGAAGCTTGGTGTGTCGCCAACGGAATGGACGTCGCCACCAACGCGATTATCCCGCTCTAATCCACGCTTTCCAGCTAACCAACTACCAGAAGGAAACAGAAAAATGGAAGGCAACTTCGCGGACAACTTCAACGCCGCAAACAACTGGATCGATGGTCAGACAGGCGCGCAGGCGGGTCTGTTTGCTGTTGACTCTCGTCTCTACGATCGGATCTCCATGGTCCTGCTCGGCAACGCAGCGACGGCGTTTACCGTCGCTCTCATGCACGCCGATGACGACGGTTCTGGTTCGCCTGGATCGTTCACTCAAGCCGGTTCTGCCATCACGGTCGGAACGGCTGTGGGCGGAGCTGTTCCACGCGTCCTAGACATCAAGATCGACGAGCTTGGCGAGGCCATCCCGGGGACCCCGTTCAAGCAGTGGCTCCGCATTGACGCGCTCTCGGGCACGTCGGATGGGTGCCAGCTGGTCTTGCATCCACGCCGCAAAGATGAAGCGACCACGCGTGTTCCGGCAGCCCAGGTGACTGAGTTCCCGGCACGCCTGACCGTGTAGGGTAGTCCTCCCCCTTGGGGTCTCGTCGCTCACTCAACCAGGCGGCGAGACTCCTTCCCATCCAAAGCATCGACCCATACCGAAGCCATGCCAATTCGCTCTCAGGAATCCATCGTCCCGAACGCGGATGGCGAACTCACTTTCGGTGCAATCTCGGTCGGGGCTGTCGCTGACGGCGCGCTCCCGTTGGACATGGCCCCAAGCGACATGGCCGGATACGATTCCGCGGTCATCACAGTCTCTGCGCTCGCGGCTAGCGCGACGCTTACGGTCGAGCTGATCACAGCTCCCACAGCGACTGGTCCGTGGACGGTTGTTCCAGGATCGACCATGGGTCCGATCAATCAACGTATTAGCTGGTTGGTGCATGCTGAGTCACTCGCAGAGAGGTTCGTTTCTGTCCGGTGGGGCAAGACAGGAGGAACAGCAACGGCGGCCGGAGCAGCGGCATGCATCACGAAGCTCGACCCCGTTCGAGTGGACGCACGAACACCCGGCGGTGGATTCGATTTCATCGTCGACTCGTTGTAGGCGGCGAAAGTCGCCTTCAGAAACTAGGAGGAACCTGAATTGCCAACAGCAAAACGAAAGACACGCTCGAAGCGCGACCCAGCGGTCGCGCCGAAGATCCCCAAGAACGAGACCACGGTCACGGTGGACAGGAGCGAGGAGGTCCTCGACCCGCCGAGCATCAAGGTACGCACGTTGCGAGTGCTGCCCGGACGCGCGCTTCTGTGGCCGGACAACTCGTTCCGAGGCGACGGCGACAGCGACTACGCTGTTCGTTCGGATGATCCGTTCATCAAGGACTTCATGCACAACCTCGTCGAGGTCAAGGATGGCGACGATGTGCAGCCAGACGACTCACGCAACTGGCCCAACCAGTGGCGAGTGCAGGCTGCTCAGATTAACGGGAAGTTCGACATCGTGACGCGGACGAATCCTCGAGAGGATGCGGTTGAGGCTCAGCGTGAGAGCGTGGACAGCGTGATCCCCGGCGAGGTCGTTGACGATGACGATGCCGACGATTCCGACTCAGTCGACGGTGTCGTCGATGACGAAGAGATCCCGGACG
>Ga0256847_1001651_pt1 | contig 10976 bp, 11 predicted proteins | sample TeddybearmetaG_FD_189099 | JGI IMG/M metagenome (GOLD analysis project Ga0256847, IMG submission 189099) | Hydrothermal vent microbial communities from East Pacific Rise, Pacific Ocean - Teddybear | ecosystem: Environmental > Aquatic > Marine > Hydrothermal vents | place: Pacific Ocean: East... | reverse complement strand
TCCACAATTGTAGTATCGGCTAATTCTGTTGCCATTTATCCAATCAATATACAAGGAGTCTGTATTTTGAGAAAAGCATAAATCGCAGGTTTCATCTGTAATTTCATTATCTGGGCAGGGTCGAAATAAATCGATTGGTCTCACCCAAAATTCGACAAAATACTTATAACTAGAGTTTGGAGGTAAACCTAATAACTGTTTTAATCGTAAGGTTGGATCAGTATAACTTTCTACTTTCATTCTATTTAATAGCTCGGGAGCAGTAGTAATCCAATTTTCATGAGTGCCTGTATTGAAATAAGTAGAATCTAAATAAGGCTCAAAGTATGAAACATCTTCTTTCCAAGCTACAACCAATATATATTCTTCACTATTAATGTTTTTCCATGTAAGGCTGTTATTTTCTGAAGTAATTGACACTAAATTTGAATACACTTTATTTGGTCCAGGAGACATGGCGTTTTGTAATGACTTTTCATATAAAATAGTATATGAATCAGCTTTACGCATCATAACCTTTGAAGGGTTACAAGCATATATAAAAATAATTGTTGACAAAATTAGTAGCACCAAATACTTACTTTTCATTATAAAATAATTTAATTAGAAGCTTCTAAATGAATATTTTATAAAACTAAAACAACTATTATATATATGAAATAGGTGTAAATACTTGATTTTTATTGTTGAAATTAATGTTAAATGAATTCAACTTAAAATCACTTTAGAGCTAGAAGGTTGCTCATCGTATTAAAGAGGGTGTTTACGCATCCTCTTTTTTATTTTACACTTATAAAAATGTTATTGTGTTTATACAAATTTATTTTGTTTCTCATTTCGTGAATATGCATTAATATTATGAACATAATTATCTCCATAATTGTGAACAAAATGATTCATTTTATTATTAAATATTATCGCCCATATAAAATACTTTGCTGAAATTATAAAACCACATACCGAGTAAATGAGGTTTTTACTCCAAAATCTGTTAATAAATTAGCTGGATCTGCAGGTTTATTTTCAGCACCAAAAGGAGAACCTCCTTGGTTTTCCCAATGTACCACCCATGAATAATCATGCGCAACAACAATCGAATCTTCTTTTACAAGATATTGCTTTGTAACAAGACCACCACGTGTTTGTTTTCCGACATCGAGAGTTGAGAATACAATCGATTTCATATAATTTTCAAAATCGTTAATGTCTGCGCGCTCGCTTATTTTAATTTGATAAATGCCAATTAACTTTTTCATTTTTTATAGTTTTTATAGTACATAAATATTAAAATATGTGAATCAAATTAGTAATTATCAGAACAAATATGTTTTTTATTCACAGTATTAAAACCTCTAAATTAATTACTATAAATCTATACTATTTTCTTATTAAAATCAAGAGGTAAAACCCTTAATTATGAAGTGTTTTACCTGTACTTTTACATAACCCTAAGTTAACATTAGTTTAACCAACCGTCTCTATCCAAACTTCTATATTGAATTGCTTCAGAAATATGTATATCAATTCGATCTAATAAAGGTCCCGAAACCTTGCTTAAATACTGTTGCATTTCTACAGGAGAAGAGGTCATTGGAAAATCTGGGTTGTTAAAATAACCATTTGGACTAGGATTCATACTCGCCACTAACATAAAACTTAAAGGGTAGGTTACTGTAAATTTGGCTCTTGAAATAGTAACTTCTCGATCTTATAAAGGTTGTCGCATCACTTCAAGAACACTCCGTTTAAATTCGGGCAATTCATCTAAAAATATACAAAACATTAGCAAGGTTATTGTGCTGTAATTCTAAGTAAGAATAACTTAATATCTCAAGAATCCAAGTTATAACTCCTTTTCTGGGCGTTGTTTGGAGATTAATCGCTTTTTATATATATTTGAGATAGAATGGTGAATTTGACATAATCAAGTCACCAAGCCTTCATTTTAATTTATTTTCGAACTTTTTACTAACTAAATAAAATTCAATAACTTGAAAAATTCTGATTCAAATTTAGTAAACTTGGAACCCGACTTAACCCAACACGAACGCAAAGCTTTAAGTTTTGACCACGACCTAGCAGCAGCGCATATTTATGCCCCGCTTTCGCCTGGCCAACAAGGGGTTGTAAATAGATTGCCAGAAATTTGGCGCATGTCTGAACAAATGACTCAGGAAGAATCCGAAGTCCGTTTTATAAAAGAATTTTTAAGCAATCAAAACCAACATCACGCCTTAGACCAAGACACCTCGCTCTTGGTATATTCATGTTCCATTGCCATGGTAATGGTGACCACTTATTTAAAACAAAAGCAATTTTCATTAAGTGTTATTGAACCATGTTTTGACAACTTAATAAATTTAATAAACCACGTAGATATACCTGTATCTCCTTTGCCAGAAGCCTGGCTTTACGAAGATGGGAAAGTGTACGATAATCTTGAAGCAAATGTAAAAGACGATGCTATTTTCGTAGTAGATCCTAACAATCCAACAGGACGAACCTGGCTTAAATCTGGGCGGGGCAACTTTATAGAACTCGCACAATTTTGTAAAGATACTGGCAAGTTATTGGTTATGGATTTTAGCTTTGCTCCTTTTGTAATTGTAGATGGCACTTACAAGCGAATAGATGTTTACGAAATCATGGATAAGATTGGCACCTCTTATATTGCTGTGGAAGATACTGGTAAAATCTGGCCTCATATGGACACAAAAGTTGCATTAATGAAATGCAGCCCAGATTTATACATCGACATGTTCAATATCTATACGACCTATTTACTAAATGTTTCGCCTTTTGTTCTTAATTTACTAACGGAATTGATTTTAGACTCCAATAAAGACTCTTACGCTTCTATTCGCAACTTGTTAAATTATAATCGTAATACACTAGTGAAGGGTCTTGAAGGTACATTTCTAGAACATCAGGCTCCTGATGTGGAGGTAAGTGTGGCTTGGTTTAAAATTACAAACCCAGGGATTAGTGCCACCGAATTCCAAAAAATTGTGCTTAAAGAAGCGGGATTGTATATATTACCTGGATGGTATTTTTATTGGAACAACCCTAGTCTGGGTGAAAACTATGTGCGCATGTCTATTGGTCGTGATAAAGAGATTGTGAAAGACTCTATTCAACGTTTACAACATGTTTTAAAAACAAAATTCTAACTATGACAAAAGTTCCCCAACCTGACTTTGATGTAATTATTTGTGGGGGTGGTTTAGCGGGTTTAACCTTGGCGTTGCAACTAAAATTAAACCTAGATGATATTAAAATTTGTGTATTGGAACAACAAAAAAGCCCGCTTCCTGTTGCCAAACATAAAGTAGGAGAATCCAGCGTAGAGGGTGGCGCTTACTATTTAATGCAGACCTTACAATTAGAATCTTATGTACTGGAAGAGCACGTAGAAAAACTAGGGCTTCGTTTTTTTGGTCAAAGAGACCCAAATTTTGCTGAACGCTTCGAGCGTGGAATTTCTAAATTTGAACCTGGGGTTCCATCATACCAGTTCGATAGAGGATTACTGGAAGCTCACTTAAGAGAGCTTGTTGTTCAAGCCAATATTATATTGAAAGAAGGTGTTCGGGTAACTGACATAAAAATTCAAACAAAGGGAATAAATATAGTTCAATGTACCGATATGGTAGGCATAATGCAAATGCATACTGCCAATTGGGTTACCGACTCTAGTGGCAGGCGCCAGTTACTGCAACGTAAAATGGAACTGCAAATCCCAAGCCCGCACAACGCAAGTGCATCTTGGTGGCGAGTAAAAGGGGAATGCGATGTTTCTGCATTGGTTCCTAAATCTGACACCCAGTGGCACCAACGTATAGAAGTAAAACGTTGGCATTCCACAAATCACATTATGGGAAAAGGGTATTGGATTTGGTTTATCCCATTGTCCTCGGGACATACAAGTATTGGAATTGTTAGCGATGAATCCCTTCACCCAATCGCAAATCGCAGAACCTATATAAAGTCTATGGCTTGGTTAAAACAACACGAGCCAGAAATAGCCAGCTTTGTTGATAATTATAAACATGTCGATCATAAGTTTATAAAAGGTTTTGCCCATTTATCTAAGCAAGTTTTTTCTAAGAACGGATGGTCCTGCGTAGGTGAGGCAGGTGTGTTTACAGATCCGCTTTACAGCATTGGATTAGACCTCATTGCCATAGCAAATACGAGTACAACTGCGTTAATAAAATTGCACCGTGATGGAGTTTTAAATACCGACCAAAGTGATTTGTACAATTCAGTATTCCTAGAAGTTGTTTCTATGGTGACCCAATTTTATTCTGGCATGTATCCTATGTTCGATAACGACCAAGTATTTCTTGCAAAACTCACTTGGGATTATATGATTTATTGGGGCTATATAGCACCGTTAACTGTTCATGAAGTATTTGGCAACCCCAGTGCTCTTGTGGCATACGCAGCTGTAAGTTCGCAAATAAGGCAAATTAATTTGGATTGCCAACGTTTGCTCAAAGCATGGAGTTCGACCGAAAGTAAAAAACTCGCGCGCGGTTTGTACACCAAGTCTTCGGCTCCGATCCAAGAGCCAATGCGATTGTCTTTAGATGAACCTAAAACTGCCCAAGCCTATATTTACGAAGCGAATAAAAACTTAGTTAAAATGCGTAATCACGTTCGAATATTGTACAAAAAAGCTAATAAGCAGATGGAATTTAGCGCAAAAGATCAAGCCTTTTTTGAAACATATGGGAGTACCCCTAATTTAGAATCTGCAACCACAGACCATGATTTATTAACCTATTTAGATGATTATTTTGTTGCGACTGGAATGTAATTTATATCTTTATTAGCACGATTTTAAAACTATGAAGCTAATAGTACTTTTTGGACCTCCCGCCGTTGGTAAAATGACCGTAGGAAATGCCCTGTCTAAACTAACAGGTTTAAAGCTGCTACACAATCATATGACTATAGATTTGGTTTTAAATTTTTTTGATTGGAAAACGCCACAATTTAAACTGGCAGACGAATTTCGAGTTCGGCTTTTGGAAGAAATTGTAAGCAGTGATCTAAAGGGGGTGATTTTTACTTATGCTTGGGCTTTAGACCATACCCCCGACAATGATTTTATTAATTCTTGTTGCGACATATTTGAACAACAAAATGCCTCAATATATTTCGTAGAGTTAGAAGCAGATAAAAAGGAGCGACGCTTAAGAAACGAAAGTTCATATAGGTTAGAGCAAAAACCCTCTAAACGCGACCTTAAAAAATCCAGAAAACGAATGCGAGAAAACGAACAATCTCACGTTTTTAATACCCGTGACATTCCTTTTCAAAGAGCAAATCACATTACTATAAATAACACTAGCTTGTCTCCTGAAGAGGTAGCCAACAGTATAATTACTCAACTGAATCTTACAAGCTTCTAAATTCGCAGACGAACTTTATCTAAAACCAAAATTATTGGTAACCATGGGCTTGCAATTGCGCTCCAGCGATTACTTGAAATTGTACTAACTGTTCTTGGGTTAGGTCTTTTTTGTAGCGCCCAATACTGGCCGAATTAATTCGTTTTTTTACTTTTTCAACACTGGGGTGTAAATACGGATTATTAAAAAGCGTATGATCTAAAGCGGCATGATTTAAAAAAGAATCTTGCCAAGCTATGTTAAGAAAAGCAACCAAGTCCCTTAACTGGTCTGTTGTGTGTTGCACTAACGATTCATATTTTAATTCAAAAATCGATGGGTCATCTTTATATCCAGCCATAACATGTAAAATAGACGACCAACCTTTAGCAGCTTGCTCGATGTTTTTATAAGGAAAAATATTGGAGTTCGAAAGATGAGAAGCTGCAACGTCCCTACCATCGCGAATTAAATGTATAAACTGTGCCTCTGGCCAAAATTCCAAATAGTGTTCAACCTTCACAATATCGGTTTGAATTTTAATACCCCAGCGAGCTGAATTTGTAGCCGTAGTTCGTTGCTCACCTAGTCGATTTATCACCTCCAAACGTTGTTCAAATTCGATAGGCTCTCCGTGTTTACGAACCATGCCTTCTACCAAATCCCTTAAATCTGCAAAGCCAATACCAAAGCGGTGACACTGCTTGACGAACTGAACCCCATACTTAAACCCTGTGGCGGCTTCCACTCCCTTGTCTACCACTCGTGGATCGTGATCTAATAACAAATTACAACACAAAGAAATATACGAACCCAAATTTATAGGTTGCATAAAATCCAATTCAGGGCCAATTACCAACTCAGAATGTGAATCCAAAATGGTTGACAGTAAGGTAGTGCCGGATCGATTATCTCCTCCAATAAAAATAGGTCCATTTTGTAGCTTGTTCATAGATTTAAAAATTAAGCATTACAAAAATGTTCTAATTGAGTCAGCAAGATTTTTTGTCTTGCGATAGCTTCTTGTTGGGTGTCTGCTAAGGTAATCGCATCCAGTGTACCTATGGCTTTAACACAAGATGGATTGTGTAAAATTAGCCAGCCAGTTGCATTAATATGATTGTAAAGAATGGGTTCCAAATACTTAAAAATAATGTCGAAAGGAGTTCCTTTTAAGGCTGGAACATTAACAGTTTTTGCATAATAAGCTTGTTCTCTATGATTCAAAAATAATCGGTTCATAAGAGCCATAGAAGTACTCGTGCCTCCCCAGCGTCCATTGCATTCTACAAATTTGTAATTTGCATTTGCAAGGTTGGTTCCGCATAAAATCAGGTCGAAAGAGCACCGGCCTAAATACCCTAATGCCTGAAAAGCCTGAGCGATTTTAAGGGCGTCCTTTTTAAGGTTTTCTAAAATAACTCCACTTAAATTACTAGTCGTACTACCCGTAAACTGCACGGGATTATTCGGATCAAATTCCTGGTCGAAAATACCTTCTATTATGGGAGAACCTTCCGCAGCAGGAGGAATCCACAACTGTAAGCTAGGCGAACATAATACTTGAGGCTCCCAACATTCTACAGTTATATAAGGAACATTGTTCCACTGAATTTCTTTCAACCAAACTGCAATTTTCGTTTGTAATTCTTCTGGCTTTAATTGGGCTCTTGTTTTCGGCTCAAGCATGTAGGTTCCAAGTCCCGTTGCACTATTCACAACACGCAATGCAATGCGATCTGTAGCTTTAAACTTAGTTACTATGCAAGTAGCTATTTGGGTAGCATTGGCAACTGGAAAGGATGTTAATCGGTATGGAATACCAAGAATAAGAGCGACCATATCAGCAAAAATTGATCGATTATTAACCAATTCAGTTAAAACAGGCAATGGAGCTAATACTTTAATGGGAACGCCCAATTTGGAATTTAAAGTCCGGGCTAGCTCCCAAGCATCGCTATGGCCCATATATGGGTGAAGTAATACCGAGTCGCCGTTAATTTTATTTCCTAATTTAGCTATGGTATGCTCACTTATCATTAAAGATTTAAATGGATTTTGATTGTACTTTGGGTGCACAGGGATTTCTATATACTCCGGTAGCCCCAATCCTAAATAATTATTAAAATATTCCCCATATCCTTTAGTTACTGGACCCAAAGCGGCAACTATATCTCCGTTTCTAGCACGAACGAATGCTCTGCTACAATAACAATGATGCGCAAGGGGGTCGTCTGTAATTAAGGATATTCCAGAGAAATCATCTATATGAATGCACTGTAATTTTAAATCTTGCGGCTCAGGTATAAAAGCGTGATTCGCTTTAAGTTGGGATGCCAATTCAGGATACTTATTTAATATTATTGCTATTGCCGCCTTCATATTTAACTAGGAACCGGAATTAAAATCGATTCAATTTATGGGTTGTTTGCTAATGTTTTTATAATATGTTGGGTAAAATTTACTTCGTGAAAACGTTGTGCAGATCGCATTCCGCCAACGTTCATTTGGTTAACTTCTACCACTTTATCGGCAACAAAATCTAATGCCGACAAGAAAAATCCGTCTTGTTTTAATTTAGGTGCTATGCTTTCTGCCGCTGTCAGCATTTGTGGGCTTAATGTAGCGATAACTGGGGTTCCGCCGTTTGCTGCATTACTTCTAAAATCACCATTCACCGAACAAAGCATTAAACATGCATACTTGCCTTGATATAATAAAGGTAATCCGTTAAACAAGAATAATCGGGTAGACTTGTACTGGGTATCAGGGACATATTCTTGGGCATAAATAAAACCTTGACTCGCTAAAACTTCGAAGATTTGATTCGCGTTTTGTGGTTCTTTTAAATTATACAGAAATACATTTTTGCCTTGATCGCCGATTGCAGGTTTTAAAACAACGGTACCGCCAACTTCTTTGGAAAAATCACGAATAGCATCATGATTTAGAGTTACAATGGCTCGCGGGCGTATGGATTGATGGAATTGTTCTAAATATAATTTACTGTCGCCGGTTGCAAGACCTTTTACACTTGGAATTACCCGAACGCCCTTTGACTCCAAAACTTGAGCAAATTGAATAACCAATTGTGGGCCTAATCTATGACCGAGGCCAATAAGTTCAATCCAATCGGTGCGAATCCAAAAACAAGATAAACTAGATAGTTGGATACTTTTGCCCGTAGCATAAGAACTAAGTAGCGCTTCGAAGTACTTCTTGTCTGTTGCTTTTGTATCGTTTACAGTTGCCATTCTGCATGCCAATTCGCCGCTGCTATTTAATTGCAAATCACAATATTGAAAAATATAAACTTGATAACCTTGTTTAACCGCTTCTCGAGCTATAAAAAAAGAGGTAAAATGTGGTTTTTGCTTTTCAAAGTCAGAGATAAGGATTCCAAGTTTCATAATTAAATATACAATAAATAAATAAATAGTGTATAAATTGATTTAACGCCCGCCTTGCTTTTACAAATTAGAGATAATTAGTAATACATTAAATTCTTTAGTTGCAGATTACCCAACAACAGGTTTATGTCTAAATGTTAATTGGCTAAATACGGGTATACTTGGCAATAAATTTACAGTGTGTAAAATAGCGTTGGGGTAAGACACGGCATATTGTCTGTAACAGGAAGACCAAGACAAATCTCTACGTATCCCGTTTATATTTATTTCTATTATTTTAAATTTCCCATAATGTTTCATTAAATCAATACTCGCATAACCTACACCGTAGTTCAACAGTTCTTGACTAATCGCCCTAAGTTGAATTGCCACATATTCTGGCAAAGAAAATTGTCTGGCAGTGGAGAACAGCTTTGGAAACCCCGGGTCAAAAATACTAAGCCCTTCACGAACATATGCATTGAGTATATTCCCAGCCATAACATCTACTTTGTAGGTAAACGAATCGCCTAGCAGGCACTCCATAACAATATCTTTAGTGGGGTCAAAATTATCAGGAAAGACCAGCCTTTGGTCTTCTGTAGAAACAAGATAAACGCTTTTCTTTTGTGAATAGCCGTCGTATTTTAAAACCAAATAATTAGCTTCCCATGACTTAATAAGATCAAAATATTCATCTTTATTTTTCGGAGCTGCCCATTTGGCAATACAGCTTGCACCAACACCATGGGCTATGTCAAGACGTTCTTTTCGGTTTAAAGTTCGCATGCCTAATACTTTGTCTTGAGTCTTAAAATTATGTGTTTTGATAGGGTCTGTGAGTAGTATTAAATCGTAAAGCGAGGTGTCAATATTTGCCGTATCACATATCGTTAATTGTATGTCCGACTTAATTAATTCCGACTCAAGATGGGTATACATCAAATGATCAGGGAGAAATTGGTCGATAATACAAACATTTTTTGTATTCATAACAAATTAGTTCTAAGCAGGTAATTAATACTTATAGTAGATGATAATTCAACCCAGTGTCGCAAAATTATCGTGTAAGTTCTTTGGGTTTTTTTGATTAATAATGCTGGGTAGTGTGCTAATTATATTTTACAATACGGTATTGGGCTTGCAATTTAACTTTCAACAATAATAGGGTGTTAAGTCAAATTTATCGTTCTTATGCCTTACTCAAATTTAGGCAAATTTACTTAAAATATACTCTTCGGCCTGCTTTATTTTTAATACGAGTTAAAAATAGCATTGCTAAAGAACCAAAATTTTATTACAGAATGTTTAATATTGCTATCTTTAATAGTATAAAGTTTAGATTATGGCAAGTGATCCCTTAGAGAAATACAGGCAGCAGCTTGACGCAATTGACAATGAAATTGTCGCAAACATTTTAAAACGTTTTAAAGTTTGCGAAGATATTGGCAAGTACAAAAAGCAACACGATATTCCGATGATGCAACCTCATCGTGTTGAATTCGTTAAACAAAAAGCAGCGCGTTTAGCAGCTGATTCTAATTTAAAGCCAGAGTTTATGCAGGCGCTGTATGGGCTAATAATCGAAGAGGCTTGCGAGCTTCAAAACAAAATAATAAATCAATAAAAGCTAGTCTGTCCAGCTTAAATTTAGCAAGTATTGTTCTATTTCTACTAGACTTCTGCTTAGCCAAGAGAATGAATCTATAACAAAATACTGATCTTGTAATTCAATAGGCTTATGCGGGGTAGCGATCATCTGATTAACATCTGCCTCGAATAATTTTGGAGTTCCGCTAAACACATATTCTGCTTCTAGAATGGAAGACACTAGCCCAGCTCCGTAAATTTTAACTTCACCCTGCTCTCGTATTAAACCAAATTCCGTGGTCCATTTATTAAATTGAGTAAGCAAATACAGACGTTGTGGATCTTCTATATACTTTAAAGCCAACTTGCTGATTCCTTGCAAATACGTACAATAGTCTTTATTTATTAACAAGTGTAGATGCCCAAATGAATCGTGAAACAAATCTGGTTCTTTGGCAAAATCTAAATTTTCATAGGGCCGGATTCTTGGGTTTACAGGAAATCTTGCACTAGATAAATACGTAAGATATTTATCTGGGTTTACAAAGCCATCTACTAATTGTACGTTCCAATTGGACAGTTTAAATAAGTTGTTGTC
>Ga0256847_1001650_pt1 | contig 10977 bp, 10 predicted proteins | sample TeddybearmetaG_FD_189099 | JGI IMG/M metagenome (GOLD analysis project Ga0256847, IMG submission 189099) | Hydrothermal vent microbial communities from East Pacific Rise, Pacific Ocean - Teddybear | ecosystem: Environmental > Aquatic > Marine > Hydrothermal vents | place: Pacific Ocean: East... | reverse complement strand
TGTATAAATATTTTTACCAGAAGCTATTTTTTCTTCCAGCGTTTTATTTGTTTTAACTGTGACTTTGGGTTTACCATCATCTGGCATTTCTTGAATTGTTCCACCTTCAGGGTTATAAATACCTTCTTGTTTAACACCAGAATATAAGTTTTTATGTTCTTCTCCTTTTACTTTTAACATCCCTAAAGCCCCTTTATTAAATGCTCTAAAAATGGAGTGATCTACTAAAATAAAAGTACCCGGAACATCAACTTTAAACTCCACTATTGCTGCACCACCAGCAGGAATCAATGTTGTTTGAACGTTTTCATTGATAGTTGAACCACCTTCAACGTTTACTCTGTCAAAAATTTCACCAATTACGTGAAATGATGAAACTAAGTTTGGACCACCGTTACCTACATATAAACGAACTGTTTCACCTACATTTGCTGTAATGGCATTATCTCCTGTTAAAGAACCTACTTTACCGTTAAATACAACATAGTCGGCATCTTCATCAACTGCTTTTTGCATATCGAATGCTTGTAAACCTGGATCTCCATTTTCTCCTTTTGTATAGAAGTCACCTTGCATAATGTAATATTCTTTATCCACTTTTGGCAAACCTCCTTCTGGTTCTACCAAAATTAAACCATACATACCGTTGGCAATGTGCATACCTACTGGTGCTGTTGCACAATGATATACGTATAAACCAGGATTCAATGTTTTAAACGAAAAAGTTTTACTGTGCCCAGGAGCTACAAAAGATGAAGTTGCGCCACCACCAGGACCTGTAACGGCATGTAAATCGATATTATGTGGTAATTTATTGTCAGGATGATTCGATAAAGTAAATTCTACTTCGTCACCAATTCTGGTTCTGATAAAACTACCGGGTACCGAACCGCCAAAAGTCCAATAAATATATGTTGTTCCGTCAGTCATGGTTCCTTCTTGCTCAAGAATTTCCATATTAATTATTAATTTCTTTGCAGGACGATTACCAACAGATTCAGGTACATTTGGAGGTGATGTCATTACTGCTTCCATGGTTCCTTTTACCACAATTGTAGCTGAATTTTTGACAATATTCTCTTTTGTTGAAGTATTACCACAGCTTATTAGTATTAAAGATACTACAAGAGCAATGCTGAAATATTTGATTGTTTTTTTTAAAGTATTCATTTTTTTTGATTATTAAGTTAATTTATTAGGGTAAATATAGCGATACATATTTGTAACTATAAAACATATCGCTATATCAAATTATGATTCTATTTCTAAGGCTTCATCGGTTGGTCTGCCATGTTTAATAAAGTCTATCATATAAAGAATTATTCCTGTAGTGAATAAGGTTGCACAAATGATTAATACATAAAAATGAATTTCTACCATTTTTTGAACTTCCATAAATTCTATTTTCATAATACGCTCTAAATATACTTGAGCAACACCAGCCACTCCGAAGGCAATAGTCATACCAACCATACCAATGTTTGAAAACCAAAACGCCATTCTTCCTCTAGAACTATCATATAGTTTCCTACCAGTCATATTTGGTAAACTATAACTAATAATAGCCAATACAATCATTGCATAAGCTCCCCAAAATGCTAGGTGAGCATGCATTGCGGTTACTAAAGTTCCATGAGTATATAAATTTGTTTGTGGTAAGGTATGTGCAAAGCCTAATAAACCTGCACCTACAAAAGATACTATTGCAGCACCTAATGTCCAGTATAATGCTAATTTATTTGGATGTTTTTTTTCTCCTTTTCGATACATATTAACAGCAAACAATGCCATTGCTAAGAATGCTAAAGGCTCTAATGCTGAGAATATACCACCAACGATTAACCAGATTTTATTTACACCAATATAATAGTAGTGGTGGCCTGTGCCTAAAACTCCCGAAAGGAATGTTAAACCAACAATTACGTATAGCCATTTTTCAATAACTTCTCTGTCAACTCCGGTAAGTTTAATTAACAGGAATGATAGGATACCACCCATAATCAATTCCCAAACACCTTCTACCCATAAATGCACTACCCACCATCTAAAGAATGAGTCCATTACCTGACTATCAAAGGGTAACATTCCTGGTAAATACAATAAGGCTGCAAACAATAATCCCATTGAAAGGACTAATGCTGTAGTGGTTCTGCGTTTTCCTTTGAATAGTGTTACTAAGATGATTCCTAAGAATAGTAAAACATTTGCTACTACTAAATAATCTAAGCCTCTGGGTATTTCCAAAAATTTTCGCCCTTCCCATATATTAAAGTGAAAACCTATAATTGCTGCAACACCTACTAATGCGAGACTTATAAGTTGTACATATGCTAATTTTACGCTTACCAATTCTATTTGAGCTTCTTCTGGAATAATATAATAAGCTGCGCCCATAAAACCAGATAATAACCAAACTACTAAAAGGTTTAGGTGAACTGCTTTTGCTGTATTAAAAGGAATCCATTCATGAAGTCCGTCAAAACCTGCATGAGCAAAGCCCATAATAAAACCGTATACTAGTTGTAAGCCAAACAATACCATTGAAAGGGCAAAAAACCAATAGGCTACTTTTTGTGATTTATATTTCATAATGATTGAGGTTAGTTGTTAATTTTATCTTTTGCTAGTGGAGATACCACTCTGTCAAATCCGTTGAGATCAATATCATCAATCCAATCAAAAAATGCGATTATATCTTCTGCTTCTTCATTAGAAAAACCGTAAGCGACCATTTTTCTTCCATTTGGTTGCCACGGTATAGGTGCCATTAAAACAGCTTTTATATAGCCTTTTCCTCGTCTATCAATAACTTTGGTGAGTTCAGGAGCATAATAGCCTCCTTCTCCTAATAGTGTATGACACCCCATACAGTTGTTTTTTTCCCATAAATGCTTTCCTCGAACTATTTGTTCGGTAATTTTTCCATAATTGGACTGATCTTGCTCTCCACTGAAAGAATAGATAGTTAATCCTATAAATATTAGGAATGTAACTACTGTTCCTCCAAGGAAAAAAGCACGAGCTTGTTTTTTAGATAACATAATTTAGTTAGTTTATATAAGGTTAAACATAAAAAGACTATTTTGTCTTTTATTTGAACAAAATTATTATTAAAAAAGTAAGTAAAATATGACTTATGTCATGTATGTTACATAAATAGTAAAAACTTACAAACCAATTTGAAAGATTAATTATCATTGATTCATAAATAGATGTGTATTTGAGTTACATCTAAAAATCCTTTTTTCGTAATTTTCTACCCATTCTAAATAGAGGAAGCGCAACCCATAGACAAAGGACAAGAAAAGATAGGAATAAACCTTTATTTGTTCCAAAAAAATCTTTAAAAACAGCACCTGTATATCCCAATAAAGCCGAAATGTCTAATTTTAGTAAGATTAAAATTCGTGATAAATCAATAGGATTAAACATCGTTGCTATCAAAGAAAATTTATCCAGCGGGTATTCATTGAATAACATTAAGGAAATCATGAAAATGCCATCATAAATTACGGCTAAAAATAACCACATTAAAATAGCATAGCCAAACCCTTTTATTTTATTTTCTGTTGATAATGCAACGTTATACGCCAATGCAACAAAAATAAAGTTTAAAAATGAACCTACTAAAATCAACAAGCTAAAATCAAATATTGCAGTAGACCTGAATAAACCATATAGCATAAATGGAATCCCTATACCTAATACTAAGCTTAAAGTTAGTGATAGTGAAATACCAATATATTGACCCATAAAAATTTTATTTCGTTGTATGGGTTGAGCCAGTAATAATTCAGTAAATTCTTTTGAATTGTAGTAGTACATGACTCCGAAAATTGTTCCAATCAACGGCGTTAGTACAATGATGATATTCATTAAAGTAATGACTGCCTTATTAATGTCATTATTAAGGAATAATAATACAAAACCTAGTAGTAAGTAAAATAGGAAGTATACGTAACTCCAACGGCTTCGTAATAAATCGTAAATACTATATTTTAATATTTTAAGCATATTTTTATTCTTTAAGTATTGAGATTCTAATTTTTAACCTCTCATTTCTTATTATTCCAGAGATTGTCGCGTCATTCGTTCCTCATTTCTCGCAAAGGCGTTTTTGCAAATACATTAACTCATTAACGTTGCAATAGCATGTTCTAAATTAGTTTCGTTGGTTTGCTTTTTAAGCTTGTCTACACTTCCTTTAAAGTATATTTTACCATCTAATAAAAAAACAATTTCATCAGCCATTTCATCAACAAAACTCATAATATGTGTTGTTATTAAGATAGTTTTCCCTCTTTCCTTTTCTTGCTTGATGAGTTCTTTCAAATGGATTAATGCTATTGGATCTAAACCTGTTGTAGGTTCATCAAGTAGAATCAACTCGCTATCAAACATAAAAGTAAGTACAATATTTACTTTTTGTTTCGTTCCTCCAGAAAGGTTTCCTAATTTTTTGTTTAAAAATTCATTGAGACCAAATAAATCTATCAATTTTTGTTCATTAGATTTTTTAGGTCGCAAATTTTTAACCATTTTTATCAATTCAATGACAGATAAATTAGATGGAAAATTTGCAATTTGAGGTAAATAATTTAGATTGTTTCTGTAGTCCCATTTTTTCAAAACACTTTTATCTTCTAATAAAATTTCACCTTTATTTGGGATAACCATTCCTAATAGACATTTAATCAACGTTGTTTTGCCAGAGCCGTTGGGTCCCAGAATTGCAAAGATTCCGCCTTTCGTTATGTTCAAATCCAAACCGTCTAACACCGTAAGTTTTCCAAATTTTTTATGTAAGTTTTTTATTTTTATCATAAGACACTAATTTCACTAATTGGCACTAACTTATTATTGGTTTAAATAATTCATAAATAGTATTGACATTAATTGCATGAATTCTCATGTTTTTATTTTTGCTTACTGCTTACTGCTTACTGCTTACTGCTTACTGCTTACTGCTTACTGCTTACTGCTTACTGCTTACTGCTTACTGCTTACTGACTAATTGGATTTATCGGTTTCATTAATGGTTTACTATCCATTAAGTTATCTGGTGTAAACACTGGTGATACTTTTTCAGAAAAATTAATAATATCAACGAATAAACTTCTTAGCAATACCAACGTTTCAGGAGTTTTGTTGACTACATATGAAAACAATTTTACAGGTCTAAAAGGAACATCTCCGATACCATTTTTATCAATATCATATCCTGCATATTCGCTCCAGTAATTGGCTTCAAATTTATTATCATTTAATCTACTGTTATAAGATAAATCAAATGCATTATGCATGAAATTATTATACTCAAATATATTGGTATAGCAACCACCTGTAAATTTTAGCGCCCAACCATTTCTAATAAAATGGTTGTTTTTGTAATTAATTCTGTTGCAACCATCAATGTTTATTCCAATGGTATTTTGTTCAAAATTATTATCGTTAATCTCAGCATCATTAATTTCTTTTAAGAGTAGACCATAGGAAGCTGTTCCCCAGTTATAATGAAATGTATTGTGGTGCATTTTTATGAATTTTGAGAACATTACTGCTACACCAGCTCCGTTGTTTCTAAATTCATTATGATGGTATTCGTTATTATTAGAGAACATAAAATGCAAGCCATATCGTATATTATCTTTACTAGTATTATTTGAAATGAAGCTTTTATTTACAAATTCTAAATAGATACCATCACGCATTCCAATAACGATATTTTGTTCTATTCTTAAATTTCTACATTTCCAAACATGAACACCATTACCAGATGTAGTCTCACTTACTGATTTGCCAATAACTTTGTTATTTTGAATCACGCCATACTTAGAACTTTGAATAATAAAGCCATAAAAAACATCTTGTAAGATATTATCCTTTATTATGAAATTACTACTATGAGATACAAATACTGCCGCAATTTCTTTGGTATAACTCATACCAATATTTTTAAATTTAAAACCTGAAATACTAAAATTATCAGCTTTTATGGCAAAAACACTGTCTGTTTTATTTTCAGCGTCAATTATTGGGTAGTTTTGACCAATGATGTGTATTGCTTTATTTATATAAATACGAGTTTCTTTATAGATGCCATTTTTTACAAGAACAGTATCACCTTTTTGGGCAAGAGCAACCCCTTCTTTAATTGTTTTTATTGTACAGGAAGCGCAAACCTCAATAGTTTTTGTTTGAGATTGTAAACCGATTGAGCATAGAAGTATAAAAATGGTAAAAATATTAATGAGATTCCCTGTCTGCCGAACAGGCAAGCTCGTCGCTCTTTCAGGCTCTGTCGGAATGACATGATAGTCATACTTTTTCATGTTATTTAGAGAATTTTTCTTTTAATGTAGACCAAGAATATAATTTACCACCATTGTCTTTTAAAAATTTTTCAGCAGTCTCTTTCGATTCGAAGGCAGAAAGGTTTGCTCCCATCGGGCTTTTAATTTTTTCGCTAATTAAATAGGTGGCCGTTTTAGCATCAACTAGCTTTCCAGGATTGGCATAATCTGTTACTAATAAAAAAGCCATAGTGTTTTCACTATTATTATTATTAAGATCATTTACCATACATTCAATAGCATCAAACATATACGCTTTCCCTTTTTTTGTAACATATTGTGCGGCATGTGTTTTATCAACAACGGTCATGTCACAATAATGACAATGATCATTATTATAGTTGATTTCTTTTGGCTCAACCTTACATGCAGTAAGAAAAGACAAACTAAAGATTAGTAGAATAAAAGAGGCTTTATTTTTCATTTTTTATAAAGTAGGATGAAATTGTAAATATACATCAATAATAATGATAGGATAATCCAAAGTTATCGTGTCATTTTTAGTTACCATTATTTTGCTTCTTTTTTACCTACAAAGAATGCTACAACTGTCATCATCATACCTGTGAACATAAACCAGGCGCCAGTCATAGGGTAGGAGTGTGCTGTAAAATTTAAAATATCTTTAGATCCAAACAAAGGCGGTTGGAACCCCATGATAGAACCATCGGGATTTGTAAATTTCATGATGGCTTTAGGGTCTAAATCATGACCATAGTCATATTCCCATAAATAAAAATCATACATTCCTGCAATTCCGAGTGCAGACATTAGAATAAACCATCCTAAAAACCATTTATATTTCCCCATGAAACCTATTAGCATTCCTAATACTGACATAATACCAATAACTACAGGGAATATTTGAAATTCTGGAATCGATTCAGGTATATATTTCATTCCCACATAATGATTCATTAAATTGATATTTTTAATATCGTGCTCGTGGGTGTCTGAAAATTTATTGATATGAATATTCATCCCTAATGGAATAGGGTATTGTGGTGCTTCTAATGTGATATTCCATAAAGGAAATACAAATAAACCAAGTAATAAAAATGATCCGATAATCATTAATAATTTAGATTTTTTCATGTGTTCTTATTTATTGTTTTTTAATGGTCATCCCGAATCAAGTTCGGTACAGGCTATGCTGCCTGCCGCAGGCTGGTTCGCTATTAATAATTTTTATGATAGGGAAACACTTATTAGCATGCTCGTTTCATGTGGTATTTTGTTTAAAAAAGTTGAATAATTTTGTAGTTCAAATTTACGATTTATAGCTCAAAAATTAGGTAACAAAACTTACATAAAAGATATTTTTATCTTTTTATTTTGAGTATAAAAAACGAGCAATCATTATTATTTGAATTGCCCGTTTTTATAACTATTAACTAAAATTTTATTCTTCTTCTTCGCCTGGAATATCACCATCCAAGGTATAAGAAATAGGTACATTAGAACCTTTAGGAGACACACGCACATATCCTTGCATTTCTTGATGTAATGCTGAACAGAAATCGGTACAATAAAAAGGCCAAACACCAACTTCTTTTGGTTCCCAAGTAAATGTTGTTGTTCTACCCGGCATTATCAATAATTCCGATGTATTAGCACCAATCATAGAAATACCATGAGGCACATCGTAATCTTGTTCCAAGTTTGTCACGTGAAAAAATACTTTATCACCAACCTTAACACCTTCAATATTATCAGGTGAGAAGTGAGAACGAATCATGGTCATGGTAATATGTACTTCATTGCCTTTACGAACCACTTTTGTTTCTGCTTCACTTTTAACTCCGTAAGGATGTTTGTTTTCTTTTAAACTAAATATTTTTTTAGTTTTCCCAATAATTTTATCAGCAGCAATACCTGCAGCGTAGTGAGGTTCGCCAATAGTTGGAAAATCTAATAATAATTCTAACTTTTCTCCAGAGATATCAAACAATTGAGCAGACTGACAAACTTCAGGCCCCGTTGGTAAATAACGGTCTTTTGTAATTTTGTTCATAGCTACTAAATATTTATCATCAGGAGTTCTTGAGTTACCACCGGGAATCATTAAGTGGCCTACAGAATAATACACTTTATGTCTATCAATAACTTTCAAATCTTTTATGTTCCACTTTACAACTTCAGAAGAAATAAAGAAGGTAGTATAACCATTGCCTCTTGTATCAAATTCAGTATGTAAAGGTCCTAAACCTGGGTTCTCTAACATACCATAATTTACAGCATCAAATTTAATAATAGGAATTCCATAAGCTTCACCATCAAATGCTTTATCTTCAATTGCTTTTTGCATTTTTGTAAATGAATGCACGGTCATAGCTGCTGCTAATTTACCATTACCAATAATATATTCTCCAGTTGGATCAACATCACAACCGTGAGGTGATTTTGCTGTTGGCAAAAAGTAAATTGCTCCAGGAACGTCTTTAGGTTCAACAACTAAAACTTCTTTTTTCCATTCAGTTGTAGCTGTATGAGTGTCGTCATCCCATGTATTATGTGCATAATTGGTTGGCATTTTTTTACCACCACCATTTGCAACATATTCTTCAATTTTTTTCCAGTTAATTGCTGCAATAAAATCTTTATCGTTTTGTGATGCATTTACTTCCATTAATGAATTTGCCTCTTCTGTATTATAGGTAGAGAAGAAAAACCATCCATGTGATTTACCACGACCAGGATGTGATAAGTCATAATTGAATCCTGGCATTTTAATTTGAAATTCAATATTCATATGACCTGTTTCTTCGTCGATTTTTAAGAAGGATAAGGCACCACTAAAATTACCTTTCATTTCACTAATAGGCATATCTCTTTGTGGAAAAGGTACAGAAAAACGTGTACCAGCAACTACATATTCAGAATTTTCAGTTACAAAAGAAGAACTGTGATTACCCGCTGAATTAGGAATTTCTATAATTTCTTCTGTTTCAAAAGTTTCCAAACTAATACGTGCAATACGTGGGGTATTGTTTTCATTAATAAAAACCCAACGTCCGTCTACAGAACCTTTAGTTTGTGAAATATCTGGATGATGCGAATCTCCCCAAGGGACAAAACCATGAGATGTCATTAACATAGGCTTGGTTTCTTCACTATAACCATATCCTTTTTCGGGGTCTTGAGAAAATACTGGTATCACTCTAAATAAACGACCAGATGGTAAACCATAAACGGCTAATTGACCGCTAAATCCACCAGAAATAAATGCATAGTGAGAATCGAGTTCACCAGGTGCTACATATACTTTTTCTGCGGCGTTACCAGCAATTACTCCTTTATTACTTTTGCCTTTTTTTTCTGATGGAGCACAACTCACTAAAAAAGTAGCGGTGATTACAAACAGAAATATGGACTTTATAATTGTCTTCATAATAATATTTAGTTTAGTTATTTTTATTTTTTTGTTCTAAAATATTCCAGAATTGCTCTTGCATCTTCTTCTGATATTTGTTGTTGTGCCATTGGAGCATTATATTCTGTTATTAATGCTTTTGCAACAGGATCTTTTTGTAACATTTCATCAGCATTTAATATCATATTCATAATCCATTCCGGCGAACGTCTTTCGGTTACACCAGCTAAAGCAGGTCCGATATATCTTTTCTTAAATTTATGACAAGCAGTACAATTGACTTTATATATTTCTTTACCTTTTGCGACCATAGTTTCATCAATAGCATCTAGTGTTACGTTCTTTACTGGTCCAATACCTTTATTATCAAGCGTTGGTGCAGTTAAATTAATTTTTTCTGAAATTGTAGCTTCTTTAACGGGTTCAGTTTTCACTTCCTCCATAGCTTCAGACTCTGATGGATTCTCTTTTTTCTTACTTTCTCCGCAACTCGAAAGAAACAATGCGATTAGAGTTACTAGTGTTAAAAATTTAAATTTCATTTTGATATTATTTTAGTTAAATAGTAGTATTTATTTTATTTTTCCTCAGAAGGAACTAAGACATCACCAACAACGTGAATCCACCCGTTGCTTACTTTTACAGACTTCAACACTTCCGTTCCACCAACAAATATTTTTCCTTCTTTATTTTCAACCTCTAAATATTTACCAGAGGCCATATACAATTTGCGTCCTTTTTTTGCTTCTTTTTTTAATTGTTTGATTGGATAATTTGCTGGAGCTACATGATTGACCAATATAAAAGCCAACTTCTCTTTGTTTTCCGGTTTTAACAATGTTTCAACAGTACCTTCTGGGAGCTTGTCAAATGCGGTATTAACAGGAGCAAAAACGGTCAATGGTCCTGCATTTACCAATGCATCTTGAACGGCTGCAGCTTCAATAGCAACAACCAACGTTTTAAAATCTGGTAAAGACATTGCTACTTGTAAAACATTCGCATCCTCTCCTTCACCAGCTTTAACAGCTGATTGTCCTTGATTATTATTATCGACTGTTGAAGTAGTAATCGTACTGGTTTGGTCATTTGCTTGCGGTTCTTTTTTACAAGCTAAAAACAAGAACATTGATATCATTATGATAACTAATTGTTTTGATTTCATCGTAATAGTTTTAAGGTTATTAATATTTTAAGATCATTTTGATGCAAAAATAATTATACTGTAACATTTGTAATATGATAATTATC
>Ga0256847_1001649_pt1 | contig 10985 bp, 11 predicted proteins | sample TeddybearmetaG_FD_189099 | JGI IMG/M metagenome (GOLD analysis project Ga0256847, IMG submission 189099) | Hydrothermal vent microbial communities from East Pacific Rise, Pacific Ocean - Teddybear | ecosystem: Environmental > Aquatic > Marine > Hydrothermal vents | place: Pacific Ocean: East... | reverse complement strand
TCAAATCGAACATGCCGCGACCATCTCAGAGGGTGCAGTACTGATCAAATTGGGCGATAAAATTTCTAATGTGTTAGATGTCACCAGTGCCCCGCCCAAAGGCTGGGATCTACAGCGGCGGCGAGAATATTTAGATTGGGCCGAGCGTGTTATTGCCAACTGCCGCCCCGTCAACACCGCCTTAGAGCAAAAATTTTTAGCGGTTTTACAGCAAGGGAGGGCCGTTTTAGTTTAACCACCACACTCGCATTGGCTCAATAGTTGAGCTTTTTTATCTTAGCCTGACACACCATCAAGATTAAGATAAAATGTATTTTTATTAAATTAATCTTCACCAAAAGGATTTTATATGTTAGCGGATGACGACCAAGTCGTTCAAACAGGTAAATTGAATCGCACACAAATCATCGCAGGAGTGATTGTATTTGTGCTGGCCATTATGCTGGCACAAGTTGTGCCCAGCATCGAAATTGCCTGGGTCAGCGGTTTTTTATTCCTCACGATTTATTTATTTGCCTTCGAAATTGTCGGGGTTGACGTTGCCGCCGCAACGATCATGGTATTACTCGGCTTAAGCACATTATTCGCCCCGGTCATGGGCTTAGAAGAAGGCCTGGTAGACCCAAAACAACTGTTCAACGGTTTTGCGTCTAATGCGGTGATGTCAATCATCGCGGTCATGATTATTGGGGCTGGGCTGGATAAAACCGGCTTAATGAGCAAAGTCGCCACCTTTATTTTGAAAGTCGGTGGCACCACAGAAAGACGCATTATCCCGATTATCTCCGGCACCGTGGCTTTCATCTCCTCGTTTATGCAAAACGTTGGGGCCGCTGCGCTGTTTATCCCAGTGGTCAGCCGCATATCCGCACGCTCGGGTTTACCGATGTCTCGCTTGCTGATGCCAATGGGCTTCTGTGCCATCTTAGGCGGCACCATGACCATGATTGGCTCCAGCCCACTCATCTTACTCAACGACTTAATTCTGACCTCAAATAAAGCCTTACCGATAGACCAACAAATGCACACCTGGTCTTTGTTTTCAGTCACCCCCATCGGCATTGTCTTGGTCGCGGTTGGGATCACCTACTTTGTCGTCGCGGGTAAATATGTGCTGCCATTGAGCAGCGGCAAAGGCGCATCCGGTGGCGACACCATGGACTATTTACAAGAAACCTATGGCTTAAATTGCCAAACCTATGAAGTGTTGGTGCCACAAGCCTCAACCTTGTGTGGCAAAACCCTGGATGAGTTTGAAGGCGCGCGCAAAATTCGCGTGATTGCCAGTTTAACCGGCTCAGAGGGCATTAAAATCGCCCCTAACGCGCTGAACCGTGACACCCTCATTGAACCGGGTGCAATCTTAGGCATTCTCGGCTCACAACACAGTGTTGAAGAACTGGTTTCCCATTACAACCTGGAATTAAAACAAAAACTGGAAACCTTCGAAGATGCACTCTCCTCTGCCAAAACAGGCATTGCAGACTTGGTGATTCCCCCCAGTTCAAGCTTGGTCGGAAAAAGCGCACGAGACGTGTGGATGCGCAAAACCTATGGCCTGACCTTAATTGCCATGCATCGCAACGGTAAAACCTACAAAAGTGGTGAAGGCGTCCGTGACATGCCGTTCCAATCCGGCGATACGTTGGTCACTTACACACCTTGGGATGCGTATTACCACCTCAAAAATAACCGCGATTTTATTCAAGTCACCACAGAATACCCACACGAAGAATCCAGACCCAATAAAGTTGGCTGGGCCGCGCTGTTTTTCGCAATTGCTTTAATCTTGGTACTGTTTACCGACACCCGCCTATCCATTGCCTTATTAACCGGCGCCATGGGCATGGTCTGGGCACGTGTTTTAACCATTGAAGAAGCCTATGAAGCGGTGAGCTGGAAAACCGTGTTTTTATTGGCCTCTTTAATCCCACTCGGGTTAGCGGTGGAAACCACCGGCACCGCCAAGTGGATTGCAGACCAAGTCTTATATGTCGTCGGCGATATGCCCATCTGGGTCATACAATCGTCTATCGCCGTGTTAGCGACCTTCTTCACCTTGGTCATGTCCAATGTTGGCGCAACGGTGTTACTCGTGCCACTGGCCGTTAACATCGCCATTGGCGCGAACGCGGACCCGGCCATCTTCGCACTCACGGTGGCGATTGCCACCTCTAACTCATTTTTAATCCCCACCCACCAAGTGAATGCCTTAACCATGGGGCCAGGTGGATACCGAGTGCCTGATTTCATGCGCGCAGGCAGTATTATGACTATTCTATTTCTATTGGTCATGATTCCGATGATGAACTTGGTGCTGGGCTAAAATAGACCGTGCGTTATCACCGAATGGCACCTGCCATTCGGTTAACCCTATGATGCATCCCCCTATTCAGCCACAACAAGTGAGTCGGACTTTACACGTTTAGGATGTGGGGAAAATGCAATTAATCAACGGTTTACACTTCAATAACCTGCGAGGTGATATTTACGGTGGCCTCACCGCCGCAGTGGTGGCCTTACCCTTAGCCCTGGCCATGGGGGTTTCCTCTGGCGCTGGCCCCATTGCTGGCATTTATGGGGCCATTTTCGTGGGTTTTTTTGCGGCCCTATTCGGCGGCACCCCAGCCCAAGTCTCCGGCCCAACCGGCCCAATGACCGTGGTCATGGCGATCATTTTCACCCATTACACCGGCATGTTTCCAGAAGACCCCGCTCACGGCGCGGCTTTGGCCTTTACCGTGGTCATCATGGGCGGCCTCTTTCAAATTGCGTTTGGTTTCATGAAAATTGGGCGTTTTATTGAACTCGTCCCCCACCCGGTCGTCTCCGGTTTCATGAGTGGCATCGGGGTGATTATCATTCTGTTGCAGATTGGGCCGCTGATTGGCCATGACAGCCCCTCCAAACCCCTGGAAGCGGCCAAAGCCATCCCCGATTTTTTTCAACAAATACAACTCGATGCAGGATTATTAGGGCTCATTACCTTACTCATTGTTTACGGCATCCCCAAATTTTTACCCAAAGTCAACAAACTGCTGCCCTCGCCACTGATCGCGCTGATTAGCGGCACTTTAATCATGATCGTCTTCATGCCCAAGAGTACCGCCCCCATCCTTGGGGACATTCCAACGGGTTTCCCCTCACCCCACATGCCCACGTTTGCGCTGGACTTACTCCCGGACATGTTAAAATCCGCACTGACGTTGGCCACCTTAGGCACCATCGATTCATTATTAACCTCGTTAGTCGCCGATAATATTACCCGCACCCTACACAAACCGGATCGCGAACTCATTGGCCAAGGCATCGGCAATACCGTGGCCGGTATCTTTGGTGGTTTACCTGGTGCGGGGGCCACCATGCGCACAGTTGTGAACGTCAAAGCCGGTGGTAAAACCCCCCTCTCTGGCGCGTTGCATGCAGCCATCTTGCTGCTCATCATACTCGGGGCCGGGCCTCTGGCCAGTGCCATTCCCAAAGCCGTACTCGCGGGTATTTTGATCAAAGTCGGCACCGACATCATTGATTGGGATTACCTCAAACGTTTACACACCGCCCCCAAAGCCGGGGTATTTATGATGTTTGTGGTGTTATTAATGACCGTTTTTATCGACCTCATTATGGCCGTGGCCGTCGGTATGATCATGGCCAGCATGGTGTTTATGCACCGCATGACAGAACACCAATTACAAAGCGTTAGCCTGATCAAAGGCGGCGAGAACCATGAATTACCCCTGACCGACAAAGAACAGGAGATATTGGATCAAGTCGGCGACAAAATCCTGTTATTTCATCTGTCTGGCCCCATGAGTTTTGCATCCGCCAAAGGTATTCTGCGGCGCTTTTCAGTGGCCAGCGATTACGAAGTCATGGTGCTGGATATGACGGATGTATCGATGCTGGACTTCACCTCATCTCGCGCAGTTGAAGACATCATCCTCTCTGCCAGAGCGAAAAACTGCTGTGTATACCTCTGTGGCACCACAGGGCAAGTCACCGAAATGCTAGAAAAACAGCAAGTAATAGAACTGGTGGGCACCGCGTATTTAACGGACACCCGTTATCAAGCACTGCAAGCTGTCGCACAAAGGTTCTCGTAAATACGCTCATGGTTTTCAGTTCACTCTTTTTTCTATATTGTTTTCTGCCAGCATTGCTGCTGGCGTATTTTATCACGCCAGCAGCCTATAGAAATGGCTTCCTGCTGATTGCAAGTTTACTCTTCTACAGTTGGGGGGAAGGCTTGTTCGTGTTATTGATGCTCTTCTCCATTGGCATGAATTACGGGTTTGGATTAGTCGTTAGCCAAGCACAAAATATGACTCGGCGGAAACAGCTTATGCTCTTATCCGTGGTCTTTAACCTAGGCTTACTGGCCCTGTTTAAATACGGCCATTTCGTCATCGACAACGTGAATATCCTATTCAGCACACTCGGCATCTCTGCGATTGAGCTTGCCCCCATCCATTTGCCAATCGGCATCTCCTTTTTCACCTTTCAAGCCATGTCTTACGTCATTGATGTTTACCGTCACGAAGCACCCGCACAAAAAAACCCAGTGCAGGTGGCGCTGTACATTAGTTTATTTCCACAGCTCATTGCAGGCCCGATTGTCCGTTATCATGACATCGCCCAACAAATTGTCGAGCGGCAGGTCACCTCCACTTTATTCGCAACCGGTGCCCGGCGATTCATTATTGGGTTGAGTAAAAAAGTCTTAATTGCTAACACCCTGGGTTATACCGCAGACTTAATTTTTACCTTAGAACCCACACACGTATCCACACAACTGGCTTGGCTTGGCTAGGCTTGTTATGTTACAGCCTACAGCTCTATTTCGATTTTTCTGCGTATTCTGATATGGCGATTGGTTTAGGCCAAATGCTCGGTTTCACCTTTTTAGAGAACTTTAATTACCCCTATATTGCCCAGTCCATTCAAAGCTTCTGGCAGCGCTGGCACATGTCATTATCACGCTGGTTTCGGGACTACCTGTACATCCCATTAGGGGGTAACCGCTGCTCCCCAATACGCGTTTACCTGAATTTAATGCTGGTCTTCTTCTTATGTGGATTGTGGCATGGGGCAAGCTGGAACTTTGTCATCTGGGGCATGATACACGGCTTATTTTTGGTCTTTGAACGGCTTGGGTTTGGGCAGGTTTTAAGCCGACTTTGGCGACCATTGCGGCACCTGTATGTGATCTTAGTCGTGATGTTGGCTTGGGTGTTTTTTCGCGTGGAAACGTTACCGGATGCCATCACCTATTTACACACCTTGTTCGGATTTGAAGTGGCGGGCCTGAAATACCCATTACAAAATTACCTCAACACCGAAACCCTACTGGTGTTAGGCCTAGCACTCATCGCAGCCACCCCCCTTTACCCCGCCATGCAGGCGCGTTTGCACACACGCGCCAACATCGCCTTGCTCTATCACATGCTCTTATTATTCGTTTGCTCTGCATACCTTGCCGCACAAACATATAACCCGTTTATTTATTTCAGGTTCTAAACCATGTATACACCTGCTCAAAATCGTTTGTTCATCGGTGTCTTTGTCGGCTGCTTATTTTTACCTTTGGTTGGCTTGGTATTTCACCTTGGCAATGCGCCCTCCACACAAGAAAATCGGGCATTAGCCCCCACCCCGAGTTGGGATGATTTACGCCATAGCAGTGAAGCCTATTTTAATGACCATTTTGGTTTTCGGCAGTATCTCATCAACAGTTATCACTTCATACAACGCAAACTGGGAAAATCCGCGTCCGAAAAAGTCCTCATGGGGCAAGACCATTGGCTGTTTTATGCCCACGATGGAGCATTACAAGACCATAAACACGAAGACCCTTTCAGCGCAGAGCAATTACACGCCTGGCAAACGGCTTTAAGCCAAAAACAGGCTTGGTTACAGCAAAAGAACATCGCGTATCAGTATGTGATTGCGCCGAATAAAGGCACCATTTACCCAGAATATTTACCTGAGGATCTGAGCGTACTGGATCAAGTCAAACGTGTGGATCAATTATCCCAACAGATGGCAAGCACACCGAATTTTACCCTGCTAGATTTACGCTCGGTGATACAGGCCGCAAAAACACACGCCCAGGTATACTACAAAACTGATTCGCATTGGAATTATGTGGGTGCCAATGCGGCACAGCACGCCATCATCCAACAGTTAAGCCCTCAGTTTCCAAAACTCCAAGGCCGCTTGTTGGACGCAAATCAGTTTCAACACAGGGTTGCACCAGGAGGCGATTTAGCACAATTATTGGGGTTAGGTGACGCACTCAATGACACCCTCTTCACACCCAGTGTCCCCTTAGTTTGCGCAGACCAAGTGCCACTGGGCGACAGCCCTTTGTTGCAAACCATGGGCAAAGGCGTCATCCACCAAACGCATTGCGCACAAGGCCATTACAACGCACTCATCATTCATGATTCATTTGGTTTTGCATTAAAGCCGTATCTGGCACAATATTTTACCAACGCCGTATTTGTATGGGCAAGGCCCAACCTAAGCACGCTACAGGCTTGGGTTGAGTTATATCAACCCGATATTGTGATTGAGCAACGTGTGGAACGAAAATTAAGGTCAAGCCCTTGGGGAAAGCAAAAAAAATAGATTAAAATTTTTCCAGCACATAAAAAGTCCACATAGAATAATATTTTATGTGATCAACACTGCCTCGAATGCTTAATCCTGCGGCGTGAATATCCGCTTCAATGGTTTTACGCGGGATCAAATAGCGGTTTTTTGAGGCATGTGGATCTGTATTTTTTTGGTCTCGAATACGCCGACGATACGCTTTAAAACTGCCATCCACCCAAAGCGATATCACCACTGTCCCGGCACTGACTCTGGCCAACTCCTGCAGAATAGCCACTCTATCCGCACTGCTGCCAATGTGGTGCAACAAACGAATACAAAAAGCACTGTCGACCGCATTATCCGGTAATGAAATAGAAAACGCACTACAATGCAGAGCGGTGATTTTGTCTGTGATCTCGGCTCCCCGTAAAGACAGGCCCGTCTGAAGCATATTCATACTGCTGTCCGCCGCAATAACGGACTCAGCACTGCCCAACAACGTTTGCCAAAATCGCCCCGTACCCGCCGGTAAGTCAAGAATCGTCTGCGGATTACCAGCCAGCGTTAATGCTTTTTTGACGGCCTGCAATTCTAGAAAATTGGAACACTTTCGAGCAATGCCCTGATTATGTTTTCTAAAATAGTGTTCTGCGTGTTCTGCACTGTACTTTTCTGAAAAAGCATAAGGCGTCTGTAAGTTAGAGGACATCAGTGTCTCCATTGCCAAAAAATCGACCATAACACAAGCGGCTTAAGATAAGATTAACCCACGCAAAAACCTCATTCTCAATGACGAAATAGTATTGGCCCACTAAGACCCAGCAACCAAGCGCGCCAATTCCCGCTCAGAAAACCCCGCTTGCAAGCGCGCTTCCCGCAAAAATGGCCCCCGCACCTTGCCAGCCATGCCGGACTGACGAATCATCTCAAAATACGTTTCCTCAGAATCCAGTTCTTGGCGTTGGCAAGCCATCTGAAACCAACGAGACCCTACCGCAACATGGCCGATTTCATCTCGAAAAATAATCGCCAAAACCTCAACCATCTGCTGATCGCCGATGGCCTCAAATTTTTTCGAAATGCCGGGGTTAACATCAATACCCCGCGCTTCCATGACCCTCGGCACCATCGCCATTCTGGCCAAAATGTCATGATCGGTTTCCACGGCCAATGCCCACAACCCATTATGGGCCGGAAAATCCCCATAGTGCGCGCCCAAATCTTGCAACCGTTGTTGCACCAAAGAGAAATGATACGCCTCTTCTTTGGCGACCTGAATCCAATCCGATAAAAACGCATCCGGCATATCTCGAAAGCGGTATACCGCATCTAAAGCCAAATTAATCGCGTTGAATTCGATATGCGCAATGGCGTGCACCATGGCTTGTTGGCCCAGAAGTGTGGTCAGTTTTCGTTTCTTTAATGCTTTCGGAGGCACCAGCTCGGGTTGTGCCGGTCGCCCAGGAATCTCGATTGTTTCGACTTGGCCAGCCACTGCCGCATCGACCTGCAACAGACCAGCGGCCCAATCCTCGGCTAATTGGTGGGTTAACGTGAGCTTACACTCGACATCATTTTCACATAAGGCTTGATAACTACGAATAAAAACATTATCCATACAGAGTCCCTTTCTGATTGACCGCACAAACCAACAAACGCTCCGAGTTAACGGCTACCCAGAGCAATAGATGCGTATCCAACAGTCGTTTCAATTCTTTCCTGCAAAGAGCTGTTCAATCTCCGCATCCATCTGATGCAAATCATCTGGCACTGTCACTTTACCAGCCATAAAACCTAAGCGGCGCTTTTGCTCGCGGCTTGGCGTATCCAGTGCAATCACCTGAACCAGCGGTTTCCCGGCCTTGGCAATGATAAATCCGTCACCTTTCGCTGCCTGCTCCACCAATCGAGACAATTGGGTCTGGGCTTCATGAATATTAACTGTTCGCATCCGCCTATCTCAATCAAACTAAGTCGCATTAGTGTAATTTATATTTACTGGCATCACAAAGAACTTACCAAGCAATGGACAATCTTTGAACGGGTTTATAATGCGTTTTTTGGCTGCGGGTAGTATACACATAACGTGGGCTGTCGCATCGCTTAACAACCGGGGTATATCGTGTGGTGTTTTGGTAAACCTGTATCTGGCGCACACGCGGCTGATAGCTGTAAGTATCATAGCTGTGGTTATTCTGCACATAACGTACCACCGCATGATTATTGCGTAAGCGTCGGATTTGCTCGCTTGCGGCATTCAGCTTTTTACGCAAAATTCTTTTTTCTTTACGGCTATAATGGTCATCCAGAATAAAACGATTAGACAACTTCACCAAGCTGCGTTGTTGCCGTTGTAAACGTCGTTCCTCTTTATACGTTAAAGAACCCTCTTCTAAACCCAGCTCAATGCGATTCGCTTGACGGGCTAAACGCTGTTCTAAGCGGCTTTCAAAATCCGCATGGGCACTGCTTTGAAAACCAAACGTTAATGCAGCGACGGTCAATACTGTTGCGTAAAGATGTGTGCTCATGATGTTATCCTTGGGCTTGTTTTAGTGTTGCCTCAAGCTTAACCCTGCGAAGCTTAATCAAAACTGAATTTTACCGCTTAGATAGCTTCTAATCTGAGCAAGTTGACACCAGACACCCGCTATTTCCTGTTGGATGATCAAAAATAGACTAACATTATGAGTAGGTTATCTGATTAAAAACAATAACAACACAAGTCACTCTTATGGATTTTGCTTCCCTTTTCGGCGTGATATCGGGGTTCGGCCTCATTTTCGGCGCCATCCTGCTCGGCGGGAATATCAATGATTTTTTTAACCTACCGGGGTTAATGATTGTCGTTGGCGGCACCTTAGCAGCCACTTTTTTAACCTTTCCCTTCAAAGATGTTATGCGTGCGTTTCGAGCCGCCGGTTTTGTATTTAGCAACCACCAAGAAGACCCAAACGACACCATTTCGACCATGGTTAAGCTCTGTGTGCTCGCACGCAAAAAAGGCTTGATGGCCTTATCTCAAGTAGAAGTGGAAGATCCCTTTATCAACAAAGCCTGTAACCTGATTGCAGATAACGCCGACCCCAAAACCATTCGTTCTGCACTCAGAATCGAAATTGACTCGATGAAATTACGCCATTATATGGGCCAAGAAATTTTTCGGAAAATGGCCTTATACGCGCCCTCTTTTGGCATGCTCGGCACCTTGATTGGACTCATCAAAATGCTCGGGGATTTAGCTGACCCTGGCAATATTGGCCCCTCCATGGCGGTGGCATTGTTAACCACCTTTTACGGCTCCATGTTATCCAGTATGTTTTTCTTACCCATCGCAGGAAAACTCAAAACCCGCACAGTAACCCAAGTCATCCAGCTTGAAATCGTGTTTGAAGGGGCGATTAGCGTACTACAAAGCGCCAACCCCAGAATGGTGTATGAAAAATTGTCCTCTTTTGTTCCCGCACATGCACGCACGGGTATCTAAGCGATGTCCTTAACTGATGACCTAGACGAAGAAGATAGCGGCGCTTGGATCGCCACGTTTGCTGACATGGTGACATTGCTGTTGGTTTTTTTCATTCTCCTCTACTCCCTGTCAGAACTAGATGTTGGCCGCTTCAAACAAGCCATTGCCTCCATCCAAAACACATTACGCGGAGACATGGCAGTACAATTGGGCTTAACGGAGTTCGTGCCCCCGGCACCACCAGAAATCGTGATTAAACAACCGGTGCCCAAACCCGAAGAAAAAAGCGACCCCGAAAAACAGACGGCCAAACAAAAATCCGATGAAATGATTGTGTTCGACGATATCAAAGATTTCATTCAAAACAATCAATTAGACTCTGATGTTGGGGTAAAATTGGCCGGTAAAACGCTCGTCATCCGGGTCAAAGATCGTGGCCTATTTCCGGCTGGCTCTGCGCGCTTATCCACCAAAAAAGCGCAAAAAACATTTGATGAGATTTTCAATTTATTTCTGAGATACCCAAGTTACAATATTAACATCAAAGGTCACACAGACAATCGATCCATTAAAACGGTTCAATTCCCTTCCAACTGGGAGTTATCCGCCATCCGAGCCACCAGTGTCCTGCGCTATTTTATTGGTAAAGGTATTGAGGCTGAGCGCTTGACCGCAACGGGTTATGCTGACATATTACCGCTGGTTCCGAATAATAATAAAGCGAACCGAGCACTCAATAGGAGAGTAGAGTTTGTTTTGGAAAAAGCCTTCTAAAGCGGTTCACATCGAACTTGACTTAACCGACCAACGAGATGCCTATCGCGTTGCAACAGACCCACAGCTGAATCCCCCTCCTAGCATTGTATTACCCGAAGGGTGCCTGGAAGTGCAAGAAATCAGTGCTGGTGGGCTCAGCTTC
>Ga0256847_1001647_pt1 | contig 10989 bp, 12 predicted proteins | sample TeddybearmetaG_FD_189099 | JGI IMG/M metagenome (GOLD analysis project Ga0256847, IMG submission 189099) | Hydrothermal vent microbial communities from East Pacific Rise, Pacific Ocean - Teddybear | ecosystem: Environmental > Aquatic > Marine > Hydrothermal vents | place: Pacific Ocean: East... | reverse complement strand
GGTTTCGGGATCACGGTAATGGACGATATTAAACCTTACCCCTTGGTTTTCATAAATGCTGTAGTCCTCAATGCCGGTGTTCGTCGGGTTGTTGCTATCAAAGGCAATGGATTCAATCCATGTTGCCACTGAATTTTCTTTTAATACAGATATCATGTAATTTTGCTGGGCTTTCTGTTTTGCCCACCAAGAACAGTCTGTCACCGCCTTATCATACACATAAAGGTTTTTTTCTGGCTGGCTACACTGGCTATTTTGATGGTCAATATGATCGCGTAAAATAGGCGGTTCATGGTGTCGTTTTGTTCCATTGGTAATGCAACATAGCGGTCTCAGTAATCCATTTCTAAGGTTCATGGCGTAAATAAACCCAGCGGCGTAGACTTTTCCATTGCTTCCTTTGGGAGTATGGCAGGCATGGTCAATAAAATGGCCATCAGCGGCCTCTACCGTATATTCATCCAGTTCAGGGAATGATTTAAGGTAATCAATATCTGAGGCGGCTAAATGATCACTGAGAATCTGGTAGCTTTGGCGTTCGATAGCTTCAAGCATGCGGGTGCGTCTTGAAGACTTAAGTGATTTAAAGTAGGTCGAATGAGGAAGTAGTTCTCCATGAACTTCTTCAGTTGTTTGTATAAAGTGGCGACCGCTATCAACGGGACTAATACAGCGTAAGAGTCCGAGACGAATGAAGTCAATATCGCTCATTTCAGGGCATAACCTTTGCCAGATAGGATGACGCTCTGCTGCTAATGCTTGTTCCATGCTTTCGTTGCAATGCGTTAGGAGGTAATCATTCAAAGAGAGGTTTTTGATCATACGGGGTTTCCATTTTAAGGTAAAAAAACGTAAAATCTCAAAAAAATTCTTTGCAATTGCAAGTCTTTTTTTATTTAATTTTCATATTTTTAATCCCTCGTCCTCTCTATCGCTGGCAGCATATTTTGTAAAATACCAAGAAACACGTCTTGGTGGGCTTTAGTGAGCTAGTTTGCTGGATATTTCTTTGCAAGCTTATGATTTAATGGGAACATTCATGAATTAACCATATAATAAAAGGTAGAGCAAAAAGATATATCGCTGCTGCAAAAAGAGACTGGCTATACCCAGAAAAACATATTGATAATACAATGTGGAACAAGCTTGGAAGTAAATATTTTCTTATGCCAGACCCAAGAAAGGTCTCTTTTACCACAGGGGTATTTTTGGGAGGAAAAAAAGGCTCTACATGGAAACAAGATGAATATGGCAGAATACCAAATGATCATGACAAAACAGTTAAGAAAAACCGAGACAAAGAATGGAGAACCTTCCAAGCATATAAAGACTCTTGGAATGCTATTTATAGGGAATTAACTTCTAAAGAGTTACTCAAATGATTTTGATTAAAAAACCGGGGAATGTTCTAATCATTAAAGCTGATGATTTGTTATAACTCACTGGCATGGTAAAAAAACGAAAATAAAAAACAAATATTCCCAATACGGGAATATGCTACCATTAACATATGAGGATTATAGCTAAATCAACTTTACGAATTTTCTGGGAAAGCAGTCCCGAATATGCCGATGCAAAAACTGCAATGACAGAATGGTATAACTATTCATTAAAAGCTGATTGGACAACACCTCATAAGATCAAGGAAACCCTTAAAAATGCAAGTATTCTGAAAAACAATCGTGTTGTATTTAATATTTGTGGCAATAAATATCGAATTGTTACAAGAGTTGATTATCAATTTCAAATGATGTTAATTCGGTTTGTTGGAACTCATACAGAATACGATAAGATTAAGAATATTGAAGAAATATAGGTAACAAAATGAAATTGAAACTCATCAAAAATGATAAGCAGTTAAATGAAGCTTTAGAAAGGGTCAACCAACTTTGGGATGCTAAAAGTCATACTCCAGAGCGTGATGAACTAGAGGTTTTATCGTTACTCATTGAAAAATACGAGGAAGAACATTATCCAATTCCTGCCTCTGAACCTATTGAAGCTATAAAATTTTTAATGGAACAGAATAATTTAACTCGAAAAGATTTACAGCCTTTTATTGGCAGTATGGGGCGAGTATCGGAAATACTCAACCGAAAAAGAGACTTGAGCCTTATTATGATAAAGCGCTTACATCATGGTTTAAAGATTCCCTATGAGTCTCTTATTATCTAAGGATAAGAGTGGAAAAAAGACACGTGACATTATCCAAGTTTTTATAACTAAAAAATCAACTGGATAAACCAGTTATTTTTGCGTTATTCTGTGTAAACGTAATTCATCGACTAGCTGGTTTGGGTTGATGACGGTCTTTCAATTTACGATTTGATTTGATTGTGTTCAACTTTTGAATATGTAAGATAAAATCTGAGCCACTATAGATAAGGGAGGTGGCAATTGTTGCGCTATACAGTCCATATTGGACGAGTTAATTTAATGCTTTAGATTTAACATTTCTTCAGCATGTGCCAATGTATTCGCGGTGATATTCACACCTCCTAGCATGCGAGCAACTTCTTCAATTCGTTCCTTATTGTCTAACAAACTGACAGTGGATGAGGTCGTTTCTGTCTGATCTTTTTTAACGTATAAATGGTGATGTGCTTGTGAAGCGACCTGCGGCAAATGGGTTACACAGAGTATTTGACGATTATTGCTCAGGTTGCGTAATTTTTGGCCGACTATTTCTGCAATACCACCGCCTATACCAGAATCAACCTCATCAAAAATCATTGTGGGAGTAGTTTTGTCTGTACTGGTTGTTACTTGTATAGCTAAACTAATCCGCGATAACTCTCCGCCAGAGGCAACCTTGGCCAATGGTTTAGCGGGTAATCCAGGATTGGCGCTAACTAAAAATTCTATTTTGTCGTTGCCATTTGCCTTAGGTGTTTCATCATTGTTGTAGGTTACGTTAACTTGAAAATCTCCCTGAGGCATGCCCAGTTCTTTTATCATTGCTGAGATATTTGTTTGCAGCCTTTTTCCATTTCCACTACGATTTTCAGAGAGTAGGCTACTGAGTTCTTTGTATTCATTTAGTAATTGCTGAGTGTGTTGGGATAATTCTTCTATGCGCTCACTGCTATGAGTAATATCGTTAAGTTGCTGCTCCAGGTTTATGGCAAGTTCAGGAAGTAGATCGGGAGATGTCTGGTGTTTACGGCTAATATCTTGAATAATGCCTATCTGGTTTTCCAGCCAAGTTAAACGTTGTGGATCAGCTTCCTGAGTTTCCAGGTATCGCCGCAATTGTTGTGAAGCTTCTTCAACCTGTATTTGTGCTTCGTTCAAGATTTCACTTATTTCGCCTAGCTCCGGTGAGAACAGTGCTAATTCAGTTAATGTAGTCAAGCTGTGGCTGAGCATTTGGTTAACCGATTGTTGTTCATTTTCGTACAGAATATCCAGCTGTGTTTGACCTTCACTTAAAATCTGCTCCAAATTGGCTAATTTATTATGTTCTTCAGAGAGGGCAGGGTAATTATAATTTTCAAGGTCTAGTTGTTGCAGTTCATCAAGTTGATAGCGTAGTAACTCTTCTCTTTCAACCTGGTCAGTACTTGCTTTAATCAAATCATTCAATTCGGAATTTGTTTGTTTCCATGATTGGAAAACCTGGAGTACTTTGTTTAATAGACTTTGGTTGTTAGCAAAGTTGTCCAGTAGGTAGCGTTGTTGCTCAGGGTCCAATAATGTTAAATGCGCATGTTGACCATGAATCTCTACTAATAAACTACTTAGTTTTTTTAAAGATTGCAGAGTAACTGGGCGACCATTGATATAGGCTTTTGAACCACCATCCTGATTTACTATGCGACGGATAAAGCATTGTTGATCGTCATTAAGGTCATTATCTTCCAGCCATTGCTTTGCCAAAGGTGCATCGGTTAAGTCAAAATCCAGATTGATTTCTGCACGCTTGGCATCGGGGCGAACATAGCCAGAGTCCGCTCGATCACCTAATGCAAGGCCCAATGCAGTTAATAAAATAGATTTGCCTGCACCAGTTTCGCCAGTGAGTACGGACATACCTTTTTCAAGATCCAGGTTTAATGACTTAACAACAGCTAAGTCAATGATACTAAGGTTTAATAACATAATTAAGTATGGTAGCCGCTGCTCCAGCTCAGTTTTTTCCGTAGAATGTTAAAATAATCATGGTCTTCTGGATGAAGAATTCTAATGGGGTTGGGTATTTTTTTTATTAAGATTTTATCACTAATCAGTACTTCAGGAATCTCCAGGTGGTCACAAGTGACTAATGCATTGATTTGTGCAGTTTGACAGAAACTAATTTCTATTTCTGAAGAGTCATCTAGTACTATAGGTCTGTTGGAAAAAGTGTGTGGGTTTAGCGGTACTAAAACCAGTGCGTTCAAAGAAGGATGTATAATCGGCCCACCTGCAGATAAAGAATAAGCTGTTGAGCCCGTGGGTGTAGAAATAATTAAACCATCAGAGCGCTGAGAGTTTAAATATATACCGTTTATATGAGTCACAATTTCAATCATGCTGGGAGTTACCCAGCGATGAATCACTACTTCATTGACTGCAGTCTCCTGGTGGATGACTTCATGATTGCGAATAATTTTAGTATGTAATAAATAACGTTTTTCTTCTAAATAGTTTCCATTCAGGATGCTGTTCAGTTTACTCTGCATTTGTTCTGGTGATATATCAACCAAAAAGCCGAGTCTTCCCAGGTTAATACCAATTAATGGAATGTTGTAGTTGACAATTGCGCGTGCGGCCCCCAAAAAGGTTCCGTCACCACCAATGGCTATGACTAAATCGCATAAAGCACCTAATGTATCAGTTTTGCAAGATTTTACTGAATCAGTTGCTAAAAGCTTAGCGCAACGTGTATCAATAATCACGGTATATGATTTTTGTTTCAGAAATTGAAGCAGGCTGGTAATTGTTTCTATAATTCGTGGGTCGCTATCTTTGCCTATGATGCCAATAGTTTTGAATTGATTGCACATTGCCGTATTTAATTAAAGAATCACAAGAAGTGAATTATACAAAATAATCGGCTGTTCAGTAGGCTGAGTAGTGTTATATTTAAACGGAACTAAAAATATTTTGCAAATCTGGATAAAAAACCTATAATGGGCGGTTCATCGGAGTTTTTTACTCCATCCTTGCTTTACTACTTTGAAAGGCAAAGTGGAAGGCTTAACCGAAAGGAGAAAATATGCGACATTATGAAATTATCTTTTTAGTACACCCTGATCAAAGTTCTCAGGTCCAGGCGATGGTTGATCGTTATAAAGCAACTATCGAAGAGGCAAGTGGTGTAATTCATCGTCTTGAAGACTGGGGGCGCAGACATTTGGCGTATCCCATCAAAAAAATCCATAAAGCACATTATGTGTTAATGAACGTCGAATGTGATCAGGAAACGTTGACTGAGCTGGAAAGTGGTTTTCGCTTTAATGATGCAATTTTGCGTAGTATGACTATATCAAGGAAAGAGGCGGTAACAGAAGCTTCTCTAATTGCTGCTGCAAATGCTGAGGAAAATAAGGCTGCTGAAATTAAAGCTGCAGAAATTAAAGCGGCTGAAGTTAAAGCTGCAGAAGCTAAGGCTAAAGAAGAAGCTAAAGCTAAAGAAGAAGAATCTGCTAAAGCATCTGAAGAAACTACGACAGAAGATTCTGAATAACGACACATACTAGGATTAAAGAGGATTATCATGGCAAGTAACATGAGACGAAAAAAAATGAGTACTTTCGGCATCGAAGGTTCTCCAGAGATAGATTATAAAAATCTTGATTTGTTAAGTGAATACATTACGGAAACGGGAAAAATTGTTCCTAGCCGTATTACAGGTACGCCTGGAAAGTATCAACGACAATTGTCAACAGCAATAAAGCAGGCACGTTTTGTTGCATTGTTGCCATATTGCGACGCACATAAATAACAACAGGTAGGCAGACGTGAAGTTTTTAGCGGCATATATAATGAGAGGAAGGGTGCAGGCCATGATGGTTGCATCTTCTCTGGCGTTACTATCTTTACTACTGCCTCCTGTAAGTATCGTAAGTTCAGCTTCTGTTGCATTAGTTACTTTAAGACGGGGATGGTATGAAGGGCTTTATGTTCTGATTTGTTCTTGTCTTTCTGCTGCAGTTCTCGGTTATTTCCTTTTTGGTAGTTTTCAGTTTGCTTTGCTTTATGGATTAGTTTTATGGCTACCCATTTGGCTGATTTCAACTGTTTTGAGAGAAGGGAAACATCTGTCTGTTGCCGTAGAGATTGCTGTAATTCTGGGTGTATTAGGTGTCATAGGCTTTTATCTTTATGTCACTGATCCTGCTCTGTTATGGAATGCGATATTGACTCAAATGGTTCAGCCTATGCTCGCTAGTGGCTCTGATGTGCCAATAGATGAAATAAAGCGATCAGTTCAAGTGTTTTCCCATTATATGACGGGGGGAATTGCAGCAGGCACGGTGTACGGATTGTTATTCGGTCTGTTTTTGGCTAGATGGTGGCAGGCGGCATTATATAATCCGGGCGGTTTTAGAGAAGAATATCTTTCTCTTAAAGTGCGTCCAAAAGTAGCGTCAGCAAGCATTTTGATTGTATTGCTTGCGTGGCTTATGTCCGGCACTGTTTCAGAAATATGCTGGAATATAACCATTATTTTTGCTGTTTTATACACATTTGTTGGAACTTCTATATTGCATACTGCTTTTTCAGGAATGAAAACCAAGCGTTTTATGGTGCCATTTTTGTATGTAACTTTAGTGCTGGTTCCTCATATGATAGGCATAGTGATTATCGTGGGGGTTGTTGATGTCTGGTTGGATTTACGAAGTAAAATTTCAAATAAAACGAGAACTTAGTGTTCTTGATTGTTCGATGTAAAATCGATGTAAGGGGTATGAAAGATGGAAGTAATTCTTCTTGAAAAAGTAGCTAATTTAGGTGACCTGGGTGACAAGGTTGCTATTAAAAGTGGTTATGGTAGAAATTATCTGGTTCCACAAGGTAAAGCGGTTGCTGCAACTGCAGATAAAATTAAAGAATTTGAAGCGCGTCGTGCTGACCTTGAGAAAGCTGCGGCAGAAAAACTGTCAGCTGCTAAATCTCGTGCAAATGCTTTAGAAAAACTGAAAGTAGTTATCAGCCATAAGGCCGGTGACGAAGGTAAATTGTTTGGCTCTGTAGGTACTCAGAACATTGCTGATGCCATTACTGAAGCTGGTGGAAAAGTCGAAAAGCATGAAGTTAGAATGCCTGATGGCGTGATCCGTCAAGTAGGTAGTTATGATATTGATATTAACCTACACAGCGATGTTGTAGTTACGATGTCTATAGGAATTGCTGCTGAGGCTTAAGTAGAATGATCATCGTAACCGGAGGTGCAGGCTTTATAGGCAGTAACCTTGTGCTGGGTTTAAATCAGCGAGGTTACGATGATATTATCGTTGTTGATAATCTGACTAATGGGATTAAATATAAAAATCTGGTTGATTGTCAAATAGCCGATTATCTGGATAAAAAGGATTTTCTGCAAAAGTTGCAGCAAGGCTTTTTTGATTCCGAAACGATTAAGGCCATTTTTCATCAGGGAGCATGTTCTACTACTACCGAGTGGGATGGACGCTATATGATGGAAAATAACTATGAATACACTAAAGCTTTATTTCATTATTGTCAGACGCATAAAATCCCTCTGATTTATGCCTCTAGTGCTGCAGTGTATGGATCTGATGATAATTTCAAAGAACACAGAAAGTATGAAGGGCCATTAAATGTCTATGGCTATTCTAAATTCCAGTTTGATCAATATCTCCGACAGTATCAGTCTAAACTAACTGCACAGGTCGTTGGTTTACGTTATTTCAATGTCTATGGGCAACACGAAGAGCACAAAGGCAGTATGGCCAGTGTTGCCTTTCATCTGAATAACCAGATAAAAGAGTCAGGAGTCGCTCGGCTTTTTGAAGGTTGTGACGGTTATGGTAACGGTGAACAGCAACGTGATTTTATTTACGTTGGTGATGTGGTCGATATTAACTGTTGGTTTTTGGATCACCCGCAGGTTTCAGGCATTTTTAATACCGGTACCGGTCGTAGCCAAACTTTTAATGATGTAGCTAATGCAGTGCTGGCTTATCATCAGACTGGGAAACTTGAATACATACCGTTCCCTGAGCATCTAAAAGGCTGTTACCAGAGTTTTACCGAAGCAAATCTGGAAAATCTAAGAGCAGCAGGTTGTGACTATCAATTCAAATCTGTAGAACAAGGTGTTCGTCTTTACATGGAATGGTTGAATAGATAGAGATATCTTAATTAAAAATAGGAGCACCGTCCTCGGTGCGAATTTTCTGTGAATACAGAAAGCATAAAAGCATGCTAAGTAATTTATTTTTCTCATAAAGGTCTTTTATGCGATTTTTTTATACTCTTCTGTTTTATCTATTAGTCCCCTTTGTTTTACTACGCCTATATTGGCGCGGTTTTAAAGCCCCTGAATATAGAAAGCGCTGGCAACAGCGGTTGGCTATTTATAATAAAAAATACCCAACCCAGGTAATCTGGATTCATGCCGTTTCTGTAGGTGAAGCGGAAGCCGTATTTCCTCTGATTAAGCAACTACAAAAGCAGTATCCCGCAGATACAATTCTTGTTACCACAACCACTCCCACCGGATCAGCAAGAGTGCAAGCAGTATTGGCTGATACCGTCATACATGTTTATTTGCCTTATGATTTGCCGTGTGTCATCAGTCGCTTTGAAAACACCTTTAAGCCAAAGATTGCCATTATCATGGAAAAGGAAATCTGGCCCAACCTCTATGCGCACTGTGCCAAAAAGAAAATTCCATTGTTGATAATAAACGCACGGTTATCCGCAAATTCAGCAAAAGGGTATAAGAAAATCCCAAGTCTGGTAAAGCCTGCTTTAGCGAGTGTTAACTGGATAGCTACGCAAACTGAAGAAGACAAACAACGGTTTATAGAGATTGGAGCAAAGGAAATGCAAACAAGTGCTGTTGGTAATTTAAAGTTTGATCTGGAATTAGACGAGAATATTATTCAGCAAGCTCAAAAAATAAAGAACACCACATTTTCGGGGCGTTTTGTATGGATTATAGCCAGCACACATGAAGGGGAAGAAGTACTGTTTTATGAGGTTTATTCATCTTTAAAGCAACAAATACCTGAGTTACTATTAATGGTTGTTCCCAGGCATCCTGAGCGTTTTGGACAAGTCAATGAACTGGCTGAAAACATGCAGCTTAAAAGTTGTATGCGCAGTACAGGAAGTGAATGTACAGAGGATACGGATGTGTATATAGCGGATACCATGGGGGAACTGAAACTGCTGTATGGCACGGCAGATATTTGTTTTGTTGGTGGTAGTATGGTGCCGGTAGGTGGACATAATGTATTGGAGCCTGCAGCAATGAATATCCCCATTATGTTTGGTCCGCATATGATTAATTTTAAAGAAATTGCAAAAAATGTGCTGGATTTGGATGCTGCGATTCAATGCTTTGACAAACAATCAATAATAGATAATGTTATGCATTTATATAATGATGCTAGCTATAGAGGTGAACTGGCGATTAGGGCTAAACAATTTGTAAATAGTAATCAGGGTGCAACAGATAGCATTGCAAAACTTATTTCGAATCAATTGAATGATGTGTCATAAGGTAATGTAATATTGATTATTCAGTGGATTGAGCTACAGACCAGCGTAGAAAAGAGTCATCTAATACATACGGTTGCAGGAACCCTTGTTGTGTTTCAAATGGGTAATGTAATAACAAGAACTGAATGGGCTTTAGATGAATCAACAAAGTGTGATAGCGTTGAGGATAGTTTAAGTAAACAAATTCAGGATCACCTTAACAACCCAAAAAGTACTTTCACAGTTCGTCTTAAAAAAAAGGGTTCGGAATTTAGGAATAAAGTCTGGATAGAAATTTGTAAAATACCTGCTGGGCAGGTGTTAAGCTATTCAGAGATAGCGACCAATATAGGGTCAGGTGCCAGAGCAGTGGCAAATGCCTGTAGAGACAATCCTTTTCCAGGAATTATACCTTGTCACCGAGTGGTTTCGGTGACGGGATTAGGCGGTTATATGGGGAAAACTAGCGGTAAGCCATTTGAAATAAAGAAAAAACTATTAGCAATGGAAGCTGAATTATTTTAATTTTAACAGAGGCTAGAACTCCAACAACTTTGGTTTGATAAGGAATGTAGGGCGGACTTTAGTCCGCAACTTCTGATATGACTAATGACTATTATTGTTTATAGCGGACTGAAGTCCGCCCTACAAAAAATCTATTTATCAAACTAAAATTGCCATAGTACTAGGAGTCTGTCTGAGAATAGAAACCGTCGCGAGGGAACCCCCTTTTGAGTCAGTTTTCTATTCTCGGACAGGCTCCTAATATATTTAGAGGCGAGGATTCTATATAGTCCTACATACACTTTTAGATTGATTATGCTGAAATGAAAAGTGCGTTAGAACAAATAGATCTATTTTTAGATTCTCTTTGGGTAGAATCTGGTTTAAGTGAAAATACACTGGCAGCTTATGGTAGTGACTTAAAGATTTTTGCAAAATGGCTAAAAAATAAATCGCTACTTGAAGTTGCAGAAAGCGATATTGCCTTGTTTCTGGAAAACCGTTACAAAGAGGGCGTTGGTAGCCGTTCTTCTGCCCGTATTTTATCCAGTTTACGACGTTTTTATGGTTATTTGCAAAGAGAAGGATCTATAGAAATAGACCCTACTGTTTTAATTGAAGCACCTCGTATTGGACGCTTATTACCAGAATCATTATCAGAAATAGATGTTGATTTATTACTTGATGCGCCAGAACTATCCGATATATTAGGTTTTAGAGATAAAGTCATGCTTGAAATTCTTTATGCAACGGGTTTAAGAGTTTCTGAATTGATTGGTTTAAAGTTTGCCCAGATTAGTTTTAGGCAAGGTTTTGTGCGAGTGA
>Ga0256847_1001646_pt1 | contig 10989 bp, 8 predicted proteins | sample TeddybearmetaG_FD_189099 | JGI IMG/M metagenome (GOLD analysis project Ga0256847, IMG submission 189099) | Hydrothermal vent microbial communities from East Pacific Rise, Pacific Ocean - Teddybear | ecosystem: Environmental > Aquatic > Marine > Hydrothermal vents | place: Pacific Ocean: East... | reverse complement strand
GAAATATCACAAACTACTTTAACGATTCCTTCTATTGCAAAGCTAAGTTCTAATAATGTACTCTTTTTAATAAATTCTAAATGCACCTGTATATCTGCACCTAAAATATCTTCATATTGATAAACTTCAAAGAACGTATTGTCTATTTTATATTCAAATTGATGTTTTCCTTCTTCTAATCCTCTAAAAGAAATACTATACATTTTCTTTTTCATCTCTTCTTACCAATTTGAGCGCGCAAATATATAAAATTATTATATATTTTGTGCAAAAAACAATTACTTTCTTGTTGGTAATTTATTTTGAATTAGCTCATTATATTCTTCACGAGATTTGTAAATGTCCAAAGCCGTATAAAGTGCTTCTTTAAAAGAATTATTATTAGCAACTCCCTTTCCGGCAATTTCATAGGCAGTGCCATGATCTGGTGATGTTCTAATTTTATTTAACCCTGCTGTAAAATTAACTCCGTTACCAAACGAAAGTGCTTTAAATGGTGCCAATCCTTGATCGTGATACATTGCCAAAATTCCATCAAATTTTTTGTATGATTCTGACCCGAAAAAGCTATCTGAAGAATAAGGACCATATACTAGTTTACCTTCTGTTTGAATTTTTTCTAATGTAGGTCTTACAATTTCATCATCTTCTGTACCAATTACTCCACTATCACCGCAATGTGGGTTCAACCCTAATACTGCAATTTTAGGTTTGCTAATTCCGAAATCTTGTATTAATGAAGTATACAATAAATTTATTTTCTTTACTAATAACTCAGATGTAATCGTCTCAGCAATTTTTTGAACCGGTATATGCCCAGTTATCAATCCTATTTTAATTTCATCAGTCATTAAAATCATTAAACTTTCACCCTCAAGATTCGCTTCAAGATATTCAGTATGACCTTTAAATTTAAAACTGTCTGATTGGATATTGTGCTTATTAATAGGTGCAGTTACCAGTAAATCAATACTATTATTTTGTAATGCCTTTACTGAAGCTTGCAACGATAAAAAAGCATATTTACCTCCATCTTTCGTCTCCTTCCCTAAATCAACAAGAGCATTTTCTTTCCAAACATTTACTAAATTAACTTTGTTATCTAGTGCTTTTGCAACATTTTCAATTCCGTGAATTTGAGTATTAATATTCAACTCTTTTTTATGTATGGAGGCTATTTTATTTGAAGCAAATAGAATTGGCGTACAAAGCTCCAACATTCTAGGGTCTTCAAAAGTTTTTAATATAATCTCTATACCTATACCATTAATATCGCCAACCGATATCCCAATTTTTATTTTTTCTAATTTCTTCATTCAATAATAAAATTGCTATTTTTGAGCATACAAAAGTAATCATTAAAATTAACTTTATGTTTACAGGAATTATAGAAAATATTGGAGGAATCATTGCTATTATTGAAGAAAAAAGTAATATTCACATTACTATAAAAAGTACTATTTCTAATCAACTAAAAATTGATCAAAGTGTTGCTCATAATGGTGTTTGCTTGACAGTTGTCAATATTCATAAAAATGACAGTTCTTATACGGTTACAGCAATTGACGAAACCTTAACAAAAACCAATTTTAAATCGCTTAAAGTTGGTCATTCTATAAACTTAGAACGTGCCATGAAATTAGGCGACAGACTTGATGGGCATATTGTACAAGGACATGTTGATCAAATTGGAAAATGTATCGATATAAAAAATGAAAACGGCAGTTGGCTTTTTACTTTTGAATATGATAATTCAACTCAAAATATTACCATAGAAAAAGGGTCAATCACCATAAACGGTGTAAGTTTAACTGTAGTAAATTCTTTAAGAAACCAATTTAGTGTTGCTATAATACCTTATACATACAATCACACTAACTTTTGTGATTTAAAAATAAATGATACGGTAAATTTAGAGTTTGATGTTATTGGGAAATATGTTGCTAAGATAGCAACATTAAAATAATTAGTCTTTATCTTTTATCTTACGGACTGCATAGCCTACACCTATAATAAGTAAAATACCAACCCCACCATCAATTGGAAGACCTGGAGGTCTAGGAGGGCAGCTATTTCCCGGACCATGTGTTCTGCCTGGAGGGCATGTATGAGCCGTTGCGTTGTTTGAATAAAAAACAAACAAAGCAAATACGATTAATGTAACGTACTTTTTTAACATAAAATTCCCCTTTTTACATATGACTAACGAAAGAATCGCTAATTAATTGCAAATATATAAATCATTTTTTAATAAACATTTGACTTTAAAGTTTATTTTAAAAAAAAACCTCCAAAATTTGGAGGCTTTTTAGTGGACCCAGAAGGGCTCGAACCTTCGACCCCCTGATTATGAGTCAGGTGCTCTAACCAGCTGAGCTATGGGTCCAAAAACGGAGTGCAATATTACCAATTATTTAATAAATTACAACTACTTTTTTAAACTTTTCTTTCCATTAATTGATAGGCAAACTTCATTAATACTTCTTTCTTGACATCTACCAATGAGAGGTTATTTATATTTTGAATGGCCTTTAGTGTATATTTTCGTATTTCTAGTTCCATTAAGTCGGGTATCTTGTACTTTTTAAACAACGATACTACTTTCACTATTTTATCTTCTGAGAATTGTTCTATTTCATACCATTTTAACAATTCTACACAGTCACCTTTAGTTGCCAACTCAAAGGCCTTTAAAAATAAATAGGTTTTTTTATTCTCAATAATATCTCCTGCTTTTTGTTTGCCAAAATCTTGAGTACCAAACACATCCAAATAGTCATCTTGTAATTGAAAAGCAATCCCTAGGTTTAATCCGTAATTATATATATTCTCAATATCATTTTCATCGGCTAAAGCTATTATCGCTCCAAACTTTAAAGATGTTGCTACTAATACTGCCGTTTTCAAAGAAATCATTTTAATATACTCCGCAACCGTAACATTTGTTCTTGTTTCAAAATCAATGTCATATTGCTGCCCTTCACACACTTCCAATGCTGTTCTATTAAATAATGAGTTTAGCCTTTTAAATTGTTCTCCATTATACGATTCCAACAACTGACTAGATAGTACCAGCATGGCATCCCCAGACAAAATACCAGCATTTACATTCCATTTTTCATGAACCGTTTTTTGACTTCTTCTTAATGGAGCATCATCCATGATATCATCATGCACTAAAGAAAAATTGTGAAACATTTCTATCGCCAATGCCGCATCAAGTGCACCTATGCTACTCCCTCCAAACAAATCACAACTCATTAATGTCAATATAGGACGTAGTCGCTTTCCTCCTAAATTTAATATATATATAATTGGTTCATACAAGTTTTTCGGTTCTTTAATTTGTATCCTCTTAGCGAGGTAATCTAAAAACAATATTTTATATTTTTCTGTACTCAAACTATATTTTTTTGTAAAAATAAGCTAATAAAATATCTTTTGAAGGATAATAAACTTCCAAATGTTAAATTATTCAAAAACTTAGGAAACTTTTTTGGTTTTTTAAGTTTCCTGGTGTACTTTCGCCTTTCATATGAAAGAAAGTATAATTATAGTTGCTAATGACTTATTCCTAACTCTAGGTTTTAAAAGCGTTACGATGGATGACATAGCTAATAAAATGGGGATTTCAAAAAAAACCATTTACAAGCATTTCAATACTAAAGAAGCATTAGTAAATGGTTGTGTGACCTATATACATGAAAAAATTTCCAAGTCTATATGTGAAATCACAACAATGGGGTATAATGCTATTAAAGAGAATTTTGTAATAAAGAATATGTTTAAAGGTATTTTTGGAAAATCAAAAACCTCTCCTATGTATCAACTCCAAAAATATTATCCTAAAACCTTTAAAAAAGTAATGTCCAATGAATTCCAAATATTTGAAGAATGTGTTGGAACTAATATTGATAAAGGAATTAAAGAAGGACTTTATAGAAAAGATATTAATCGAAACCTGTCACTTAAATTTTATTTCATTTTAATATTTGGTTTGCATGATGCGCTTATTTTTGATCACACTAAATATAAGGTAAATGAATTGGAGATTAAAGTTTTAGAATATCACACCCGAGCTATGGCTACTGACCGAGGAATCAAAGAACTGGAAAAAGAATTAACCAAAATAAATCAACTATGAAAAACTTCTCCTTAATACTCCTTTTGGGGTTGTTTTCTATCGCTAGTTTCTCCCAAGAAAAGCAACTGAGCTTTTCTTTAGAAGAAGCTATTCAATATGCTCTAGAAAACAATAGAGTCGTTAAAAATGCGCAATTAGATGTAAAAGCTGCTAGAAAGCAGAAATGGGAAACAACAACTATTGGATTACCTCAAATTAGTGCAAAAGTTGATTATCAAAATTTTCTAAAACAAGGTTCTGCTTTTTTACCAGCTATTTTATTATCTGACCAATTAAGAGATGATTTAGGTCTAGATATAAATGATCAATTTCCTGCAGTTTTTGGGACTAAACAAACTGTAAATGCTACAGCTACATTAAATCAGTTATTATTTGATGGGTCTTATCTTGTTGGATTACAATCGGCAAAAGTGTTTTTAGAAATATCAGAAAACGCAAAAGAAAAAACCGATTTAGAAATAAGAAAATTAGTTATCAATACTTATGGTAATGTTTTGCTGTCTAAAGAAAGTGTTGACATAACAAAAAATAATAAAACTGTTTTAGAGAAAAATTTAAATGAAACTCAAAAAATATATGAAAATGGGTTGACAGAAGAAGAAGATGTTGAGCAATTACAAATAACATTAGCTCAAATTGATAATAGCCTTAGGAATGCAATTCGTTTAAAAAATATAGCGCAAAAAATGTTGAATATAACTTTAGGAATTGATCTAAATTCTAGTGTTCAACTCAAAGACAATTTAGAGTCTCTTGCTAATCAGCATATTAATCTAAACTTACTTGATGTGAATGATAATGTTGAAAATACTATTGATTATAAAATTGCTTCTAATGATAAAAGAGCAAAAGAATTATTACTAAAATTAGAAAAAAGTAAAGCATTACCTCAATTAAGTGCTTTTATAAACGGTGGTTATTCTGGTAATAATGAAAAATTTGATTTTTTGAACAGTAAACAACAATGGTTCGGATCTTCATTATTTGGTGTTAGCCTTAACATTCCTATTTTTAGCTCTTTAGAAAGAAGTGCTGCAACTCAACGTGCTAAAATAAATCTTGAAAAATCTAAAATTGATTTAACAGAAACTGAACAACAATTAAAATTTCAAATTTCTTCGGCAAAAAGTGACTATCAATTTGCCATAGAGTCGTATAAAACAGCTAAGAAAAACTTGGCTTTAGCAGAACGCATAGAAAAGAAAAATCAAACTAAATTTTTTGAAGGAATTTCAACAAGTTTTGACTTAAGGCAAGCACAAACTCAATTATACTCAACACAACAAGAATACCTAAAAGCTATGTTTGATGTAATAAATAATAAAACAGCATTAGAAACGGTTCTAAATACAATTGAATAAGTCATAAAATAAACTCATCAAAAAATGAAAAAAATATATTTAATATTAACTACTTTATTAATAATAACTTCTTGTAGCAGAAATAAAGAAAAATCTGTTGAAACTGTTATTTCTGAAGGAAACTTAGAATCTATAAGAGCCAAAAGAGATATTATTGTAACGAAGCAACAAGAGATTGCCAATGAGTTAATACTACTAGACGATAAAATAGCCGAATTAGACACCACAAAAAAAGTCCCGTTAATTACAACTTTTACCGTTAAGAATGAAATATTTAATCATTATTTAGAATTACAAGGTAATGTGCAAACAAAGCAAAATATTGTCATCTATCCTGAAATATCTGGTACTTTAGTAAGAGTATATGTTAAAGAAGGACAACGAGTTGTTAAAGGTCAATTGTTAGCTTTAATTGATGATGGTGGTATGCGTCAGCAAGTAGCTCAAATGCAAATTCAAACAAATTTAGCTAAAACAACTTTTGAACGTCAAGAACGACTTTGGAATCAAAAAATAGGTTCTGAAATTCAGTATTTACAAGCTAAATCCTCATACGAAGCACAACAAAAATCAGTGGATCAATTTAAACGTCAACTAGCAAAAGCATCTGTCAGAGCACCTTTTTCTGGAGTAATAGACAATATCATAACAGAACAGGGCACAGTGGTTTCACTAGGTCAATCACAATTAATACGTATTGTAAATCTAAGAAATATGTATATCGAAACCGATGTGCCAGAAAGTTATATAACTTATGTTACTAAAAATAAAAATGTACAGGTAGAGTTTCCAATATTAGGTAAAACTTTCGATGCGAAAATCCGTCAAGCGGGGAATTTTATCAATCCAGCAAATAGAACATTTAAAATAGAAATTGCTATACCCAATAGAGATAAAAGTATCAAACCTAATTTAACAGCAAAGCTAAAAATTAATGATTATACAAACGAAAAAGCTTTGTTAATTCCGCAAAGTATTATTTCAGAAAATGCCAATGGCGAACAATATATTTATGTGCTTAAAGGTAAAAAAGGTACAAATGAAGGCACTGCAGAACGTAGAATTATTGAGACTGGAAAAACACAAGGAGATGTTATCGAAGTGCTAAAAGGCATTAAAGATGGTACAGAAATAATTCAAGAAGGAGCACGAAGTGTAAGGAATGGACAAGAAGTTAAAATTATTAATGAGTAAGTAGAGAGTAGACATTAGTTGTCATTCCTACGAAGGTAGGAATCCATAATAAAACAAATTTAGTTTCAAAGAATAAGATTCCTGCTTTCGCAGGAATGACAAAAAATAAAAAATGACAAAACAAAACAAAAAGATTGATAAAGAGTTCGGTTTATCGTCTTGGGCTATAAATAATAAAACCACAATTTATGTGGTGATTGTACTTATTTTATTTTTAGGAATCTCTGCCTATTTTTCAATGGCAAGAGAAAATTTTCCTGAAATAAAAGAAACTAAAATATACATCAGTTCGGTATTCCCAGGGAACACTGCAGAAGATATAGAAAAACTGATTACAGATCCATTAGAAGACAAATTGAAAACCGTTAGTAATGTTGTAGAAATTACTTCAACATCTCAAGAAGATTTTTCAATGGTAATTGTTGAATTTGATGAAAGCATTACTGTTGAACAAGCAAAACAAAAAGTAAAAGATGAAATAGAATCTGAAACTTCAAGCGAAGATTGGCCAACATTTAACAATGCTAAAGTAGAACCCAATGTATTTGAATTGAGCATGTCTGAAGAATTTCCGATACTTAATATCAATATCTCTGGAGATTATCCTGTTGACAAGTTAAAAGGGTTTGCAGAGTATCTACAAGATGAAATTGAAGATTTACCAGAAATTAAAAAAGCTGATATTCGCGGTGCTCAAGACAAAGAAGTAGAAGTTGCCGTTGATATTTATAAAATGATGGCTGCTCAGGTAAGCTTTAGAGACATCATAGATGCCATTAATAATGGAAATATGACCATGTCTGCAGGAAACTTGATTGCAAGCGGACAACGACGTACTATTAGAATTATTGGTGAAATTGAAACACCTAAACAGTTAGAAAATTTTGTTGTAAAATCTGAAGACAATAGCCCTATTTATTTAAAAGATGTTGCTAAAGTTTCATTTAAAGATAAAGACAAAACTACGTATGCTAGAGAATTTGGTGAACAAGTAGTAATGCTCGATGTAAAAAAACGCGCAGGAAAAAATATGGTAGCTGCTGCTGAGCAAATTGAAATTATTGTAAAAAATGCAAAAGAAAATATCTTCCCATCTAACTTAACAGTAACAATAGCAAATAATCAATCGTCAAAAACTGTTGGTCAAGTAGATGATTTGGTAAACAGTATTGTTTTTGGGATTATACTAGTCGTAACTGTTTTAATGTTCTTTTTAGGATTCAAAAATGCATTGTTTGTTGGTTTTGCAATACCTATGTCAATGTTTATGTCTTTAATGATTTTAAACCTACTTGGTTATACGATGAATACCATGATTCTTTTTGGGTTAATTATGGGGCTTGGTATGCTGGTTGATAACGGAATTGTAGTTGTAGAAAATGTATATCGTTTAATGGATGAGGAAGGTATGAGTAGAATTTCAGCTACAAAAAAAGGAATTAGTGAAATTGCTTTCCCAATTATTATATCCACAGCAACAACGATTGCTGCATTTATTCCTTTAGGTCTTTGGCCTGGAGTAATGGGGCAATTCATGAAGTATTTTCCTATAACATTGGCTGTTGTTCTAGGCTCTTCATTATTTGTTGCTATCTTTTTTAATTCAGTTTTGGTATCACAATTTATGACAACTGAAGATAGAGATATGCCTTTAAAAAAGGCCATTACCATTTCGTCTATTATAGCTGGTATTGGTGTTTTAATTTTCCTTTTCGGAAGTACATATAAAGCCATAGGAAGCCTTATGATCTTTGCAGCTATTATGCTTTGGATCTATAGATTATTTCTTCGTAAAATGGCAAATTATTTTCAAACCAAGATATTAACACGTTTAGAACGCTGGTATGAAAGACAATTAAAAAATGCGTTGACAGGATGGAGACCTTATGTTTTAAGTATTGGAACATTTGTTTTATTATTCGCTGCTTTTATGACTTTTGGAATATCGTTGAGTTCGCAACGCACAAAAGTGGAATTCTTTCCAGATAATAAACCCAACCAGATTATTGTCTATATAGAATATCCTGAAGGTACAGATATTGAAAAAACCAATCACATTACTAAAGAAATTGAAAAAAAGGTTTATTCAGTTTTAAATGAAAGCACTTATAAAGATGGTAATCATAATTTTTTGGTTGAAAGTGCAGTTGCCCAAGTTGGTGAAGGTGCAGGAAATCCGCAAGCAGATGCTGGTTCTTCAGCTGAATTGCCACATAAAGGAAAAATCACAGCCTCAATGCGCGAATTTAAATTTAGACGTGGTGAAGATAGTGAGTTACTTCGCCAAAAAGTTCAAAAAGCGTTGGTTGGTATTTATCCTGGTGTTTTAATTTCGGTCGAAAAAGATGCCAATGGTCCACCAGTAGGTTCGCCCATTAATATAGAAATTGAAGGTAACAATTATACTGAATTAATTGCTACTGCGGAAAGAATGCGTGATTATATCAATACTAAAAATATTGCTGGTATTGATGAATTAAAAATTGATGTAAATAGAGACAAACCTTCTATGCAGGTATTAGTGGATAGGCAAAAAGCTGGTGAATTAGGTGTTAGTACCGGGCAAGTCGGTCAACAATTGCGTAATTCTATCTTTGGGGCAAAAGCTGGGGTTTATAAAGAAAATGGCGAAGATTATGATATCTATGTACGCTTTAATAAAGAAAACAGGTATAATACAAGCGCCATTTTTAATCAAAAAATAACTTTTAGAGATCAGGCTTCTGGTAAGGTTAAAAACATTCCTGTTTCTACAGTCGCTAAACAAGCTAATAATTCTGGGTTTAGTGCTATTAAACACAAAGATGTAAAACGTGTTGTTGTTGTCTATTCTGCATTAGCCCCTGGTTATACAGATGCTGGGGCAGTTGTTGCACAAGTTCAAAATGAAATGAAAAATTTTACAGAACTACCAAAAAATGTTAAAATAGATTATACCGGTCAAATAGAAGAGCAAAACAAACAAATGACCTTTTTAATGGGTGCATTTTTTACTGGTTTAGGTTTAATATTTTTAATATTAATCCTTCAGTTTAACTCTATCTCTAAACCAACCATTATTATGTTAGCTATCTTTTTAAGTTTAATAGGTGTTTTTGGTGGATTGGTAATTAGCGGCGCTTCTTTTGTGATTATGATGACCATGATGGGAATTATTGCCTTAGCAGGAATTGTAGTTAATAATGGTGTTGTACTCTTAGACTATGCACAACTTTTAATTGATAGAAAAAAGATTGAACTGAATTTAGACGACAATGAGTATTTACCTACTCAACATTTATTTGAGAGTATTGTAAAAGCTGGTAAGGCGCGTTTACGACCTGTGCTTTTAACAGCAATTACTACTATTTTAGGTTTAGTGCCTTTAGCTATCGGATTAAATATTAACTTTTTTACATTATTTAGTGAGTTTAATGCTCATATCTACATGGGAGGTGACAATGTGGTGTTTTGGGGGCCACTTGCATGGACGGTTATTTACGGATTGTTTATAGCTACCTTTTTAACATTAGTAGTTGTACCTATACTATTTTTCTTAGTTACCAAGTTTAAAATGTGGCTACGCAGTAAGATTACTACTAAAAAAACCACCCCAAAGTTAATGGTAACAGAATAACTTTTTTTTATTGGTTAACAATGAGTTCTAGGGTTTTTGGTTCTATTAGAACCAGAACCCTAGGTTAAAAAACCAAAAATTCTGTTTGGTTTCAGGAGACCAAGTATATTTTATTTCTAGAGGGCCAATAAAAGAGTCTATCCCGTATCCAACAGCATATCCTGATTTTGTATCGTCAAATATTGCTCCGTCATTAAATAAATCGCTATCCACTCTAGCAAAATTCCCAACAAAGGAGAGGTAATTTTTTTTGAACAATTCATAGCGAAATGTCAAGGATGATTTTAGAAAAGCATTTTCACCTAAATCGGCGACATCATATCCATAAAAAGAAACAAAATTATTGACAAAATTCTCATTATTACCCCCTAATAGGTAATCAAAAACATCATTACTATCTCCTATTGTAATACCTGCCTCGGCAATATAATGTAGCGTTAGTTTATTATAAAAAGTATGTGCATAGCCTAGTTTACCATATAATTGAGAAAACGGCGTGAAATCTTCATTAAAATCAGATGAAATTAAATACACCTTATAATTTGCGTCTAAAAAAAAGCCGTTCTTAGTAAAATCTCTATCATCATAGGTATCTAATGTCAGTCTCGCAAAGGCATTTAAATAATCACTTTTATCCAAAAAATCCTTAGCAACTTCATTATTCACGAGGTTTT
>Ga0256847_1001645_pt1 | contig 10992 bp, 9 predicted proteins | sample TeddybearmetaG_FD_189099 | JGI IMG/M metagenome (GOLD analysis project Ga0256847, IMG submission 189099) | Hydrothermal vent microbial communities from East Pacific Rise, Pacific Ocean - Teddybear | ecosystem: Environmental > Aquatic > Marine > Hydrothermal vents | place: Pacific Ocean: East... | reverse complement strand
CGCGACTCTCGATCCTACCCATCGTCAAATTGAAGTAATTCCGGGGCAAAGAGCGATTTTGTCTGATACAGTCGGCTTTATCCGGCATTTACCTCATGATCTGGTGGCGGCATTTAAAGCGACACTCCAAGAAAGCCGACAAGCGGATATTTTGTTACATGTTATTGATGCATCTGATATCCGAAAAGAGGACAATATCGAGCAGGTTTATCAGGTTCTGCAGTCCATTGGCGCTGGATCGGTACCGGTTATTGAAGTTTATAATAAGATAGACCAGTTAAAAAAAATATCGCCAAAAGTTGAAACCTTGACAGACGAGAGTGTTATCGTTAGTAGCGGAACCAATGAAATAAGCCATCGCGTATGGTGTTCCGCTAAAACAGCGAGTGGCCTAGATCTCGTTTTACAGACCATCAGCCAACAGCTAGAAATTGAGTGGTTGGACTTGAAATTGCTGATTTCGCCCCAAGATTTATCTATTCGGAGTGAACTTTACAATTTGCATGTTATTGTGGAAGAAACAGCCCAACAAAATGGCGAAATTGAACTGCAAATAAAGATCGATGCTGCCGATTGGCGTCGACTGAATCGCCAGACTCATTTAAACTTAGAAAACTGCTGTATTGGAGAAATCCCTGATTTTTCCACGTCAGAACCAGAACTTTAATAGAACAAATTGTTAGAAGGCTAAACAGGAGAAATCTATGGCTTGGAATGAACCAGGTAATAATAACGATAAAGACCCTTGGGGCAACCGTAAAAGACAAGACGGTCCGCCAGATTTAGATGAGCTAGTGAAAAAGATTGGTGCTTTTTTTAGTGGCGGAAAAGGCGGAGGAAGTAAGAATGCTTCTGCCGGAGGCAAAGGGCTTTTTGCGACCGTTCTAATTGTACTCGCGCTATTATGGGGAGCGTCTGGTGTGTATACGATTGACGAAGCTGAACAAGGAGTCGTACTACAATTAGGAAAATACGACAGAACGGTAGGAGCTGGTCTCGGATGGGTTCCAACGGGCATTGAAAAAGTCATTAAGGTTAATACTGACGAAATCCAAAACGCACCGATTAGCGGCGTCATGCTAACTAAGGATATTAATATTGTCGAGGTAGATGTCGGTATTCAATATCAAATAGCATCGCCAGAAGATTATCTTTTTAAACTAGGAGATGTTGAGCAAACACTTAATCAAGCCTCCGAAAGTGCGTTACGACAAGTGGTAGGCTCAATTAATGTTGATGCTATTTTAACCACAGATAAAGAACGTATTCAAGATGAACTCAAAGTCGAAATCGATGAAGTGTTGGCGCAATACAAGAGCGGCTTAAGTGTTAGAACAGTCACTTTAAAACGCGTTCGTCCCCCAAGGGAGGTGAATGAAGCATTTGAAGAAGTTAACCGCGCAGCACAAGATGCAAAACGAGAAATTCAAAACGCGGAAGCTTATCAAAATGAGAAGCTGCCATTAGCAAAAGCTGAGGCAGAAAAAATGAAGCAACAAGCCAACGCTTATGAAGCGACGGTACTAGCCAAAGCTAACGGTGAAGTAGCGCGTTTTAAACAATTATTACCACAATACGCGGCAGCGCCTGAGGTGACTAGAACTCGTCTCTATCTAGAAGCGGTTGAAGAAATCATGTCGAACACGAGTAAGGTGATGATTGACACTAATAGTAGTAATAATATGATTTATCTACCACTCGATCAAATCATGAAAAAGAATAAAGGAGAATAATCATGTCTAATAAAGGTCTATTTGGCATCATTTTCGTTTTAGTTGCGTTTGTCGTAGTTTCTAAGTCTCTTTACATCGTAGAACAAACCGAGAAAGGACTGATCCTTAGGTTTGGTAAAGTATTGAGAGACGTTGAAAATAATCCAGAAGTTTATGATCCTGGTTTGCATTTTAAAGCACCATTTGTCGATAATGTGGTGTTGTTAGATACCAGAGTTCAATTAATGGATGGCAGTCCGGATGTATTCACAACTCAAAACAAAGAGTTTTTAGATGTTGATACTTATGTTCAGTGGAAGGTCACTGATTTTGCGAAATTCTATATTCGTACCAATGGTAATTTCCGCAAAGCGGAAGGCTTCATTGAGGGATTTGTGGATAACGGATTGCGCAATCAATTCGGTAAACGAACCTTGGAACAAGCTATATCTGGGGAACGAGAAGCGCTGATGGGTGATATTCGTACCTTCGTAAATTCAAAGGTTCCTGAGTATGGTTTAGAAGTTGTCGACATTAGAGTCAAAAAAGTTAACTACACTTCCCGCGTACTAAAAAACGTCTATGAGCAAATCATCTCGGAAAGAACGGCGCAAGCTAAACTGATTCGAAGTGAGGGGCTTCAAGAAGCTAATATTGTTAAAGCAAAAACCGATGCTAATGTTCTTAGAACACTCGCTGAAGGTGATCAATATGCAAGAACCAAGCGTGGTGCTGCTGATGGTCTTGCGGCAAAGATATATGCAGATACCTACAACCAAGATCCGGAGTTTTACGCTTTTTTACGAAGTATTGATGCTTATAGGGCATCCTTTAACAGTAAAAACGATATTTTGGTCGTTAGCCCTGACAGCGATTTCTTTAAATATTTAAAGAGTGCAAAAGGTAAAAAGTAAAGCCGTTCGATCCCCTCTGTTTCATAGTGGGGTCTTATTTGCATTCGCTGTCATTGCGAGGAAGAACGACGTGGCAATCTCCATGGGATTAGTACAATATCTCGACAATTTTGCTTATCTTAAGGAGATTGCCACGCTACGCTCGCATTGACGGAGTACCTTTCGCCTGCAAATAAAAACCTAGTTCATCTCCCCCATTTCACACCCTCAAAACTACAAATAAAAGCAGAAATCACTCTTGGATAAGAGTACAATTTGCGCTTTCCTGCCAAAGCTAAAAATTCAAAAACTGTTATGACAAACAAAGCCAATAGTGCAACCAATTTAGTTGTTTTGGGCACCCAATGGGGTGACGAAGGTAAAGGTAAAATCGTTGATCTGTTAACCGATCGCGTCAGCGCCGTCGTTCGTTTTCAAGGCGGCCATAATGCAGGTCATACCTTGGTGATCAATGGAAAGAAAACGGTTTTACATTTGATCCCATCGGGAATACTGAGAGAAAATGTAACCTGTATGATCGGCAATGGTGTAGTTCTTTCACCGCAAGCACTAGCGAAAGAAATGGAAATGCTTGAAAGCACTGGCGTACCGGTAGCAGATCGACTCCGTATAAGTCCGGCCTGCACATTAATTCTTCCCTATCATATTGCACTTGATCAGGCGCGAGAAGCTGCCAAAAGTGAAGGTAAAAAGATCGGGACTACAGGTCGAGGTATTGGACCTGCGTACGAAGATAAGGTTGCCCGCAGAGGCTTAAGAGTTGATGACTTGTTCTATCCCGAAAGACTGAAAGAAAAATTAACCGAAATTCTTGAATATCATAACTTCATCTTAGTTAATTATTTTAAACAAGCAGAAATATCAGTTGAATCGGTCTATCAAGAATGTTTAGGCTACGCCAAAATGCTCAAGGGTTTAGTGGATGATATTCCTTATCGTCTTCATGAAGCTAGGCAGAAAGGCGAGTCTCTATTGTTTGAGGGGGCACAAGGCACTTTGCTTGATATCGATCACGGTACGTTCCCTTATGTTACCTCCTCGAACACCACTGCTGGCGGCACTGCAACAGGCTCTGGTTTTGGACCACTGTATTTGGACTATGTTTTGGGTATAACCAAAGCCTATACTACTCGCGTTGGTGGCGGGCCATTTCCTACCGAACTGTTTGACGATGTGGGTCAGTATTTAGGTGAAAAAGGACATGAATTTGGAGCAACAACAGGACGAGCCAGACGCTGTGGTTGGCTAGATGCGGTGGCACTGAGTCGAGCTATTCAAGTGAATAGCGTAACAGGCATTTGCTTAACCAAGTTGGATGTACTCGATGGTTTAGAGACAATTAAAATATGTGTCGCCTATGATTGTCCGGAGCAAGGCAAAATATTAACGACTCCGGTAGGTGCTGAAGGATACGCTAGAGTAAAACCTCAATATATTGAAATGCCAGGCTGGAATGAAAATACCTGCGGTACGCAAAGCTGGGATGAATTACCCCAAGCGGCTAAAAATTATGTCGCAAAAATTGAAGAAATTAGCGGCGTGCCGGTGGATATTGTATCGACAGGACCTGATAGAGTTGAAACAATAGTACGAAGAGATCCTTTTGAGATCTAAATGAGTTATCTGATGGGCGTTGGTTTGGCCTGAGCTTTCTTAATGCGGAGATCGTTTGCTTCCTTATTCTCCTTTTTTGTGACCACTGACATATATTCTTCTATAGAGACCTCGCTGACGGAATAGTTAAGCCGTTTTGTGAAAGTCATAGCATTACATTCTTTTATCAGTTCTTTAGCCATATTTGACGATCCCCTTCCTATAGTCGTTCATTAAGATTAGCATGATCAGGCTTCGGCTTACAATCAATAAATACCTTGGAAATTTCAATGCTCTTAAAGTAAATTCTAGCTAGTTTCTGTAAGTTCTTAATAAGAGGGCTTCTGGTAATTTCGACTAAATTATCCAATAAAAATAAACCTATTCTAATTTGTCATTTTACCCAAAACTGGCAAGATGCCCCGAGCTAAGAATTCTATGTTAATCGTTAGTGGAAGAATATAGTATTAAGCTTAAAGGTGTGTGAGAGATCCCCCATTTTGGAAAGGATGGGATATACCCCTTACATCTCAAGATGCAGATTTCAGCAAGCCTATAAGCCACTAGGTTCAAGGCATGGAATTTTAGGGTTAGTCATTCTAACTCTAAATTGCATAACGACGAAGATGATGGCTTATAGACTTGCCCTTTGGGTGCTCAGCTAGAAAGCTTGTACGGAGTTATCACTCTAGTAAAGGGCTAGCCATTCCCGTCGAATGAAGCCTTGTTCAAGTTTCCTAGCTGAATACTGAATCCTGCATCTTGAGGTGTAATGGGTATATAATCTCTCAGAACATAATCCGCAAGCAGTTAGTTAGAGAGCAGCTTACTTAGAGCGCAAACAAATCAGATAGGTTTTACTGTGAAATTGACCAAAAAAGACATTAAACTTATTAACCGAGTTCAAAAAGGCTTCCCCCTCTCCAAGAATCCTTTTGGCCAAATTGCCAAAGAGCTCAAATTCGAGAAAAAGTGGGTTGTAGAGCGCCTGCAGAAGTTAAAGGAGAGTGGCGTAATATCCCGATTCGGTACTGTGGCAATAAGAAAAAAGAATTGCCACAGCACCTTAGCAGCGCTCAAAGTTCCGCCGGAGAGAGTCAATGATGTCGCCCACCTAGTTAGTTCTTACGATGAAGTGACGCAAAACTATTTAAGGGGGCACGAATATAATTTATGGTTTGTGGTGCAAAGTAAGTCTGAGGAAAAACTAAAAAATGCTTTGTCGGATCTCAGATTACACATGGATTTCCCCATGTTAGACCTACCCATGTTGGAGTCCTACCACGATGATATGGTGATCACATTATGATGGACATCAATCAACAACGAAGGGCGCTGCAACTATTATCGAGAGGCTTACCGATTTGCAATGATCCTTATAAAGCATTAGCTAAGCAATTGAAGATCTCAGAAAATGAGCTGATTAAGTTTATTAAAGATTTAGATAGCTCTAACGTGATCAGTCGGTTCGGTATGGTCGTGAGTCCAGAAGCGGTTGGTTATGAACAAAATGCTATTGTTGTATGGGATATTCCAGATGATGAGGTTGATCAACTGGGGGCGCTACTCGGTTTACAAGAGAAAATTAGTCTATGTTACAAACGACAGCGTCAATTGCCCGATTGGCCGTATAATCTCTTCACGGTAATTCATGGTAAGGACCAAAATGATGTGGTCGCTGAGCTGAAGAGAATTGTCAGTGAAAACAAAATAGAAAACTATGCTTGGGATGTATTAATTAGCACTAAAACCTTTAAGCACCAAGATTCTCGACAGGTTTGCTAATTCGAACTTGAGGCCCATAGAGACAGCAATGACCAGCTACCTTCGTTGGTTGGAAGATTTCCGAGATGAGGCCCTAATCTTTCTCCGCACAACCTCAGCCGGTATTAACTGATCAGCTCCGTCACCAATTAAGTCAGCTCTACCCATTTCAATTAATGCCTCTCTTAACATGGGCCAATTTTTCTCATCGTGATATCGAAGAAAACCTTTGTGCAATCGACGACGATCTAGATTTTTCTCAGTGTAAACAGATTCGCTCTTGTAAGTCACCTTACTGAGAGGATTTTTCTCCGAATGGAACATTGCCGTTGCCAAGGACATAGGGGAGGGGTAAAAGTTTTGAACTTGATCTAATCGAAATTTATTACGTTTTAGCCAAAGGGCCAAATTTAACATATCGGTATCATCACAACCGGGGTGGGCGGCGATAAAATACGGAATAAGATACTGTTTCTTACCCGCTTCTTTCGAGAATCGTTCAAACATTTCTTGAAACTCAGCGTAGCTATCCATCTCCGGTTTCATCATTTTGTTAAGCGTATTTTTTTCACTATGCTCAGGGGCTATTTTCAGGTAACCGCCGACATGATGGGTCACCAGCTCTTTGACATATTCAGGATCAACAACCGCCAAATCATATCTAAGCCCTGATGCTATAGCGACTCGCTTAACGCCCTTAACGCTGCGTGCCTTACGATAAAGCTGCGTCGTCTTACTATGATCGGTGATCAGATTTTCACAAATCGATGGATAGACACAAGAAAGCTTGCGGCAATTTTTTTGAATATCATCATCCTTACAATTGAGATGATACATATTAGAAGTAGGCCCGCCCAAATCAGAAACGGTACCGGTAAATCCGGGAACCTTATCCCTCATATCTTCGATTTCTTTTATGACTGATTCTTGTGAGCGACTTTGAATGACTCTGCCTTCGTGCTCGGTAATGGAACAAAAAGTACATCCACCAAAACAGCCGCGCATTATGTTGACTGAAAAACGAATCATGTCGTAGGCCGGGATTTTTGCTTTACCATAAACCGGATGAGGAACTCGTTCATATTCCAAATCGAAAACACCATCGATTTCATTTGTTTCTAGAGGGATAGGCGGTGTGTTAACCCAGACTTCTTTGTTGCCATGTTTTTGCACCAGCGCTCGCGCGTTATGCGGATTAGATTCAAGATGCAATATTCTTGAAGCGTGGGCGTAAAGTGCTGAGTCACCGCTAATTTTTTCGAAGGAGGGAAGACGAATGACGGTGGTTTCGTTTTTTAATTTGGCCTTACCCATTAGTGGCATAGGTACGACACGTATAGGGACCGAATGAAGATTTGATGTTTCTACCGGTTCTTTGTTGTTAGAGCCACAACTAGTCGAGTTAGGTTCTTTATAATCATAAGGATTACTTCTTGCCATCTCTGCCATAAGCGACTTATCTGATGGCCAATCAATTCGAGTGGAGTCAACTTCAGTCCAACCTTGAGGGATTTCGTTTCGAATTATGGTCGTTCCAGGAATATCGGTTAAATCAGCGATAGTTCTTCCGAGTGATATTTGGTGCGCTATTTCAGCCATAGCGCGTTCGGCATTTCCGTAGAGTAATATATCGGCTGCCGAGTCCACCAGTACCGATCGTCTGACTTCATCACTCCAATAATCATATTGAGCTATTCGGCGTAAGCTGGCTTCTATTCCGCCGATAATGGTTGGAGCGTTTGGAAAAGCTTCTCGGCATTTTTGAGTGTAAACAATTACCGCTCTGTCTGGCCGTTTACCAGCTACACCGTGAGGTGTGTAAGCATCATCATTTCTTATTTTTCTATCAGCGGTATAACGGTTTATCAATGAATCCATATTGCCGGCAGTGATACCAAAAAACAAATTGGGCTCGCCAAGCACTTTGAATGCTTCTGGATCATTCCAGTCAGGTTGAGCAATGATACCGACGCGAAAACCTTGTGATTCTAAAAACCTTCCAATCACAGCCATACCAAAACTTGGATGATCGACGTAGGCATCGCCGGATATAATGATAATATCGCAACTGTCCCAGCCCAGCTGATCCATTTCTTGGCGAGACATAGGTAAGAACTTGGCACGCCCATAACATTCCGCCCAATATTTTGGGTAGGCAAATAGGTTTGTGGCGGCTTTTGGCATCATTTATATCGATATCTGAAGAGGTCGCGTATTCTCTCAGAATCAATCACAAAACACACGATTTATTGGTCAATATTCAACCAAAAAGCACTAAATTAGATAACTAGAAGCCAAAAACCTATGTTATAGTCCTATTGTGATAAATAAAGGGGAACGTGGTTGAAATCCACGGCTGTGCCCGCAACTGTAAGTAGTCAGCTTCAATGAAGTCTAACTATGAGCCAGAGCACCTTATTTGTCGCCACCGTTAACTAGTTTCGAGCGGGTAACTCGATAGGGTCTTTCATTTTGTCCAACAATACTTTGCCTGTTGATGCCAAACCAATTCTTGATTGTGAATCAAAGATAAGTGTCTTTTGTGCGCGGGATTTGTGCTGGCAAGTGGGCAATCATCTCATTCTCGATCGACTTAATTTCACTATCCCCAAAAACAAATTCATCGGTATCGTTGGACCTAATGGTGCGGGGAAATCATCATTGTTACGGTGCTTATTCGGTAAGAACCAAATCACTGGCGGCACATTACATTTTAACCAGCGTGCGATTGGTGATTATTCAAGAAGAAATTTAGCGAAAGAAATAGCCGTCGTTTTGCAAGAACCACCGACACATTTCGACATGACTGTGTTTGAAATTGTCAGTATGGGATTGATCCCGCAACAGTCTCTTTTTGCTTTTTCTTCCAAAGATGAAGGAGAGGCAATATCTAGCGCTATTCAAGCTGTAGAGTTATCGCATAAAATACAAATGCCTTTTAACACTTTATCCGGCGGTGAAAAACAACGGGTGATGTTAGCCAGAGCGATTGTACAAGATACCAAAATTCTTATTTTGGATGAGCCTACTAATCACTTAGATATTCAGCATCAGATCTCGATTTTACATTTAGTCAAAGCGATGGGAAGCAGCGTGTTACTTTCTTTACATGATCTAAATATGGCGGCGGCTTTTTGTGATGAACTAATCTTGATGGATAAAGGAAAAATAATCGCGCAAGGTGATTGTGCTGATGTATTAAGCTGTAAAAATTTAAGTCAAGTATTCAACGTTAAAGCAGAAATTGATCCACATCCGTTTCATTCTGGGATGAGAATTAGTTACGATTTTTCTACTAGTAAGCTAGAGAATTTTGATGATTAATCGATTCTCAATAACGGCTTTCTTGTCCTTCATCTTCTTGGTTTTTAGTTTTACCTTTGCTACTGGGATTGGCAGCGTTTCTCTTTCTGCGAATGATGTTATTAGCAGTATATTTATTTGTGGTGGCGGAGCTGACAGTTGTGAGGTTGATGGGTTATATCAAAAAATCGTCTGGGAGATACGACTGCCGCGAATTATCATGGCATTTCTGACCGGCGTTGGCCTCTCCATTACCGGAGCGATTTTACAGTCTGTTACTCGTAATCCACTGGCAGATCCTTACCTGTTCGGAATTTCTTCCGGTGCCGCATTGGGCGCGGTAATCGTAATAGCATCTATTTCAAGTGCCGTAATTTCAATTACTCTTGGCGCATTACTTGGCGGTGTTTTTTCTGTGGTGTTGATGCTGATGTTAGCCGGCCGAGCATCGGTGCAGGTAGAGCGATTATTATTATCAGGTGTTGCGGTTTCATTTATGTTGAGCTCATTCACTAGCTTGATTATTTATTATTCTGAGCCTGATACCGCTGGTAGATTACTATTTTGGTTAATGGGGAGTTTTTCAAATAGTCAGTGGCAACAATTGACACTTCCATTGGTGACTACAAGTTTAGGTTTGACGCTGTTTGTGATTTACCGAAAATGGATCACGGCTATTCAGGCGGGGGACGAAGGTGCCTTTACTTTGGGTGTTCCGGTGAATAAATTGCGATTAGGTATGTTAGTGATTGGTTCAATGATTACCGCTGTGTTGGTGGCACAGGTGGGAGGGATTGGTTTTGTCGGCTTAATGATCCCGCATATTTGTCGCTATCTTGTCGGTTCGCAACTACACCGAGTTTTATTAATGTGCGTACTAATCGGTGGCAGCTTTATGATATGGGTAGATGTGATTGCTAGAACAATTTTAACCGAGCAAGTGATCCCCGTTGGAATAGTTACTTCGGCTATTGGTAGCTTCTTCTTTTTTATCGTGCTTAAGACAAAGAGAGAAATTTAGGTGTTCAATATAAAGAACCTTGACCGCAGTAAGGTTGAGTCAATACAAAATAAAATTAATCAAAAAACCAAACCAATAGGCTCGTTAGGAAGATTGGAGGATTTAGCCTCTCAGCTAGCCAGGATATTAATAGATGAGAAGAGTGCAGGTCAGATTCTCATCAGCAATCCACTGATGCTAGTTTTTGCCGGTGACCACGGAATAGCTAAAGAAAACGTGAGTATCGCGCCTTCAGAAGTCACTCAGCAAATGGTGGTTAACTTCTTAAACGGTGGTGCAGCGATCAATTGTATTTGCGAGACCAATAATATGTCAATTCAGGTCATAGATACGGGTATTTTACTACCTATTGACGATGAACGACTAGTTCAGCAATCGCTTGGAAATGGCACTAATAATTTCCTTGAACAATCGGCTATGTCAATGAAACAAGTACGACAGGGTATTCAGTTCGGCAAACAGATCGTCGAAGAAAATATCACTCGTGCTACCAATGTGTTTGGCTTCGGCGAAATGGGAATAGGCAATACCTCGTCAGCAACTGCAGTACAGAGCCTATTAATGGGGATCTCCATAGAGGAATGTGTAGGACGCGGCACAGGAATATCAGACGAGAGATTTCTACACAAGAAACAAGTTTTATTGAACGCGGTGAATTTTCATACAGATAGATTGCAAGAGGCAG
>Ga0256847_1001644_pt1 | contig 10992 bp, 9 predicted proteins | sample TeddybearmetaG_FD_189099 | JGI IMG/M metagenome (GOLD analysis project Ga0256847, IMG submission 189099) | Hydrothermal vent microbial communities from East Pacific Rise, Pacific Ocean - Teddybear | ecosystem: Environmental > Aquatic > Marine > Hydrothermal vents | place: Pacific Ocean: East... | reverse complement strand
GACTTATAATTGATGCTAAATTAGAAATAATTCCACTGAAACATGAACACATTGAAATGGCATTAATTGAAGTGCCTGATCCATTAAAAGAAGTGGGGATTACAGTAATGGATGGTCCTTTTTTTTCTTGTATGCCTTTTCCAAGCCGAAAGCTTCATTCACTTTCTCATGTTAGATATACTCCACATTATCATTGGGTAGATCGTGCTGAAAAAGAATATATTGATGGGATAACTGAATACAAAGAACATAAATCAGATAGTTTATATACATTTATGCTACGTGACGCTGCACGCTATTTACCACTGCTTATGAAATCTAATTATATTGAATCCTTATGGGAAATTAAAACCTTGTTGCCTCAAAGTGAAGGAGATGATAGCCGCCCTATTTTATTTAAAGAAAATGAAAAAGCTCGGGGTTTTTTTTCTGTTATGGGTGGGAAGATTGATAACATTATTGACATTCGAGAACAAGTACAAAAAGTTATTTAGGAATATTTAAATGAATAAATTAGATAGATTTATTTCAATTATACTACCCTTAGATAATTGTCAAAATTTTATTGAATCCTTTATTCAGGATTTAATCCCTATTCTACAAAATCACTATTATGATTATGAAGTGATACTGGTAGATGATGCGTCAACGGATAATACAGTTACTATAGTGAGTAATCTATTAAAACAATATAAGGCATTACGTTTGATTAGATTGTCTCGTAGTTTTGGAGAAGATGTTGCTATATCAGCCGGATTAGATGGTGTAATTGGTGATTACACAATAATTATGAATCCCAATACAGATCATCCCAATTTGATTCCAGATATGGTTAATAGAGCAATAGAAGGGGTAGATATACTCTATGGAGTAGATATATATTTTCAAAAGAGGAAAGGTATATCGCGCTTGCTCAGTAAATTGTTTAGGTGGTATGTTAAGAAAGTTATTAAATTGAATATTCCCAAAAATTTAACAACTCTTCGTTGTCTAAGTCGATATGCTGTTAATGCACTAACTCAACTCAATGATGCACATAGGTATTATCGTTTTTGCGGATCCATTATAGGTTTTAAAAGTGAAATTTTTGAATATAAAAGAAGTGCAAGGGAAAAATATTCAAATTCACAAAGCTTTAGAGCCTCTTTCAATGAAGCATTACATATTGTTGTAGAAAATTCACCGCATCCGCTTAGATTTATCAGTATGTTTAGCCTTGGATTAGCAACAATAAATTTATTATATATAGTTTATATAGTATTTATTTTCTTGTTTAAAGATAATGTATCTGAAGGGTGGACCACCTTGTCTATGCAAGTATCTGTACTGTTCATGTGTGTAATTTTAGTTCTTGCCGCTATGAGTGAATATGTCGGTCGTTTATTGGAAAGAACTCAGGATAAACCGCCTTATTATATTAAGGAAGAACGCAATAGTTCAGTAATGCTATCAAGTAATCGTATAAATGTTGTAGAAAATTCAAAAGAAATAGATCTTGATAAAGAGGTTCGTTAATGGACAAACGTGAAATCCCATGTTATGAAAAACAGGAACTTTACCCTAAAAAAAATGATTATTGCATTTGTGTATTTGTAATCAATGAAGGTGAAAAAATTCAAAAGCAATTAAAAGTTATGTCATCCTACACTCAGCTTGTTGATGTGATCATAGCGGATGGCGGAAGTAGCGATAATTCCTTAGAAATACCTTTTCTAAAAGAACAAAAAGTTACTACTTTATTAACAAAAACAGATTCAGGAAAATTAAGTACTCAAATGAGAATGGCATTAGCTTATGCCTTAGATAAAGAATATAAGGGTGTTATTGTTGTTGATGGTAATGGCAAAGATGATATGCGTTCTATTCCATTTTTTTTAGAAGCCTTGAAACAAGGTTATGATCATGTGCAAGGTTCACGGTTTATTCCGGGAGGTAAAGCTATTAATACTCCACTTTCTAGGTTGCTTGCTCTAAAGCTTATACATGCGCCATTAATTAGTTTAGCAGCTCGTGTACGTTATACTGATACCACAAATGGTTTCAGAGCCTATAGTCATAAATTAATAGAACATCCTGATGTGCAACCGTTTAGAAAGATTTTTAATGCCTATGAATTACATTACTATTTGGCTATACGTGCTGCACAATTAGGATTAAAAATTAAGGAAGTTGCTGTAACTCGTACTTATCCTAAAACCGGTAAAATACCAACTAAAATTTCACCCTTTAAAGGAAATTTACTAATTTTAAAAACCTTGTTTAAAGCAATATTAAATCGTTATAATCCTTAATATTATGAAAACAGCATTAATTGGTTTTACTGGTTTTGTTGGCAGTAATTTACTGAGACAAAAGCAATTTGATGATCTCTACAATTCAAAAAATATTGATGATATATGTGGAAAACATTATGACTTATTATTTATTAGCGCCTTACCAGCAGCTAAATGGTTAGCTAATCAATATCCTGAAAAAGATAAAGCACAAATAAATAAATTAGCGCGTTGCTTGGAAAAGGTTCAGGCTGATCAGGTATTGTTAATTTCTACTGTAGATGTTTATCCGAATCCGGTTGGCGTTAATGAAGAAACAGAAATAGAAATAGAAACATGCCAAGCCTATGGTAAGCACCGCTTAGAATTTGAATTTTTTGTGAAAAATTTGTTTGATACTAAAATAGTCAGGCTACCGGGCTTATTTGGTCAAGGTTTAAAGAAAAATATTATTTATGACTTTTTAAATAATAACAATATTGAACAAATTGAAAGTAGAAATAACTTTCAATTTTATTCCTTAGAAAATATAGCCGATGATATTGATAAAGTTTTAAATACTAATATCAAGCTACTCAACTTAGCCACTGAACCGGTTAGTGTTATAGAAGTTGCTGCTCATTGCTTATTTAAAGATTTTAAAAATGAATTGGATAAGAAGCCACTAGTTCAGTATGATTTTAGAAGTATCCATGTAAACACTTGGGGCGGAAAAAATGGCTATTTATATAGTAAGAACCAAGTGCTAAGTGATCTTGAGCAATATGTTAGCACCATAATTGAGGCACGTTAATGAAATTTTCCATATCAAATATAGCATGGGATCCAAAAGATGATGATCAAGTTGTCAAGCTGATGAAAAAATATGGAATCAGTGGAGTAGAAATTGCGCCGGCTAAAATAAGTGAACAACCGGGTAAATATTTAAAAAAATGGCAAGACAGAGGGGTAGTCTTAACCTCTATGCAAGCATTATTGTTTGGTGGACCTTCAGGCAATATTTTTGCTAGTGATCAAGAACGAGGACAAATTTTTGAATACCTATCAAAAATTATTAAACTTGCCGGAAGATTATCCACTAAAAAATTAGTATTTGGCTCACCTAAAAATCGTTTAAAGGGAAAACTTTCTAAAGAGGAAGCAGATCAGATAGCAATTAAATTTTTCAGAGAAATTGCCCAGATTGCTTTGGAAAATCAAGTACAGTTTTGTATTGAACCCAATCCATCATACTATGCTTGTGATTATATTAATACTAGCACTGAAGGTATAGATTTAGTTAAAAAAGTTGCACATAAAGGATTTGGTTTGCATTTAGATACTGGTGGTATGACATTAGCTGGAGAAAATGTATATGAAGCAATATGTGCCGCTGCTGGTAACTTTAGTCACTTTCATATTAGTGAAAAAGATTTAGCCCCTATAGGTAGCGGTGAAGTGAAACATACAGAAGCCTCAAAGGCTCTAAAACAAATCAACTATTCTGATTGGCTTGCTATAGAAATGAGACAAACAGAAACAAGTTTAAAAGATATAGAAACTGCCTTTGATTTTGTTACTTCTATATATAAATGATAAATATTGTAATTATTCTCAGTGTATTGTTCTCATCCACATCACAATTATTACTTAAAAAAGGAGTTGAAACAATATCTGTTCCAGAAAACAGTTCAGATATTATAATCTTTCTATTTGATGTAATAACAAATTGGTATTTGGTATTAGGTATATTATTTCAAGTAATAGCCTTATTGATTTGGTTATATGTACTTAAATTTGTAGAAGTGAGCTACGCATATCCTTTTATATCTTTAGGATTTATATTTGTGTTATTAACCGGGTATTTAATCTTTGGTGAAACACTTAATTTTAATAAAATTATTGGAATACTGATAATTGGTTTTGGTATTGTTATTTTGGCTAGATAGTAAATATGCTTTTAAAATTTGTTACAAAAAATTATTTAATGATAATCCTTATAGGCATCTTATTATACTTAATAAAAGATGTGACAACCTATATTTGGCTAAATTCATTACTATTTGATGGCTTTCCTTATGATGGACCTTTTCAAAACATCTATCCATTGAGAAGAATAGATAATGGTGATTTACCGGGGAAAGATTTTCTATTTTTCCATGGAAATGGGATACCATACGTACACTACATATTCTATAAAGTCTTTGGATCAAATATTTTTGCCTCCGAACTGAGTGTAGCTATTTTACAGTTTATAATGACTGTATTTCCTGTATTTTTTATACTGAAAAAATTATGTGATTTACATTCTGCGATTTTTTTTACGCTCTGCTATATATTCATATCTTTCAATGGACTAGTGTTTTCATCTTTATCTCCAATATTTGACTTATCAACTTTTGGTATCAGAGCTGCTTTTCCTTTAATTGTAGCGAGTTATTTGTACATTAATTACGGTACGGAAAATAAGGTAAAAGTAATTACTGTAACTTCAGTATTACTTTTAATAGCTATTTTATTAGGTACTGAACAAGGTGTATATGCTTTTGGTTCTGTTGCAATGTTAATACTAATATTTAATTATTTTAATGTAAATATTATTTATAGGTTTATATATACAGTATTATTTTCTGCTATTTTTTCTATAGTTTTAATAGGATTTCATCTATTATTCTTTGGAAATCTTGATGCTCTAATACAAATCAAAAATTTATCAAATGACCAAAGTTGGTATTTTGGCATTTATCCTCATGTTTTTATAAAAAATATAAATGATTTTTTTACCTTGAGTAATGTATATCTGTATGAAACACAATTTATCGTTTTTGTTTACAGTTTAATATTTCTATTCACATTGTATTTATATAAAAAATATAACAACTTTAGACGAGAATTATTAATTTGTTTATATTTATTGGTGTATGGTTTAGGAGGAGCTTTTTCAAATTTTGGCATGATAGCATATCATTATATGGAACCCATGATCCGATCAAGTGCAATAGTCATTTGTTATTATTTATATCTATCATCACAGATGGTATTCATAAAAAATAACTGCCAACAAGAACCTAATATATTATGAATAAATTAGCATTAAATAATACAACATACCTCATTCTGAGTATATTGCTTGCCATATTATGTCTAAATACTTTAGAGAATAAATCTAAAATTTTAGAACAACATAGGCATAGATTTGCTAATGAAAAATTCAGTGGAGTTTATTTAGCAACTAAACGAGAAGCTCGATTTGGATTAAGTTTTAGTCATGGCACATTATTGAATAAAGCAATGCTAAATATAGGCGTAAGTTCTAATGAAAGTGATTTAAACTCTATATTTAATAGAAATATGTTCTATAAGTATCTTCACTACAATGGTGCCAATGATGTCAGTCAAATAGAATCTATACACATTAATCCGTATTCAAATCAATATTACCGAAATGGTATTCAAAATCATACCAAAATTAAGATTACTGCATTGACTGCATTGAGATATGAAAATTTCATAGGCGGTATTGCTTACTTGGAAGATAACAAAACCGGATACATTTTAAAGAGCAAAGTTCTTAATATATCTAATAATCAACTAATAGTTGAAGGTTTAATTGATCCTAATTTTAATATATCTTCTAAAATCAAAATAAAGTCGAATAATGCTGTTAGCCAATTAAGCTTTTTTTCTCAAATAAATATTGGACATACATCCAATTATAATTATTGGCAAAATGGTGTGTGGGTTAATGATGATACAGCAAGGATAATGACAACACCTTATTTTGGTAGGCATATGCGAATTGGTGGATATTTAGACTTTGAGTATTCAGGGAAAAGAAGAATCAAATATATTGATTCTTCAAATGTTGTGTATTTAGAGGGAAAAGGGCTGAATCCTTATCAAGATGGACGTGGCTCAAAAGTTACTTATATACCAATCTCAGATAATAGTGAAGTAAAAGAAACAATATTAGAAGTAGATAGAACCTTATACAATAGTGCTTGGTATAACGGAATTAGTATGGCACAAAAAATTCTACTAAATTCCTCTGCTTTAAAAAAAGTTAAAGTAGATGATTATATCTATACTAATGATGGTTCTATTAGGAAAGTTATTTTAAGAGATAATTCTGGGATTACTGTAAGTAATGAAATAATAATATCAAACCAATGTCCAAAACAACTTGATGAAGATGATAAAGAAAAAAAGAACAAACTAGATATTATCTTAAAATTAAAACAAGAAGAAAAATATCTTCCTGTATGTGAAAATTACGGTTATACAAAAAAATCAAGTATAAAGAAAATTTTTTATCCAAATGATGTTGCATTTGTAGAGAATAAGAATTCACTTTTAGTTATAGATATTAATAATGCTAAGATAGGAAAAGGTGAAATATATAAATTTCAAAAACATGAAGTCTTTTCTGCATTAGATAGATTAAAACCTGTAAAATTGAATAATAATACTCAATCAACTTTTATGTGGTCAACTTATTCTGGTTTACTTGACATTTATTATAATAATCTTCATCCACATAAACGTGATTATATTATTCATGCTTTAGGAGAAGAAGAAAGAGACAATTATCTAAAAGCTTTCGATAAATTGAAGCCTTTATATGTGCAAACAACAGCAAATAATTTTGATTATGCAGAATTTCATGGTTGGCTGTTAAATACAACATGGAAATTTTTTGAAAGAGTTTTATTAAACTATGAACCAAAATTCTCAGAAGATTATGCTTTAATTTGGGAAAGAGAAAATCATCAATGGAAAAAACAAGTTGATAAATGGGATAATGTGATTGATAACATTGAATTTCCAATTCAACTTCCAAAGCATCAATCTATGAAAGAAAATGATGAAACTAATTCGTGTCAATTAGAATTAACTGTTGCAAAGATAAATTATAAGGTAACAAACAAATATTCATTTGTGCCAATATTAGGCAAAACGCCTAGATTTTTTGTTTTTGTTGAAGGTGCTTTACATTCTTTACCAGTATCACTTCCATATTATAAAAATGAATGGCAATTTCCTATTTTTCATTTAAAAGGAAAAAAAATTAGTCTTGATTTTAAGAAATTTACACCAGTTTTTGGCGCGGATATAAAAATAAATAGTATTGAATTTAGAAAGCCAGCAATAACTCAAGAAAAGCTAAAATTTTTATTCTATCCAATTTATATGAATAATTATTCTGATAGGTGTAAATAAATAACAATGTTTTTTAACGAACTACAAAGCCTTAGAGGGTTAGCAGCATTAACGGTTTTTATAGTCCATTGTTTTGATAAAATCAATTTTTCAAATAGTTATTTGAATACGATTCATAAATACCTTCAAACTGGTGCTTTTTCATCATATATCTTATTTTTTGTTTTGAGTGCTTTTGTTTTAACTATGTCTGTTAGTAAAGCTAAAGTAGGATCAGATGTAGCAAAATTTATAATTAAAAGGTTTGTAAGGTTAGTTATACCGATAACAGCTATAATTATTATAACAACTATTGTTTATAATTTAGTTAGTGAAATGTTAAATATAAGTTTTGCTATACAACAATTTGATATATTTTATAATTTTGGTATTAATAACCTTTTATTGAATTTTTTTTCATTTAGAAATGATCTAAATTTACCTACATGGACACTTAAATATGAACTTATTTTTTCTATATTGCTTCCTTTAAGTTTTGTAATCGTTTTTTTGAAAACAAATCATTTAAATAAATTAAAATATATAATTTATATATTGATAATATATTACTTATTCATTGAATTTGATAAGTTTTATTTGGCTTTTATAGTAGGCATTTCTGTTTACTTAATTCATTATTTTTTATATAAACATTTAGTTATAAATATTAAGAGAAGTTTTCTGGTTTTTTTTATTAATATATCAGTAATTTTTAGTTTATACCTGATGTTATATCTACCTCATCAAATAGATGATATAGGGTCTGAAAAATTACTCTTATCAGCTATAGGTTCAGGACTTTTAATATTATGCTTAATCCATAAAAAAACTCTAGTTAATTACATATTAAATATCAATGCATTTCAATATTTGGGAAAAATATCATTTAGTCTTTATTTGGTTCATTATCCTGTTTTACATTTCATATCAACATTAATGTTCTATTATTATGGGTTAGGTAATGAATTGACATATATACAGACGATCCAAAATAATCAGCAATTTTATGTTTTCATTTTGATAACTATACCAGTGGTACTTATTTGTTCCCATATTTTCTATAAAGTAGTTGAATCAAAATATACCTATAAAAACCTTGCTATTTATCTATATAAGTAGAATATGAACTTAACCGAGTTTTTTAAAAAAACTATAATAGTTATACTAATTTCATTATATATTTTACTAGTCTTTATATATGTCAATAAGTTTTTTCCTATACTAGACAGTGTATTTCTGTCTGGGGATCAAGCAAGAAGTGCTGTTGTTGGAAAAAATATTGCTGATGGTAAAGGATATACAACGAACTTTTTACCATTGAGTTCATTAGATTTTTATGAAAAAAAAGGACTTTTGCATGAACCACAATGGCAAAATGCTGATCGTTTCCCTCTAGGGATTTATCTCACCTCTGTCATTTATTCTTTCTTCAATTCACACAATCACCTATATGGTACCGCCTTATATGGGCTAATAATTTTTTTATTAACACAATTAGTAATTTTTTGGTTTAGTTATAGACTATTTAGAAAATATGAAATTTCATTTTTAACGATATTACTCATAACTTTTTCACCAGAATATTTACAACAAGCTTTCATTAAATCGGCAGATGATACACTTTTTTTAGTTTTAACTATTTGGTTGAGTTATGAATTCATAAATAAACCAAATAAATTAAAGGCAATACTTGTTGGTTTATCAACCGGAATTCTTTTTTTAGCACGAAGTTATCTAGGAATATTTTCTTTACTAGCCTCAATTTTAATTTCTTATTGGTATTTTTACCAAGATAATAGATCACTAAAGCAATATTTTAATTATATTTCAATTATTCTTATATTCTTTATATTGGTATTAATACCATACGGTTATCAAAGTTATCAAACATGGAGTATTCCTTTTTTTAGTGTAAATGGCATGATTCAAGTTTTACAGGATACGCCGTTAATTCAAAATATGAATCCATGGTGGAGACTTAATATACCTGAAGATTTTTCCTTCCAAAGTATGATTATTCATAACTTTGATATTTTGCTATCAAAACAATTAGGTTTTATAAAAGGTAATTTCTTTTATTTTCTATTAAATTGGAATATATATCTAATATTATTACTACTTTTAATAAAAGTTAATAAGAAAAATATAAATAAAAATGTATTCTGGCTACCAGCCAATATGTTATTTATCATTTTTATTTTTTCAATATTTTCTTTAGGTATAGTTGGTATCAGTGGAGCAATGGTTGAGTATTTTACCTTTTTGATACCTATTTGTAGCATGTACGCAAGTGCAGCACTGTATTATTGTAGAAATAATTTAAGAGAAGCCAGCCTAATTAAAGTTGAAAATAGATTTTTCCTATTTTTATTGTTATGTATTTGCTTGGGATTATTAATTTATTATGCTCGACGCTTCGCCTATCCTGCTTTACAAAACTTTAATCTATTTATCGAATACATGATATTATTTATAGCTTTTTTTATGATGTATTTGTTTTTACTATCAACTTGGTTATTTAATAAATATAAAAAATTTAAATTTTTTCTTCTAATATTAGCAATATCAATAACTATTAGAGGTATTCCAGACTGGGAAAAATTCAATGATAGATTTCTTCCAACACCTAATAATAGTGCTTTAGAATATCTAGCTAAAAATACTAAAGAAGAAGATATAATATTAATGTTAAATGGTTTTCCTAGCCTTTTCTGGATGGGAATACAAGGAAAAACACTTCCTGTACCAGAAAACCCTCTTTATATTTACACCTTAATAAAAGATTATGCTTTACCAGTAAAATACTTATATCTTGATGGTGCTCGTGATTGGCTAGAAATAGTGAAATCGCCGGCAACAATGCAAAATTATGCCTTAATTAATGAAGGAAAAATACCTATTTTTAATATAAAACCACTAATAGATATTAATGGCAAATCTACAATAGGTAGAAATAGAAATATTTCTTTATACGAATTAAATAAAAAAGACATTGAAGAATTTATAAGAAAAAGAGAGTATGGATACAAATTTGCCTCCATTGATAATAGATTATTTCATCAAGGATTAAGTACAACTCCAGAAATAATAGATAACAAAATGGTGTTACCAACAACAGCAATTACAAATAGAAAAAAACCAAAAAAATGTCATGTAGGTTTGTTTTTACCAACTGACAAAAAAGATAATAAAAGAATAACAGTGAATTTATATTCAAAAATTCAATACAATATAGATATATTATTTAAACCTAAATTACTTAAATCATTCATGGTAACGCAAGGATGGAACTCAATTACATTTGATTTAACTCCACAAATGCAAAAAAAATATTTTACGCAAATTTGCATGTCATTTTCAAATCATAATATGCAAACAGTGTCATACTTTTATGATGTTAGAATAGCTAAAAATAATTAACTTGAAAAATATTTTTTTATATAAGGAGATATACTTGATGTCAAAAGGCAGTTCTATTTGGCAATAGAACTGATGTTAGTGCTATAATGCTGACATGATTTAAACATTAATTTTTAAATAA
>Ga0256847_1001643_pt1 | contig 10993 bp, 6 predicted proteins | sample TeddybearmetaG_FD_189099 | JGI IMG/M metagenome (GOLD analysis project Ga0256847, IMG submission 189099) | Hydrothermal vent microbial communities from East Pacific Rise, Pacific Ocean - Teddybear | ecosystem: Environmental > Aquatic > Marine > Hydrothermal vents | place: Pacific Ocean: East... | reverse complement strand
CGAAGATTTGTTTCAGTATTTGCTAGAAAAAATGGATTACCCTGCTCGTCCGAGAAAACGTAAGCGGGATGCGGCCTAAGGGGGGGGTGGCCGAAGTTATAACCAACCCCCATTTTTGCTATCCACTTCGCAAGAAAACCAGCATATTTAAAACGGTTTGGATTGGCATCAGGGTTAGGAATATGTAATTTAATCATCCGATCCAGATCAACCGATGCATGTTTTAGTGCTTCCATTAGAATACAGCTATTTATATTAATGCATGCTCTGAAATCCTCACTCACCAATCGATTGTCATTGATAAAACGGGATTGAAAATCTTTTAATACCTCAGCAATATGCGATATCAATGCGCTTTCAGAAAAGCCGTTCATGAGTTGATTTTATTGATGACTTCAATTATACCATCTACCATTGAATCATCTGACCGAAGGGAGTCCAAGCCTGCTTGGCTGATCTGTAGGAATGGCATATCTGTATTAGGGATACCCAGTTGTTGTATTTGATCTAACGACCTTTCCTGGGCAATTTCCAACAATTCTGACTCAATATTATCTAAATTCATAATCACTCATTTTTCCGAAGCCAAGTTTAATCAAGCCTATAGAGTATAGTTACAACAAATTTTCATCGCAACTACGAATTTTGGCTAGTTTCCCGTGTTACTGCACCGTATTCGCCATTTCCAATTACTGGCCGTGGTGATTTGATGACAGCAGCGACGGTATCAAGGTTTTTCTGCATTAGGCGACGGCAAATAATATCAAGTCGATCCATGTGTGTAACTTTTTATATTTTTGCATAAATGTTATTACGTGTTTCAGGGTTGAGTATAAATGCTTTCATTACCCTAAACTGTTTTAGCTGAATCTGTACGCTTTCTAGAAATTTTTTACAGCGTCTGCAACACGGCTTTCATATCCTTCAAGGTTCAATGTCATTTGTATTCTCACAATTGACATTTCTTTTTTAGTCAGCTGATACACGTCACCAGTAAGGTGATGATGTAGACGTTAGCATAGGTCATCGTAGCCACATGCGCATCGCCATGGTTGGGACGGGGTGAGGGAATGAACCTAAAGATTAAATTTCAAGGCTTTTTGGCCATGTATAGCGAAACCAGCCCCGGCCTCAGCGTAAACATTAAAAACGGCATCTACCCCACTGGATATCAAAGCATCTTGTTCTTCTGGATAAGCTGATATCGCCGTGATATTACCTGTAAACCCGGAACTTCGAGCTAGCTTTGATGTGGTTTTATTGGCATCTACATTTGGCGCGCATAATAAAATCCAATTGATCGGACTATTTTTTATCTCAATTTGTGACCAAAAATCTGAGTCACTCACATTGGCATAATGGGTTTTACGTCCCTTATTTAATTGTGATTTAACAACTTGTGGGTCAAAGTCTAAGCCGATGATAGTGTTGTTTTCGCATAACTGATCATAAGCACCGCTACCAACACGACCCATGCCGCAAACTAATATTTTCATGCCACTGAGATCAATTTCTGATTTTTTATCTAATAATAAAGGATGCTGATATTTTTTTAAATAATTCTGAAATCTAGAATATAAATCATCACTGTGTTGATTTATGCTGGACGAAATAACAAAAGATAGCGCAATCAATACAGCCATCACGACTAACCATTCATTCGTAACCCAACCTTCTGAGACACCAACAATTGTCACAATAAGGCCAAACTCGCTGTAGTTACCTAATGCTAGGGATGCTTTGGTCGCAACAAACGTATGTTTTTTGAATTTTGATAGGAGCAAAAAAAACAAACCAACTTTAAATGCCAATAGCATTAACAGAATAAGTACGACAAATAATGTGGTTATATTGGGCAGGCCAGACATGCCAATACTTAAAAAGAAACCAACTAGAAATAATTCTTTAACACTTAATAATGCTTTAGATAGCTCGTCTGCCTTGGGGGTGTTTGCCAGCAGTATACCAAAGATCAAAGCACCTAAATCACCCTTCATATCCACCGCTTCAAATAATGCCGCGCCGCCGAGTGCCATGGATAAACCAAATAATAGTAATAGCTCGCCATGACCAAGTTTGGTGGATAATTTAATAATGAGAGGACGAGATAGAAAAAGTAAAATGATTAAAGCAGTTGCCCAGATTGAAGGGATCTTTGCGGCAGAAATACCCAAATATAATACCGCCACCAAATCCTGAATAACCAATATACCAATGGCGACTTGCCCGTAACGCGAAAGAAAATCGCCTCGCTCATCCAAAGCCTTAACCACAAAAACGGTGCTTGAAAAAGACAGTGCGAAACTAATAATTATGGCGTTTACCCCAGATGCCTGGCTAAATAAGGGTAAGCCTATCTGTTTCAATAACAGCAATATTGCAAAACAAATTGCGCTAAATATGAGTATGTGTAAAGTGGCCGTGCCCCATATTTCAATCTTAATCAGGTTTTTTAACTTTAGCTTTAATCCGATTGTAAACAGTAACAGCGTAATGCCCAGATCCGCCATTTCATTTAGAAAATCTCCTCCAGCAGCACCAAAATAATTAAGGGTAAAACCAGCAAAAAGAAAACCGACAAGCGGTGGTAAGCCGATACCGCGACTGACTGCGCCAAAGAGAAAAGCGATGGCAATCCAAATAGGGTCTTTATAGTCAATGGATGAAAGAATTGATTCCAATGCAGCCTCTTTAGAATATAGTTAACTGATGTGTTATTTCGTTGTTTGTCTCACACATGTTGCGCTCACCTGCGCTAACAATGGCGTGATTGGCATGGTAGTTAGCCGGCTGATGAAAGTCCAGGCTTTGCCTGGTGAGAGGGGAAAAACATATTTCTTCTGTGCATACGCAGTATTGCCGACGGAGTTGGTGTAATAAATAGCCAGAATTGTAGCTGATTGCTGTGTTAGAATCATAATTTAACTTTTTATCTTAAAAATATTTGAAACAATTCAGCGGCGTGATGTTTTCCGACCATCGTGACCCATGCATCCCTTTGTCATGGCAGAACAACACCAGGTTGGTTATGATGGCGGCGGTTAAATGCATCGCATCACTCCAACAGGAATAAATATGACCGTCTACTTTATCGGCGCGGGCCCAGGTGACCCGGATCTGATCACTGTTAAAGGCTTACGATTGATCCAACACTGCCCGGTTATCTTATATGCTGGCTCCCTGGTGCCGGAGGAAATTCTTGCTTCGCATCAGCCCGGTGCGAACATCATGGATACCGCCAGCCTGAATTTGGATGAAATTCTGCACCACATGCAACAAGCCCATGCGGCACAACACGATGTTGCCAGGGTGCATTCTGGTGACCCCGCCATTTATGGCGCCATCGGTGAACAGATGCGGCGCTTGGATCAACTGAGCATCCCTTATGAAGTCATACCCGGTGTGACGGCGATGGCCGCTTCAGCCGCTTGCATCCAAAAAGAATTAACCTTGTCCGGTGTCTCCCAAACGGTCATTATGACACGCTATAGCGGTAAAACCCCGATGCCAGCGCGAGAGAATCTGAGTGCGCTGGCGCAACACGGCGCGACATTGGCGATTCACCTGGGGATTACTCGCATTCACAAAATTGTGCAAGAACTGCAACCGTTTTATGGTGATGCGTGTCCTGCGGTGGTCTGTTATCGCACCGGTTGGCCGGATCAACACATTATTCATGGCACCTTGAGCACGATTACCGAGCGTGTGCGGGCCGCAGGGATTTCACGCACGGCTTTAATTTTAGTCGGCTGGGTGTTAGACCCAGACGATTTTGACGAATCTTATTTATACCAATTGAACCAAGCCCACTTGTATCGGCCAAAAGTGCGCCCATCCACCCCTCGAAAAGTGAAACGCCCGACTGGAGAGCACTATGCAACTGAATAAAATCCCCGCAACGATTGTGACCGGTTTTTTAGGCAGTGGGAAAACCACACTATTGAGCCACTTATTGAAGCAAGCCCATGGCAAACGGATTGCTGTGATTGTGAATGAATTTGGCGCTTTGGATATTGATGGTGAACTCTTGCGTAGCTGCCCGCTGGACTGTGATGACACCGAAGCGGATAAACAACTGAGTTATTATCAGCTCGCCAATGGCTGCATTTGTTGTACTGTCGAAGAAGAATTTTTGCCTGTGATGAAGGATCTGGTCAAGCGGCGTGATGAGATTGATCACATTCTGATTGAAACCTCAGGCCTGGCTTTGCCGAAACCGTTGGTACAAGCGTTTAACTGGCCAGAGATCAAGCAGCATTGTACGGTGGATGCGGTGATTACAGTAATCGATGGCCCTGCGGTGGCGGCTGGGCGTTATGCCAACGACCCACACCAAGTCGAGGCACAACGACAAGCCGATGATAGCCTGGATCATGACCCTAGCTTGCGTGAATTGCTGGATGACCAAATGAGTGCGGCGGATTTGGTCATCGTGAGTAAAAACGATTTACTCAACCCCGCGCAACAACAACAGGTGCAGGCCTTTATCAAATCGCAGGTGGCGGCATCGGTTAAAAGCGTGTTTGTGTCACATGGCCAAATAGACGCGCAATTGCTGATGGGGCTGGAGCAGGCAAGTGAAACTCGCATCGCACAAGTGCATAACCACCATGATCATCATCACACCCAGGGTCAACACCATCAACACGCGCATGATCATTTTGACTCACACGTTATTGAGCTTGGCCCACAAGACCCTGATGTGTTGCTGCAGCATCTGCAAAAACTCACCGAACAGTGGGATATTTATCGCATTAAAGGTTTTGTGCACGTGCCGGGCAAACCCATGCGACAGGTTATTCAAGGCGTTGGTCAACGCATCAATCAACATTATGATCGGCTTTGGCAGCAAGATGAAACGCCTAAAACGCAGTTGGTGTTTATTGGTAAACAGCTAGATAGCCAAGCCATTACGCAGGCCCTGAACTGACGTGCACCTGCTGGCAGCGAAACCCGGTGGTTTTGTGGATGATGAGGGCATCATTGATCTGAAGCAAACACCCGCAGATATCGTCATACTGAGTGCGGCGGATGCCACGCTGGGGTTGTTGGCTCGGGCTGTGGCGGCACTGCCAAGCGATTTTCCCAGTGTTCGCCTAGCCAATTTTTTGAATTTGGTGAAACCGGCCGCGCTGGATTTATATCAAGAGACCGTGCTGGATCACAGCCAACTGGTGATTGTGTCTTTGTTGGGGGGTGCCTCGTATTGGCCTTACGGCTTAGAACAGCTACAAAACTGGGCGAAAAGTGATGCCAGCCATCGCCTTATGATCATGCCAGGGGATGATCAAATGGATGCAGAACTGGTGGCTTGCAGCACAGAACCGGTCGATATGGTGCACCGTGTTTGGCGTTATTGTCGGGAGGGCACACCGCATAATGCCGAACAGTTATTTTATTTTCTTGCCGCAGAGTACTTTCAACACACTGTGCCTTGGTCTGAGCCGCGCCATTTACCGCGCACGCAGATTTACCACCCGACTCAGGTTGATGCCACTCTGGCCGATTGGCAAACACAATGGCAGCCTGAGCAAGCGGTGGCGATTATTTTGTTTTATCGCACGCATATGCAAACCGGCAATACCCAAATGCTCGATGCGTGGTTACCCCTGTTGTGTGCACAAGGTTTGAACCCGCTGCCACTGGCCATCGGTTCATTGAAAGATGTCGCTTGTGTGGCTGTGATTGAAGCTTTGGCCGCGCAAACGGATGCGCGCATTATTTTAAACACCACCGGGTTTTCCGCGCAAACAGGGGACACGCCGGTATTGGCCTGTGATATACCCATATTACAGTTGATTATGGCCTCAACCACTGAGCAAGACTGGGCTGATCACCCGGTTGGTTTGCGTGCCAGAGATATTGCCATGCACATTGCCTTGCCAGAGTTAGATGGTCGCGTGATTACCCGAGCAATCAGCTTTAAAGCCAGTTTGTCACATCAAGCGCGCAGCCAAATAGAGGTGATTCATTATCAACTCCACACTGAGCGGGCGCAGTTTGTATCCGAACTGGCTTGGCGTTATACACAGCTGCATCAACGGGCCAATGCGAATAAACGTGTGGCCCTGATACTCGCTAACTACCCGACCCGTGATGGTCGCATCGGTAATGGGGTTGGGTTGGATACTCCAGCGTCCACCGTGCAACTGTTGAACACGCTGGCAACGGCGGGTTACGCGATTGAGCAGTGCCCAAGCACGGGTAATGAGCTGATTGAGCGCTTGCAAGAGACGGTGACGAATAGTGCCGAGCGGGTGTCTCATGCCGCTTGTTGGCAAAGCCTGGATATGGCGCTGTATCACACCTATTTTCAGCAACTCCCCCAGGCCAACCAAGATGCGGTGATGCAGCGATGGGGTGCGCCAGAGTCCGACCCTAAGTGTCGGCATGGGCGCATGTTGCTTGCGGGTATGCGTTTGGGGCATGTTTTTGTGGGTATCCAACCCGCACGTGGCTTTAATATGGATCTGAATGCGAATTACCATGACCCGGATTTAATCCCACCCCACAGCTATATTGCCTATTATATTTGGTTACGCCATGTGTATAAAATCGATGCGATTGTGCATGTGGGCAAACATGGCAACTTAGAGTGGTTGCCTGGCAAGGGCACGGCGCTGTCTCAATATTGTTGGCCGGATGCGGTATTAGGCCCCATACCGCATTTTTATCCGTTTATTGTGAATGACCCAGGTGAAGGGGCGCAGGCCAAGCGGCGCACGCAAGCGGTGATTATAGACCACTTAATGCCGCCCATGGCGCGGGCGGAAACGTATGGTGAGTTGACTGAGCTGGAAGGGTTGGTGGATGAATATTATCAGGCTCTGGGTATGGATGAGCGGCGTGAAGCCTATTTGCGGCAGGCGATTTTAAACAAAGCCCAGGCCACGCATGTGTTAGAGGAGCTCCGCCCAAGCCAAGCACACAAGGCTTCCGATGATGAGACGCTGGCGCAACTGGATGCTTATCTGTGTGAGATTAAAGAGGCGCAGATTCGACAAGGTTTGCATATTTTGGGGTGTTTGCCGGGGCGTCAAGCATTGCTGGAAACGCTGGTGGCTTTGGTGCGCATTCCTCGTGGCACACAAACACATGAGCTGAGTATACTCACGTGTCTGGCCAATGATTTGGCCTTACCCAGCAGCTTTAATCCACTCATGCCGAGCACGCAGCTGTGGACTGACCCAAGACCGGAGGCTTTATTGTGCTGTAGTGATCAAGCCTGGCGTACCGAGCATGATACTCGGGAACGCCTGGAGTTATTGGCGCAGCATTTGGTTGGCCAACATATACTGGGTTCGCAGCCGTTGGAGGCTTTATTCAGTACTTTTCCAGATACCTTGGTGTTGTTGCAGGAGATGCAAGCCGTGATTCTACCCCGGCTCCAGCAAAGCGCTGAGAATGAACGGAATAACTTGATTCGAGGGCTCAATGCACAGTTCATTCCACCCGGTGCCAGTGGTGCACCGACGCGTGGACGTTTGGATACGTTACCGACTGGGCGTAATTTTTATTCCATCGATAATCGTGCGATCCCCACCAAAGCGGCTTGGACGTTGGGTGTGAAGTCCGCCGAGCAATTGGTTATGCGGCATTTACAAGAACACGGTGATTATCCCAGGCAAATTGGTTTATCCGTGTGGGGAACGGCAACCATGCGCACCGGGGGAGATGATATTGCGCAGGCGTTTGCGCTAATGGGCATTAAACCCGTCTGGGAAGCGGCTTCTGGCCGTGTGGTGGATTTTGAAATCACGCCTGGTTTTCTGCTCAAGCGTCCAAGAATTGATGTCACCTTACGCATTTCTGGGTTTTTTCGGGATGCTTTCCCGAATGTGATCAAGCTGTATGATGCGGCGATTCGTCAATTGGTTAAGCTAGAAGAGCCGGGTGATAGCAATACCATCAAACAACACATTGAGGCACGGCAGCAAGCACTCATGGCCGAAGGTTTGCCAGAAGATCAAGCGCAACATGCCGCCGCCTATCGAATTTTTGGGTCTAAACCCGGTGCTTATGGGGCCGGTTTGCAAGGGTTGATAGATGAACGTTGTTGGCAACACCCGGATGATCTGGCGAATGCTTATATTGAATGGGGGGGATATGCTTATGGCCAACAAGACCAAGGCACGCAAGCACACAGCCACTTCACCCAGCGTTTAGCGCATCTGGACGTGGTTTTACATAACCAAGACAATCGCGAGCATGATGTGCTGGACTCAGATGATTATTACCAGTTTCAAGGGGGCATGACGAATGCTGTGCATCGCATTCGGGGCACGCAACCGACGGTGTATCATGCTGACCATAGCAACCCGGCTAACCCCAAGATTCGAACGCTGAAAGAAGAGCTGAACACCGTCATTCGTGCTCGTGTACTCAACCCCAAGTGGATTCACGCGATGCAACAACATGGGTATAAAGGTGCTTTTGAAATGACTGCGACGGTGGATTATTTATTCGCTTACGATGCGACCACCGGGATGATTGATGATTATCAATATGCACAGGTCACCGATGCGTTATTTTTGGATGCGGACAATCAGGCGTTTATGCAAGCCAACAATGTGCATGCCTTGCAGGAAATGGGGGAGCGCTTGTTGGAGGCGATTCAGCGCGAGTTATGGCAACCAACAGGGGATTATCAAGCCGCGATTGAGGCGGTGTTGTTGGCCATTGATGCGCGCTTGGAAGGGTCTATTTGAGCCGTGCAATGTTTGGCTGATTGTCTGCGTTGTTTTTATCATCAGAGGTACATCTGCTATGCTCCATTTATATCCTACAGATCAGGGAATTAACCGTGACAAACTTTATTGAAACCCGAGGGAATGATGGTCATCGGCCATTAGCCATTTCTTTTTCGCAAGCGATTTTAAACCCGATGTCTTCCTTTGGTGGGATTTACGTGCCAGAAGCGTTACCTGATTTGGGCCTGGCATTTTTGCAAACACATTTGCAGAGTGATTATAAAACGTTGTCTAAAGCTGTTTTACAGGCATTTTCATTGGATATTGAGGCGTCGGTGATTGATCAAGCGCTGGCCTTGTATGATCAATTTGATGACCCGGCTGATCCGGTGCCTGTGGTTAAGGTTGAAACGGATCTGTATGTGAGTGAGTTGTATCACGGTGCCACCCGTGCATTTAAGGATATGGCTTTACAGCCTTTTGGCGTGGTTTTATCGGATTTAGCGCAAAAGCGCGATGAACAGTATTTGATTATGGCGGCCACCAGTGGGGATACTGGCCCGGCCACATTAGAAACGTTTAAACATCGCGCCCATGTGAAGGTGGTGTGTTTGTATCCGGATGGGGGAACCTCGGATGTGCAACGTTTGCAAATGGTGACCGAGGATGCACCGAATCTTAAAGTGATTGGGATCCATGGCAATTTTGATGATGCTCAGTCGGCGTTAAAAACGTTATTGGCCTCCAGTACCTTTCGGGCCAAACTCCAGGAAAAACACATGCACCTGTCGGCGGCTAACTCGGTTAATTTCGGTCGCATTATTTTCCAGCAGATTTATCACATCTATAGTTATTTAGCCTTGGTTCGACAGCAGGTCATTAAATTGGGTGATCCGGTGTATTTAAATGTCCCCAGTGGGAACTTCGGTAATGCCTTGGGTGGGTATTATGCGAAGAAGATGGGGCTGCCGGTGGAAAAAATTATGATTGCGTCGAATCAGAATAATATTTTGACGGATCTGATTCGAACGGGGCGATATGATATGCGAGGGCGTGAGTTAATCGCCACCAGTTCGCCTGCTATGGATATTTTAAAGTCTTCCAATGTGGAGCGGGTGTTATTTGATTTGTATGGCCCAGAACGCACTAAGGCGTTGATGCAGGAATTGGATACAGAGCAACATTATATCTTGAGTGAGCCTGAGTTGGCACAGTTACAAGCCATTTTTGTGGCTGATTATTGTGATGATGAGGCGGCCAAAGGGTATATTCAGCGGGCCTTTGCACAGGGTTATTTGATGGATCCACACACCGCGACGTGTTTTAAAACGTATGAAACCTGCCGCAGTAAGCCGTTAAAAACGATTGCTTATTCGACCGCTGAATGGACTAAGTTTTCTCCTGTGATTGCGCAGGCGTTAACAGGTGAGCAGGGTATGCATGATATTGAGGCCTTGAAAGCGATTTCAGAGCAAGCCAAAACACCGATTCCTGAGCGTATTTCGGCTTTATTTGAGCAACCCATTGTGCACCCGGATGTGGTTGATAAAGCAGATATTGAGCAAGAAATTATGGCGTTTTTATAAGGCTATAAAGGAAAAAAGGCGGATCAACTTGGTTGACCAGCCTTTGACGCAGACTATATGGCGTGAGAAATAGAACGCTTATTGTTGTTGTTTGTTGTTGTTATGTGCGGCGTAGTGTACCTAAATTTTTTGGGTTGGCTATTGGGGTGTTCCCTTAATTATGATTGCAGTATATGGTTAATTTTTTACAAGTCAGACAATAAATCATCTAATTCAGACAGGGTGTCATCTACGCCTTTGAGGATGTGCGCGTCTTCACTGTCTATTTCCTCTTCTTCCTCTTCGAATGACATGCCATCAAAAAAATCATTGGGTTGACTGTCGATAAAGACATCCGGGTCATCGGAGTGGTATTCAGGGCTGGCTTTGATCGGGGGGCTTTTGGGTTGTTCTTCGAATAGGGTTTTGCCTTCGTTTTGTATAATGTCTTCGACTAAGGCGTCGTCGTCAGTGCTGCTCGTGGTGGGGATGGCGGAGGTTTGGATGTCTTCTGCGGGGGCTTCCTCATCCTCATCGATTGCCTCGGCCTCATCCAGATCATCGGTGTCATCTTCAGAGGTTAAGTCGGGTATTTCGTCGTCGGTTAGCATTAAATCAGGGACGTCTTCATCTTCATCGATTGCCTCGGCGTCATCCAGATCGTCGGTGTCGTCTTCAGGGGTTAAGTCGGGTGTTTCGTCGTCGGTTAGCGTTAAGTCAGGGACGTCTTCATCTTCA
>Ga0256847_1001642_pt1 | contig 10994 bp, 9 predicted proteins | sample TeddybearmetaG_FD_189099 | JGI IMG/M metagenome (GOLD analysis project Ga0256847, IMG submission 189099) | Hydrothermal vent microbial communities from East Pacific Rise, Pacific Ocean - Teddybear | ecosystem: Environmental > Aquatic > Marine > Hydrothermal vents | place: Pacific Ocean: East... | reverse complement strand
AGGCCTGTCGCATTCTGGAAATGATCTCGCCTAACCGCTGATTGCCTTGCAAGGCTCTCTCTATAATTTTCTTTTCTTCCGCTGACTGACAATTCAGCAGTAAATTATCGAGAGAACTTCTAACAATAGCGATGGGCGTTCTTAATTCGTGTGACAGTCGAGATGCTAATTTTTCCAAATGATCATTGTATTCAAACAATCTCGCTCCCATTTGCCCGAAAGAGCGATTTAAATCATCAATTTCATCTCCTTCTTCAGTCGGCAATATCAATGGTTCTTTCATACGCCCTTGGTTGTCAACTACCTGCTCGATGGTTTGATTTAACGTCGTAATCCGATTGACTAATCTCGACACATACCAAAATACAACCCAAACCACCACAACAAATACGGACAATATAACAATAAACATATTGATCAATGCTTTTTTCTGAGCGATTTGGATCCTAGCTACATTTTCTTCAAGTAGTAAAACGCCAAAAACTCTATCGTTATATTTTATTGGATAAGTCGCTAGAGCAATTGATTGTTCAGTATCTCTAATACGTTCAACACTAGTAGAACTTTCACCTTTCAGTGCTAAATAAATCTCTTTAGAGTTGAGATGTAAATTATCCGCTCTTGGATCAAATATTAATTCACTTTGACTCGCTAAAACCCAGTTTAATATCGGATTCGAACTAAACTCAATACCCTTGGTTTTTAAATTTCCGGATGAAGCCATCACCCGACCATGTGTATCTAATACCCATATGCGCTGGGCTGTGGTTAGATGTGTTTTATCAATATAACTCACGATATTTTTCGAAGGCCAAACTAAAGGATTTAAACCCTGCGGGGCACTTGCGATCTGCGAAGAAAATTGTTGGAGTTTGTTTTTATCCACATTCTTACTGACGACACGAAGCTCTGTGGGTTTAATATTAGAAGGGAATTTCAATTCCACATTAAAACCCTGCTGAGACTCAATCCAATAGGCTTTATATCGCCAATCTATAACCTGCTTTTTATTCTTTAGTATTCGAACGGCTAGATCACCGGCACTGTTGGGAATCAAAAAGAGCGAATGGTAGATCCCCTTGTCATCCCTATATTCTATTTCCAATTGATCTGATGGGTGTTTTTGCTGCGTTTCTTGGGCTGCGTAAACGCCATGGGATAACGCTTCTTTATCAGAGTTAGAGGCGTCGAGCGAATAGATTATTCGTTCATCTTTTACCGCGACTGATAGAATTAGATGGTGTTCTAAATATCCTACTAAAACATTCAGAGAATCTGATGGTGAACCAAAAGATTGTCGATGAGACTCAAAATTAATCCAGTCATCAAAATAACCATCTAGATTAAAAGAACTATCTAGCGGGAAAACAAATATTTCTTTTCCGATAAAATCACTGGAGTTGGGAAGCAAGCTCTCTTCAAACCATTCTTTATTTTGCGAGAGTTGATTGCCGATTAGACTGGCAGATAGCAATAGATTTTCTCTTAAATTCCCGACTAGAGCTTTTTCAATTTCCTTTAACAATCCCACAGATGCGATTGGGATCAGTAAAATCAGTAACAAGATTGATATAAACTTCTTACCTAAAGACCATTGGCTTGGTTTAAATATTTTGCTCAGGTCAGTTATGGTTTCCACCTATACCCCATTCCATAAACCGTTTCGATCTTATCGAAATTCGGTTCTAATAAAACGATTTTCTTTCTCAATCGTTTAATGTGTGAAGTCACCGTGCTATCGTCCACTACTGCTTTAGCAGCCTCCATCAACTGATCCCTAGTCTTGACATGCCCTGGTCGTTTGGCCAATGCATTTAGAATCCAAAACTCCGTCAAGGTAACCTCCAATGGTTGTTGATTCCAACTCGCGGTAAATCGGTTCACATCCAATTTTAATCCATCAACTTCAACAAATTCATCCTGAATTTCCAGATTCTTGGTTAATGCTTCGATACGTCTAAACAAAGCAGATATGCGAGCCATCACTTGAGTAAGACTGATGTCTTTGGTCATATAGTCATCCGCACCTAAACGCAAACCAGAGATCGTATCAAACTCACTATCTAACGCCGTTAAAAATATGATCGGTAGAGAACTCGATTGAGCTCTTAAATACCGACATAACTCAAAACCACCTTCGGGGTCGTCACCCAAGCCGACATCTAGTATCGCTAAATCCGGCAATCGAGTTTGAAAGGCGTTCAATGCATCTTCTTTATTCTCGTAAGCAAGCACTTCGTATCCTTGCTTTTGTAAAGATGATACATAATTTTCACGGATTAATTTTTCGTCTTCTACCAACGCTATTCGCTTAGCCATATTTGCCTCTTTGGGATCCAGTTTTAAAAGGTACGAATCTTAAACATTAAAATGAGTCACTGTTTGCAATAGCATATACCAAATGTTTGCCAAGAGGTGGTCAATTACTTGCCAAAAAGCAATTGCCATATTGTTGCCACATTCTACCACCAGATCCACCGATTACATCCCCTTACCAGCCCAAAACTCTTGATTTAATAGCTTAACGTTCAACGCAAGACATCTCGCGATGAGTGTGTGTAACAAACAAACTACCTAGGACCGAGCAAAACTGAGCAAGGTTATCAGCAGAGCCAGAAGCAAGGACAACTTAACGCCACGGATGGCAATCTTTTACAAGTGAGCTGAAACAGGAAACAAATTTTAACCCGTACATCGTTCACCAAAACCAAAGAGGAAATATCATGAAAAAGACACTATTAGCATCAACCGTCATCGCGATTCTAGTCGCTAATCTCGCAACCGCTTCTTCCAAAGAAGATAGCCAAGACAATTTCAGCTCTAATACTGGAGCCAGTAAGGAAGAAAATATCGGATTTTTCTCCGGAGCAATATCTGGAACGCTGATCGGCGGTCCCATTGGCTTTATTGTCGGCGGAATTTCTGGCGTTCTTATGGGAGAACAAGTTAAGAAAGCAAACCAACTTGACCAGGCTAAAGGCCAGCTTGCTCTAACACAAGATGAAAATGATGCGATTAATCAACAACTGGGGACGTTAAAAGCGCAAATATCTAATTCCACAATGCAAGCGATGAAGGCGGCCGACTGGATCACGCAAGGACTAACTCTCAATCTCATGTTTACCACCAATTCTACAGAACTTTCAGATAATGACCTTCAAATGATTAATCGATTATCCAGTCTGCTCAACGAATATCCAGATCTAAACATACGTCTAAACGGATATTCTGATGCACGTGGCGATGAAGATTCTAATATGGCTTTGTCAGAAGCGCGTATTCGAGTAGTCGAAAGTATCTTTGCGTTAAATGGTATAGATTCAACTCGACTCAACTTAACTGCACACGGAGAGGCGGAATCATTAGAATCTGCGGCTAATCCGGATCATTATGCAATGGATCGAAGAGTAAGTATTCAATTTTACAAAAAAGAAGTTTCATCTGTTGCTCAATATTAATTAAACAATGGCTAATCCATTGCTTAATAAACCTAGGATCGTTTAACAACCATAATCTACACAAATATGTTTGTAAAAATTGCAGTCCCGCAACCCTTGGCGCAGTCGTAACGATGCGTCTTTTTTATTAAAGTAAGTATCCATAATAGGACAATTCTAAATAGCAGGTTCAACGTCGCTCGAAGCTAAATATTGTAAATTGAATGATAACAACAACTTACAAACCGGTCATCATTCAGAGCCTCTGTTTATTCTTATAAAATATATAAATGTTTTTTTTAATTCCTATTTAGTCCTTTCAATTTGTCCTAATTTGTACAATGATTATAGTGCAGTCAGAGATTCTAATTTATGTTTAAGCCCCATATAACGGAGGGTGTAGCTATGATGTCTGGTCAAGTGTCCGCAGAAATAAGCCATTGGTATCGTCCAACCGTAAGCCAAAACCTATTTGAAGTCGTTAATATTGATTTTGAAGAACAATCCATTGAAATTCAATACTTTGACGGTAGCGTAGAAGACATTAGTTTTTCCGTTTGGAAGACACTTACACCAATCGAAATCGCACCGCCAGAAGACTGGACAGGTGCTTATGAATTTGAAAGAGCCGATCCTGCATTTAACGCATACGCCGTATCAGAAGCATTGGTTCGACGTGGTGCCACTCACTAGGTAAGATCCCCGGCCTGACCACCATTAAAACCCACAATATTCAGCTTTAATCCTCGATCTCACTGAACAGCCTGTGTAGAATAGCGCCCAATTATTGATCGCCCTTTTATAGGCTATTTCATGTCAGATAATTCGTTCTCAAACACCACAACCGCTTCTCTTAGTTACAAAGATGCTGGTGTGGACATAGAAGCAGGCAATCAACTCGTTGAAAAAATAAAACATGTTGCCAAAGCGACCAAAAGACCTGAGGTAACCTCAAGTCTAGGCGGTTTTGGCGCGATGTTCGAGTTACCTAGTGGATATAAAGAGCCTGTTTTGGTGTCAGGTACCGATGGCGTTGGCACTAAATTACGACTGGCGATAGATGCAGGAATGCATGATAAAGTCGGCATAGATCTGGTGGCAATGTGTGTGAATGACCTCATCGTGCAAGGCGCTGAACCTCTCTTTTTTCTAGATTATTATGCCACAGGCAAACTTGATATTGACACTGCTGCCGCTGTAATCGCTGGTATTGGTGAAGGATGTCTACAGTCCAATTGTTCATTAATTGGTGGTGAAACCGCCGAAATGCCAGGAATGTATGAAGGCAAAGACTATGACTTAGCGGGATTTTGTGTAGGGATCGTTGAAAAATCAAAAGTCATTGATGGCTCTCAAGTCACTCAAGGTGATCAGCTAATCGCTCTGGCCTCTAGCGGTCCTCATTCTAATGGGTATTCCTTGATTCGAAAAATCATAGAAGTTTCTGGAGCTAATCTGGAGCAAGAATTCGAAGGCCGTACTTTAGCTGAAACTTTATTGCAACCAACAAGAATATACGTAAAGTCAGTATTAAATCTCATCCAGAGTATTAACATAAAAGCACTATCCCATATTACTGGGGGAGGCTTGTTAGAGAATATTCCCAGAGTTCTTCCAGCTGATGCTTGTGCGCAAATCGATCAAAGCAGCTGGACTATGCCCGCCATATTTAACTGGTTACAAACTCAGGGCAATGTTGAACAAAACGAAATGTACAAAACATTTAACTGCGGTGTGGGCATGGTTCTAGTGGTAGCTAGCGATGAGCTAGAAAATGCAATAGATCAGCTGAACTCAGACGGCGAAAAGGCTTGGCATCTGGGAGAAATCACTGGTCTTCAAAATAATAAGCAAGTTAGCTTTGTAAATTAGTCATATATTTTGTCGATCTGTGTTCTGATCTTGATAATCAATCGAATTTAAAACCGGAATCCGGATGCTCAAAAAGAATATTGTTGTCTTAATTTCAGGTAACGGATCGAATCTTCAAGCCTTTATCGATCGAAGTAATTCAGAATCCTTGCAAGGTGAAGTTGTGGCGGTTATCAGTAACAAAGCAAACGCTTATGGGTTACAGAGAGCTGCTAAAAAAAATATTCCTGCTATCACCATCGAGCATGAACAGTTCGAATCGCGAGACGTGTTTGACACGACTCTCATGCTGGAAATTGACAAATACTCACCAGACTTAGTTATCCTTGCCGGTTTTATGAGGATCCTCACTGCGAGTTTTGTTACACATTATCGCGGTCGATTATTGAACATTCACCCTTCTTTGTTGCCCAAGTACCCAGGATTACACACCCACAGAAGAGCACTTGAGTTTAGAGACGAGCACCATGGGGCGAGTGTCCATTATGTAACAGAAGAACTCGATGGAGGACCTGTCATTGCACAGAGTAAAATCCAAATCGAAAACAACGATACGGAGTTGTCGCTACAAAAGAAGGTTCAAAAACTAGAACACACTTTATACCCTGCGACAGCAAATCTCCTTTTGACAGATAAGATCCGCATAATTAAGGACATCGTTTATTTTGAAAATGAACCACTTAAAGAGAAATTATATTTCTAACCTGAAATTGACCATCATAAAACTGATTTTGTGCACCAGTTTATTGAGCTATTTCACCTTCTCAGCTGAAAACTCGAAAATAGATATTGTAGCCGTCAATGAAGAGATTACCTTTGAACAACATAAGCCCGCTTCTAACCCTTGGAAATTTCTTAAGCCCTACGTAGCCAAATATTCATTCCTACTAGATGAAGATGAGTTAGGTTTATCTACGCGTACTTTTTCACGCGAGCAACAATATTGGGTACTTGATACCAGTACCACGGCCAAGAAGTTTATTCTTAAGCTTAAAAGTACCGAAAACAGTAAATTTCATATCAAAGATGGTCAGATGATGAATGATCGCTTCGTCTCTTTTTCTAAAAGAACGTTCAAAAAGGCAAAAGCTATCAAGCAAGTCTTTGACTGGGATAGTAAACTTGAAACGGGCAGCAGAAACAAGAAGAAGTGGGTACTACCACTAAAATCTCAAGTTTATGATAGAGTCTCACACTTAATCCAACTGCGAGCAGATTTAATTAATGGTAAAACAGAATTCAACTATCCTGTTAGCCATAAGGGTAAAGTTCAGGAATATGTTTACCAGTATGATGACAATGAAGTGATCACTACCAAAATGGGTGAGCTAACAGCCCAAAAATATGTGAGGACAAAATCAAATGGAGCAACGTTTACCATTTGGTTGTCTCCCGATCTAGCATATTTTCCGGTCAAAATCGCCCAATCAAAGAAGGACTCGCCAACGGTGACTTTGCTGTTAGAATCTCTCGATTACACATCACTCCCAGTAGAAAAAATCTAAATGTCTATTTAGTCTATTCAGAGTCTCGCCGCTCTATATTCCAAGTAGTTTTCTTACTCGTTTCTCAGTGCTGCTCATGCCTGATTTTTTTCCAAATTCGATTGCTTCTGCTGCTGTTTTATTTTGAAACTTGAATTCTCGATAGGCGAGCAAACCTCCTACCCGATTGCTACTAGCACAATGTACTAAGGCAGGCTGTGCTAAATTATTAAGTGCTTCGTCTAACTTTCTAGCATTGTGTTCGGTTATTCCGTCACTGCCGTCTATTTCAATAGATACATAGCTCATGCCGAGTTCTTCGACAGCGCTCTTCTCATCAAATCTCTTGAATTCTCCTTTGGTCCGTAAATTAATCACCACTCTGGTACCGCTATCAGCCAATCGTTTCAGATCTTGTAGCGAAGGCTGTCCGCCAGTAGTTAATCCCGGCAAAGGCTCCGCTGCATTTATCATATTATAAGTTTCAAATTTCCCTGTATTACCCTCTTGAGAACAGGATAAAATAAGCAAGCTCGATAAGCACATTAGAATTGTGAGACTCTTTTTCATTATTGGCTCCGGTTGATAATAGGTTAAATGGATTATTTATTAGAGAACAGGACTCAAGCAGTATATGTTACCGCATAGCAATCGTCTAATTTAATCGTGACTAGTCTATTGTCGATCTGTCTCTAGATGATCTTGCTGAAACCTGCATCTTGAGATGGGATGGGTATATAATCCGTTAACGTTCGAATAAGATATCAATCCACACCACTCCATACTTAGAACAATCTAAGTTAGATAACTAGGAAGTCACCCAATGAAAAAGATTCTCATCATCTCTTTATTTACAATAGCCGTCCTTGTGCTCGCTCCTCGATTTATAGGCGCCACTGCAGAAGATAAAATACGTGAACTATATCTTCAAGCGAGTCAGCACCCGAATATTAATTTTGAAATTGTAGAATATAACCGCGGATGGTTCACATCAGAATTAAAAGTTAAGCTCAATTTTGTTTTCTCAGGCGCAGCACAAAACGAGCTTTTTGACATATCGGTCATACACAATATGCAACACGGGCCACTTCTCTGGAAAACCGGTGGACTTGGAATAGGGTTGGTAGATACCGTTTATGGTGCTGAGCTACCGGCAAAAGCTCAAGCCGAAATTGAGCAATTCCAAAATGCCATCAGTGCGACTTCTCGCATGAGTTTTGATGGTTCTAGTCAATCTATGGTCAAAATCAATCCTTTTAACTTCGATCATGAAGGTACAAGTATTGATGTTCTGTCCGGTGAGTTTGAGACTATGCTAGATATGTCTGGTCGCCTTACATTTGATGGAAATTGGAAAGGAATAATCGTCACAGATACTGATAATAGCAAAATAGAGTTGGCTGATCTCTCTATTCACATGGATCAAACGAGCATAAACGGTGAAATATTTGGCCCTAGAGCACTTTTTGAAGGTGACATGCAGATGATCTTCAAGAATATCAATATATCAGGGACCAATCCCGTTACGATCGAGAATTTTTCCACTACAAGTACGAGTAAATTTCGAGATGATGTCGCAGACTACAGGGTGATTTTTGCGGCTGAAAAACTATCCGCTATGGATCAAATCTTTACCGATGTAGCCTATAGCATAACGATGGAGAGTTTTAGTAAAGAAGTTCTAATAGCGATGCAAGAAATTATGATGGAAAACAACGCTCCCGATCAGAATGCTGCGTTACAAAATCTTCAAGCGTTACTTCCAAAGTTGATAGAGAAAAATCCTGTGATAAAAATTGATCATTTTGGTATGAATACGTCTGTAGGAAAAATTGACTCCTCGGTTATCATCTCAGTTGCTCAAGAAAAATACGACGCTAATAATCCTATGAGTTTAATGATGGCTATTGATGCGGTCTCCAATGGTTACGCTCCTGAAGCCTTTTTTACTAATTTAGGAATGACTTCAGAAATAAACAGCTACATTGAGCAAAACCTTTTAATAAGAGATGGCGACCAAGTAAAGTTTAACGCGAGTTTTAAGGACGGGCAGGTGCTTCTCAATGGAACTGCGATCCCACTGGGTATATGAAACCTCGCATCCATTAAAGATAGGATTTGCGTGTACTCACAAATCCATCCCTATATTACTTTTAGTTAGTAGACGATTTATTGGCTAACGCTAATAATTGTCTCAAACTATACAATGCTTGATCACTAAAAACATATGATTGGTAATAATTTGATATCCATTGTTTTATACTCACTCGTAGTGGTTGCCCCGCTGCGAGGTTTTGTTTAGTCTACTAGAACGCAATTAAAACCCTCGCTTCGCAAGAATCGGGGGTTTTTTATATGACGGAAATAAGAATAATGAGCGATGAATTATATTCAGGTGCACAAATGGTGGTCAAGACCCTGGTCGATCTGGGTGTTAAACACATATTTGGTTATCCCGGCGGCTCCGTACTCGATATTTATGATGTACTTTTACAGCAAGACGAACTTCAACATATTTTAGTACGGCACGAACAAGCAGCTACTCACATGGCAGACGGGCTAAGCCGCTCAACCGAAGACGTCGGTGTGGTCTTAGTAACTTCTGGTCCTGGAGCGACGAATTGTGTAACAGGGATCGCGACAGCCTATATGGACTCAATTCCCATGGTGGTATTGTCGGGGCAAGTGGCTACCCATCTGATTGGGGATGACGCCTTTCAGGAAACGGATATTTTAGGCTGCTCTCGTCCCATCGTTAAACACAGCTATAGTTGTAGAAGCGCGGCCGACATTCCGAGCATTATTTCCAAAGCATTTCACTTGGCGCGAACGGGTCGACCCGGCCCGGTAGTGGTAGATTTACCGAAAGACAAGCTTGATCCCAATCAACTTTTTCCCTATGAGTTACCGACAGAAATTAAGATACGCGCTTACAGACCGACAATTAGAGGACACGCCAAACAAATTAAAAAAATCGCGACCACCTTGTTGAGAGCAGAACGCCCAATTATTTACGCCGGCGGTGGGGTTGTACTAGCACAGGCGTCTGATCGACTGCTTGCAGTAACTAAATTTTTTAATGCACCAGTAACCAACACATTAATGGCACTCGGATGTATTGATGGAAATCACCCCAATTTTGTCGGCATGCTGGGTATGCATGGTACCTTTGAGGCTAATAAATCCATGGCTAATGCCGATGTTATATTAGCCCTAGGCGCTCGCTTCGACGACCGTGTCACTAATAATTGTAGTAAATTTTGCCCTGGCGCAACCATCATCCATGTAGATATTGATCCCACTTCCATCTCAAAAAATATCCACGCTCATATCCCGGTTGTTGGCTCAATTGAAGTTGTATTAGATCAATTATTGGAACAACTTGATAATTGCGATGAAGAGCAAGGAGCATCAGAACAAAGAAAAATGGCTAACGATAAATGGTGGAAAACAATTAACGGCTGGCGAGAAAAATCGTGCCTTAGTTATGAATCTGCCGGACAAGAAATTAAGCCTCAACAGGTGATTGAGTCAGTTCACAGAGTCACTAAAGGGGAGGCTTTTGTTACCTCCGATGTCGGTCAACATCAAATGTTCGCCGCTCTTCATTATCCCTTTAAAAGACCCAAGCAATGGATTAATTCCGGAGGTCTAGGAACGATGGGGTTTGGCTTGCCCGCAGCCATGGGTGTTCAATTTGCCCATCCTGATAGCGAAGTTGTTTGTATCACAGGAGATGGTTCAATCCAAATGAATATCCAAGAGCTTTCTACCTGCTTACAATACAACCTTCCCATCAAAATAATCTTATTAAATAATGGCAATCTTGGCATGGTTAAACAACTTCAAGATATTAATTATGAGGGTAGACATTCAAACATTTATTTTGATTCGCTGCCAGATTTTAAAATGCTGGCAGAGTCCTATGGTCATGTTGGCTTCGACGTAGACAAATTAGACGATTTGGACAAAACGCTAGATGAAGCTTTTGCTATGAAAGACCGACTTGTTTTTGTTAATATTAAAGTAGAAGAACATGAACATGTTTATCCCATGCAAAAACGATATGGCGCAATCGATGATATGTTTATCGCCAAAGGAGTAGAGGGTTAATGGAGACCATTTTATCCATTTTATTAGAGAATGAAGCTGGCTCACTATCACGGATCGTCGGCTTGTTTTCTCAGCGGGCTTTTAATAT
>Ga0256847_1001641_pt1 | contig 11010 bp, 12 predicted proteins | sample TeddybearmetaG_FD_189099 | JGI IMG/M metagenome (GOLD analysis project Ga0256847, IMG submission 189099) | Hydrothermal vent microbial communities from East Pacific Rise, Pacific Ocean - Teddybear | ecosystem: Environmental > Aquatic > Marine > Hydrothermal vents | place: Pacific Ocean: East... | reverse complement strand
TGGAAACTACTCTCCAGTCGTTTGACCAGGATACCCTTCATAAAGCCACCAACGTTGCGCTGTGATTGCTGATCAAATTCGCTGAGTGTCTGCTTCAAAAATAGAAGGGGCGTATAGCGCGCATAGGAAAATGATTTAAGCAGCTCGATTGTTCTGTTGAAAGCCTGTTCGGTCTGCTCGTCGAATTCATATACAATGCGCTGAGGGTTGGCCATCTCGGGAAATGTCAGGCCTTGCTTTGTAATATCATCATCAAAATACCGTTTAATTTCTGAACGTGTTCGACGAAGCATGACATGTTTTAAAACACGGTCTCGAACTTGCTCGGACGTACGTTTCACCACATCAAAATATTCAGATGTCCCTCTCTTGTGTTTATCAATTTCCTTCTGTTGAGCTTTGAAAAATACCTCAAGGTTTGGAACCCCCGGGATGTCACTGGCCCTAGCTTTTTGGAACAGTTTTAATTGAGACAGAATGTCTTCAAGCTTATTGTTCAACGGTGTTGCCGATACGAGAATAACCTTTTTTCCACGACATATCTTGTGAAGCATCTCATAACTTTGAGTCAGTTCATTACGGAATCTATGCGCCTCATCGATGACAATGTATTTGTATTTATCAACGCCTTTACTGAGAAGGCTTTCGAGTTTTCCAGCAGATGCAATATCAAAGCCGGGCACATAAAAATCGTGCAGCGTCTCTTTCCAATACTCTTGCAAAACGGGCGGGCAAATGATCAGCTTCCGACCCGCCGGAACCTGTTGCAATAATAATGCTGTGATAAAGGTTTTTCCCAAACCAACCACGTCAGCAAGAAAAACACCGTTGTAGGTTTCTAGAATTTTTCGTGCTGATACTACTGCTTGTCGCTGATATGCCAAATTCATGAAGCCATCAGGTAACTGAAAATCAACCTCCTCATCGGCGTTGATATCTTCTTTGAAATATTCATAGAGGAATTTGAGATAAATCTGGTACGGCGTGATTTGATCATTGAGCCAGGTTTTATTCTGAACGGTGTCTATATATTCGTCTGAAATATCCACCCCCTCTTCCCACAACTCTTCAAAGCGATTGAGGGCAAATCGAACATCAGCGGAGTCTTTCAATTCAACATTGAATTCGCGCTGCGCGATCAAACCATTCTCAGAAAAATTGCTTGAACCCGTCACTACACGACCGAAATCTCTGTCGTCTTCCTGAAACCGGGTGATGTAAACTTTGGCATGTATATTTCGACTGGGATGTGCTTTGAGTTTCAGTTTGCCAGATCGAATAAATTCGATAAATTTAGCCGCCGCAATCTCAACCTCATATGTATCTTCTGTGGTTTCAAGCTCGTCCACCAGATTGCTTGAGTATGTTTCCCTGCACCGTTTTGGTGCAAGAAAATCCATATCAATCTGTGAATTTGCCTGATTAAGTAATTCAACTGATTTCCGATCCACACTAAGGCCAACAAGGATGCGTATCTCGTCCAAATTTTCAAATTCCTCATACAAGCGATAAAATCCACTTGTCCTGAAATATCCGACCAATATATCAAAGTAGCGGGCATCCTTGATTGTTGACAAAAATCGCTGATAGAGCGAATCGCTGTCAGTATTTGTAAAAAATTTAAGGTCGGTTGAATTTGTCATTTGGATTTACGCGCCCTGTTTTTTCTCATACTTCCGGGTGCTTGCAGGGAGTCATTGGCCGTCTCATTCCCAGCCACGTATTCCCGCATGAATTCACGTAAAACCTGTGCCGCTGGCTTGTCTTGTGCGCGGCAAAGATCAACGAACTTTTCTCTAAGCTCCCGCTGAACGCGAATTCGAAATCCAGTGTCTTTCTTCATACGATAACGGTACACAATGGATGCACATTTGGGTAGAATTTTCCTATTCGCTCCCCAAATAATTTAAATACAGTATGTAGGCGGCATCCAATCTGCGCACGTTAGCCATGGGAGCTTGGGGGAGCCTGGATGCTCCCTTATGTAGTGATTGAACGGTCAAACGTTCATGCATGGTTCGGTGCAGGTGGAGAGGCAATTCTTCATGCCCTGCTCGTGGGTTCCAAGGGGCGGCGATACGCCCATTTGTCTATGGGGTCCAGGGGAGAGGGAAATCTCACCGGTCTCAATGAAATTGTCGCGCTGAAGGCATCTCCATGAAATGGTCATGGGATTTTCAAGGGGAGCAGGAACGCTCCTTGAATGGTGATGCAACGGCCAAACGTTGTGATGGGGATGGGAAAGGCTGTGAATGTAATGACGGGCCTGAGACCAGCCCCACAGGCCGGAGGGGATGCAACGGGGAACGCGCCAGCGGGTTCCCCTTGCCAAGATAGGTGTTGTAGTACAACACACATCTTGCGGAGCACGAATTTCAGATATTTATCTTCAATACCGCTTGTGCGAGGGTGCCACGCGCTATCCAGTTTAACCAATGTTAGCGACTTATCACACTGGACGTTCCAAGTTTATTGATGTGGATTGGCGTGATTGAAGCCGGACACCGGACGGTGACCGTCACATGCCAAGACACTTGCCGTGTCAGCGGCAAAGGGCGGGCTACGGGCCGCCGGAATTTCCGATGCGACATCGGAGCAAAGGTTGAAATTCCAGCGGGGGCTGTTGCAATACCTAAAACGATTCATGCCTGAATTGTATGGCCTTCTTTGCAAAGAAATCATCGGGCGAATAACTCGCCAGACGAATTTTTTTAGGTCAGAAAATCAGCAAAAATGCTTCTTTATTGCATTCCAATTTTCAATTTCCTCGATGCTGCCGCGCTTGGTGTAGGCACGCATGGGAAAGTCCATGTAGCGTGGCCAGCGCGTCTCCGCTGGCCGTAGGTTTTTAAGCTGTGAGTTATAGAAACCAATCCTATAATTCAAACAAATCTGCCTGCCTTGACTCTTCAATATAGGATTTCCAGCTAGCAGATTTTGCCTCGCTCTCCAGCCATGCGGTTACGTATTCCTTAGCGCCGCCATATTCCAAAATATCCGCGTGCTGGCAAAAATGAGACTTATAACCTGTCTCTGTCATGGGAAGTGGGGAGCGTTTGGGCTCTAAGGTTTCAATTTCCAGATGAGCAATATTGTAGCCGTTAATATCCTCGGACAACCAAGCTCTGCAATAGCGAATTTCAATGGCGATACCCTGCCAAATTATGCGCTCAGTTATATGTGTATGTGTCATGTTCTGGCCTGTTCACGCGCACCGATAAATCAGGCGCTGTCCTGCAATTTCGGTTTCGCTGTAATCAACAGCCAGATCACGGGCGATGGCATCATAATCAATGTAGAATTCGAAGGCTTTCGGCACCTCGCCAAATAGACCCTCATCAACAAATTGTTCAGCCAGAGTTTTCATGCTTTCAAGATGATAAATATCGATCTCGATATCATCAGGATTGTCGGCAAACTGTTCGTGGGAATATCCGCATTCACCTACCGCGATGATGAAGCGGGTTTTCTCGTCACCTTCCCATTCATCCACCAGATCAAAAAACTGTCTGAAATTAGCTTGGTTTATCTCAAACGCTTTGGCTAATTCGGCGTCAATTAATTCACCGTCAATGAACTGGATTTCAAATTCTTCGACGGGATCGCCGTAGTCATTTTTCACCTCGGCGGCTTGCTTGTCGTACTCTTCAGCGGTTTTAGAATAAAACCCTTCGGCTGAAGTGTCATAGGGTTGGGCGTATAAAATCAAAGTCATTTTCTTCCTCGCTTTGCTTGGGCTTCAAAAAGCGAAATCTTCAAAAAAAATCCTGAAAACTGCGCATGAACCCTTGCCCAGCGGCGAGCGTCCAAAAAAACAACTAAGAAAAATGCCGAGCATCGACTTGTTCGGGGTGAGACAATGTTTGGACGGGAGGCCGAAAGCAAAACGCCCCAAAGCTTTACCGCCTTGGCGGCAAGAATTCGACTACACGGGAGCCGAATGGAATGAGGTGAATGGAGCGGGCCGGAGGATTTAAGGCTATTGGATCAGGTGTTTTGTGTCGGCATAAGCTGGAAAGATGGGTTCTAGCGCGTGACCACGCGCGTCAAACAAACAAGCGGTGGCAAAATTGCCGCCACCTTTATTTACTTCTGTCAGGGATGGACACCCGAAGGGCCGAAACGACTGGGTTGGTTCGGTTCATGACAGCCCGCCAGGACAGTCAAAAATTATTCAGGCGTTTACGTTGTTCACACCTTCCTCGGGCACTGGACGGGAAGGGACTGCACAATTATGTTTAGATCGTGCTATAAGTCTTTTTATAGCATCGAGAATTAATGTAGTGTGCATAACAGCGGGCAAATGAGGAGAAGATCATCATGGCGAAAGCGTCATCGCGAAGTCCAGGATCGAAAGCGAAGCGGGCTGGCCTGGTCGTCCCGCAGCGTAGTGACAGTCAGGCTGAACCTAGCGGGATACGGGGCTTTAGGGCGCTTGGTAGCTCTCGCCAGAAAGAGGCGCGTGACAATGAATCTGTATCAAATGCGGTCAAAAATTTTGTTAACCATATTGAAGAGATGGCTGGCGGCCCCACTGCGTCTCCTGAGGACATCGATGCTGCCGTTAAACGACACGTTAAAAAAAGTAGCAAAACCGCGGTGGCGGGCGATAAACACCATGCTCTCGGCAGCGACGTGGTGTCTTTATGCGATGAAGTGACCAACGAAACGGTATTGAGGAATTCAGGCGTTCCTGATGAAGCGGATGCATTGGCTGAAGAGCTGATAGCGAACAGTGAAGTATCAACAAAACTGAAAGTCTTTTTACTGAATAAAATCCTTGAGTTTTACTCAACTAATATGGTAACTACAACTATAGTGCCAAATGAGGATAATATTTCATTAGCCGAAGTCTTCGAATTACTTTCAAAACTACCTGCCAAAGAGTTGGAGCGGGCGGGCGCGTCTTTGGCAAAAAAAGCCGCTAAATGGGAAGGCGTGCCGACTGTAGCCCCAGAACTCTACAAGGATCGCAAAGCCAGTGAAGAGCTGGTTGACTTCCTGCGTAGAGCCTATGGCGAAAGAGGCTTGCTCACGGGCAGGCTGATGACCCCGCATCTCGATATTCTTGACAGGCCTTTAGCGGACGCAGTGCGTTCCTACAATTCTCACCACGGATCACTACCTGATGATATCAATCTACCGCAGAAATACGAGCATTCTGACAGGACCACGCCAAGAAAGCAGCAGAGGAAGCAGGCTGGCCCAAGGTAATCCATAAATCTTTTTATTATTTTCCTAAAATATTTTATTGACATTGTTGGCACTCACCAACTATGGTCAGCGCATGGTCGGGAAAAGACCCGTCACCTGAGCAATGTGATCACGACGCTCTTCTGAAGTTTTGCCTATCGTCTCCTTGAACACGGCAGGCCAAGCACTGGAGAGAACACATGACTGTGCGCAAAAATATTGCCGTGAGAGCCATTGATTTAAAAGGTCTCGCCAAGCCTGCAAACAACACAACCGATTTTTTCATCTTGTCGGCCAATCCTTTCGCTGGCCTTGAACAAGTGAAGTACGAAAACGCCCCCACCGCGCCAGTGAAACCCGTTCACAAATGCCCGGCTTGTTTGAACTCCTGGATAGACGAAACAGGAAAGTTCAGTGCGTGTCCGCAGTGTCTTTATAGAATCGTGCCACGCACTCCGCCCACAACAGCCTCCAAAAACTACGAGGCGAAAGTGAAACGGGTTCGTGAGCGTGAGCTTGCGCATAAGAATTGCCTTTACAAAAGGTGTCAAAACGCCTGCGAATTCCCCTGCCTCGCGCTTGAGAATGCGTACAGGCAGTCACTAGCCAATATCAGATACCGGAATGCTTCGATGAGGGATCGTGGAATTGGTCCCCGTGAAAATGTCAATGGCCGGTCATTACAGGGGAGTAATTTGTAGTGGGAATTTTTCAAAAAAAGAAAACCAAAATCAAAGCTGCCTCAGCGCCAAAATTCAGCAACGCACAATCGATTCCTGCTTATCTACAATCGATCATCCTTACCGTGGCAGAATCCTGGAATGCTCCTGACCCCGGCCAATACGATCATGCGCGTCAGGGCTACATCGAGCACCTCCAGCAGCCCTTCCTGAAACTAGAAAAAATCCGGCAGGTAAAGACCGTTCTCGTCACGCACAAGGTGGAGCGGATGATCGAACTTGCCCCCGAATATTTTGAAAAAGCGCTGGGCAGGTCAGCTTTTGAGACGGGTTACTTCATTGAACGAGGAAAGAGCGATGATGAAAAGAACACTTAGAATCAGAAAACCCGATCTGATTGCAGATCGGGAAACCATGCGCATATTGCGCGATGTAAACCATCAATCCGCTCTCGAAACCCGCCGACTTCGGCAGGCCAAATTTTGGTTTGTCTTTCTGAGCTGTCTTGTTGCAGTCATCCTGGGTGTCGATTATTTGATGGCCAGAACAATGTTTGACTACATGGACCCGGCACTGGGCGGGATATCTTTGGGGCCAACTATCCTGGCCTTGAGCGTTCCAATCGCGGTTGTAGCTGTTCACCTTCTAATTGCTGATGATGGCGGACAAGCATTCGAATACCGCTTGCGGCGACTTGCCGGTGTCGGAGTCGTGGTCTTCCTTTTTGGTATGGCAAGCATGATTTCGCTTGTTTTTCTCGATGCGTCGGAGGGTTTGGGATCACAAGGACAAACTCCTGCCATTGAAGGTACGATTGGGACTAATGCAATCGGCAACAATCAGAGCAGGGCTTCGTGGCTATCATCGGCATTTGCGAACGTATTTTCGGGCATACCGCCAATCATATTTTTTCTTGGGATGACCTTAATCCTGTTTGTAACGGTCTATGTCGTCCATCGCCTGATTTCCAAAATCGAAGGCCACTATGAGTTCTTTAACAACGCAACCCGACGCTCAACGGAACTCAAACACCTCTTTGCGGAAGTAGAAGAGCTTATCCTTGAGATAAAGACGCTGGATGCCGATTTGGAAGCGTTGCAAAAACAGCTCCCACGCGATCTTGAAACACGTTTCTCGCAGATCGCATCTGCTGCCATCTATTCCGCCCTGCACAAGATGAAGAAGGCTTTGAACGGCCTTACCGAGACAAATGTCGTGCTGAAAATGGTTTTTGAGCAAAAGGCCTCTATCCCCGCTCACATCAAAACCCGCGAGAATGGACTTCGGATCATCGCTGAAATTCAGCATGAGACCGGCCCATACGCGATTCTGAACAATCTTGGCTCAACGCCACCCAAAGAGGAAATGTAATCATGAGAAATGCTCTCATTCATTCCGTATCGGCGTTCGCACTGCTTTGCAGTTCTATAATGTGTGCAAGTGCAGAGCAGCCACAAACGGTTGTATTCGCATTCGACATGTCAGACTCAGCGCCGGTCGCCATCGATCCTAATGTTGCCAGGTCTGCTGGCAAATTCGTCCAAAGCTATATCCAGGGCATGAACCCAGGCGACAGGATCAAAATCCGCACGCTCGGAACGGCGGGCGTTGCCGCACAACAGGTCTATATAAATGCCAACCTCGGCAAGAGGGCCAACAGCCGTCCGCGCCGAATTGCGCTGAGAATTGGTGAACTTGTCCGGTCGCTGCCGCGCCTTGCCACAAATGGGCAAATCGAAATCCAGCACCGTACAAACATTGTCGGTTTTCTCGAAGCGCTGGCGCCTTCACTGGATTGCGAAAACACGCCGACAAAACTCGTCATTTTCTCAGACGGGATTGAATGGTCGGCGCAAGTGAAGGGCAATGAATTACTCTCCGGCAGGGAGGAGCTTCCACCACCTTCTGGAGCAATCCTGAAAAATTGTGATGTCGAAATGCGCGGCCTGGGTCAGCAGAACATAAGGCTGGGCACGGATAGCCGCTGGTTCCCATTGCTTAGAATTCAATGGGCAAAATTTTTCACAGCAGCGGGCGTCACTAGCTTTACCGCTTACGCTGAATTTGAGTAGAGGCGAAAATGCAACAGAAACGTACAATGCCGATTGAGATTGGTACCAGTTCAGGCCCGATCAATAGCCAGTTCTTGTTGGGCAGTGTTTTTGGCGTCGCCACATGGGCCTTATGGCCAGAAACCGGCGATACATGGCCTCACTATTTCTTCTTTGGCATAGCGTGTTTTGGCGCAACCGCAAGTTTTATGGGCGGAGTTAATTTGCTTGTTCAGGACTACCGGATGCGCTGCGATATCATTCTCAGTGAACAGGTCAGCGATGATCATGGCTCTGCCCACCAAGGCACATGGGAAGATGTCATGGAACGCGGGATGCATAAACCGGAAAACGGTAATCTGCTTGGTCTCTTTGAAGGCAAGTTTCCGGTTTTCTCACCGCCAAAAACACCATTTTCATTGATTGAAATGCCGCCCGGTGTCGGCAAAACGACCTGTTATGTAGTGGGTTCCATTCTGCACAAAGCCAAACAGGGCTATTCGCTGTGCATTGCCGATGTGAAGCAGGAACTTGGCCCCATGCTCATACCTGCCTTGCGGGATATGGGCATTGAATGCTGGGCGGTAAATCCAACGGGCGAATATATTGAGCAAACCGGAAATGTGGAACTCAATCCGTATCAGTCTTTGCTTGATGCTGTGCATGCCGAAGATGACAGACGGCTTGATGCCGTTAAAATTGCAACCGACTATACGAACCTGCATCTACCAGAAAGGCCAGACGAGAAAAATCCATATTTCGGTCAAGGCTCTCGCCGTACACTGGCAATTGAAATCCTGGGTAACGCGCTTATTGATCCGGCGAATTGCACTCCAACTGGCACTTATCTCGGCCTCAACGATCCACAGCGACTTATCAAGCGGCTTGTTTATATCAAGGACACACTGGAAACCGGGCATGAGAATGATCCGATTGTTGCTCACTTAAAAAGTGAAGCCGCAAATCTTCTGCACCGCGCGGCAAAAAACGAAGAAAATTTTTCAGCTTTCCTTGAAGGCGCAACCCAGCGCTTGATCTCATTCTCGCCTGGGGGTCGGCTCGGTAATTATGGCCGTGCGGCAATCCAGAATATTGCCGATCTGCGCGAGCGCCAGATTGTCCTCTTTATAATGACGCCGCTGAGCCATATCAGAGAATTTTCATCTCTCATATCATTGCTGAACGATAATCTTCTTTCGGCCTGCAAAGCCAACCCTACCGGCCACCGCGTTCATATCGTTGCGGAAGAGGCTCTAAATTACCACTTTAACAATCTTGCTTCCAACATGGAACTCATGCGCGGCCTTGGCGTAAGCATGGACATTTATATCCAGTCCTTTGCAGGGCTCCAGCGTCAATACGACAAGGACGCCGCCGCAATAGAATCCTACGCGGACATAAAAATATATGCGGGCAGCAATTCTCATGCCCGCTCAAAGTTTATTTCCGACATGCTGAGCGAGACGACACTGCGCAAGCAGGATTTTTCCTATCAGAGCGAAATCAAGCAGATCGGCATATCAAGCCGTGAACTCGCACGTAAGCTCCGCCAACCCGATGAGGTTCGCACACAAGAGCGCGGGAAAGCCTGGGTGTTCCAAAGCGGTATGCACCCCATGGAACTTTCAATGGTCCATTACGGGCAGGTGAGCCCGTGGCGCGATTGGGTTGGAGACAACCCAATTGAGGGCAAGGCTCTGCGCGAGAAACCACTCTTTCATATCCATTACCCAGGAGGAAAAGAGTGATGCCTGACAATATGCGTATTGAAGGGTTGTCTTATCCAGACGATTCGAACGGCAAATCAAAATCAGTAACAAGCGACATTGTGCCAATCCGGCTTCGCCATTTTATATGGATGGCGGTCCTTGCTGCTCTTGGAATTGGGGTTGCACTCTATGGCACGCCCCATCTCCGCTACATCTACACTTACACCAACACATATGAACAACCCTACTATGTGAGTTGTGACTATGTCGGATGGAATAGCCAACGGATTATTCCGCGCGGTGGGCACTGCCCACTCATCACACTGCTCAAATCTCCCACGGGGGGACGTTAATGCTGGTTCTTAAATTTACGAAGAAACCAAAACAGAGCAATTCCGTTTCCATGAGAAACACCATGGCATCTTGGAACTATTATATCGAATACATTTCAAATTCGTTTGAAAATAAAGAATATATAAAATCTATAGTTGTATTATTGAAATGTTATGCGCGTTTTCTTATTTTGTTTTATTTGAGAGAACGCCGTATGCAAGGCAGGTTTGCTGAAAGCAATCGGCCTGACCTTGACGCATTCCCTGAAATTGGGAATGTAGGAGATGCACTTGCAGTAATTATTGCGATTGCGCAGTGCCAAATAAATAATACACGCAGAGATAGAATCAAACCTTGAGAGGGTTCTCGGGGTGAAGCGGAACTGTGAGTAAAAACGACAAAGAATGATAGGTTTATATTGACTAAGAAGCACATATTGCGGGATAGTTTTAGGAATGGAAGCGGTGGAAACAACGCTTCCGGTTCCGGCCCCAGCTTTGATGCAATAGTCAAATTTCTGGCGCGGCGGGCAGCCGACGAAGACTTCCAGCGTCTTTTGGCAAAAAACGATACTCAAGCCGACAAAAACGGGAGGCCAAAGACGCCATGACAAAAGTCGCTATATATGCCAGATATTCATCCGACCTACAAACCGATGCATCCATAGAAGATCAAATTCGCATATGCGAAGAACGCGCTGAGCGCGAAGGTTGGAAAGTCTATAATCACTACACTGACCACGGTATTTCCGGTGCAAGTATGATGCGCCCTGGCGTTCAGATGCTGATGCAGGACGCGGCGGCGGGACGGTTTGATGTTATCATCTCCGAAGCACTGGACCGCCTATCACGGGATCAGGAAGACATTGCCGGTATATATAAACGCATTCAGTTTGCAGACGTAAAAATCATTACGCTTTCAGAGGGCGAGATTTCCAATCTTCATATCGGTCTGAAAGGCACGATGAATGCTCTGTTTCTGAAAGACCTAGCCGATAAAACAAGGCGTGGCCTCAGTGGCCGCGTTCTCAAGGGAAAATCTGGC
>Ga0256847_1001640_pt1 | contig 11013 bp, 10 predicted proteins | sample TeddybearmetaG_FD_189099 | JGI IMG/M metagenome (GOLD analysis project Ga0256847, IMG submission 189099) | Hydrothermal vent microbial communities from East Pacific Rise, Pacific Ocean - Teddybear | ecosystem: Environmental > Aquatic > Marine > Hydrothermal vents | place: Pacific Ocean: East... | reverse complement strand
TGCGAAGGGGGATTGAGGGGGATTTGATTCTAATAAAATTAACTCTCAGTCCAGTTGAGTTATTTTTATTGCTGAAGTGTTATCGCTATCTTGTTGGCCATCCTTGCTCACAGAATCACGCTGTTCACTGGATTGTTCAAAGCCGCAACTCACGCAAGCAATATTTTTACTAGGCGAAAATAAAACAAGAGAATCCTGGTCGCCACATTTCGGGCAAATAGCGCCGGCGATAAACTGTTTTTTCTTGGTTGTCATCAGATTCTATTTCTAATTTAAGGCTTCTAACTGTTCAGTCAAATCCAACCATTCTTCTTCAATCGTTTCAAGTTGTATACTCACTTCATTTGCGCGGTCCATCAGCTTTGCGAGTTTGTCTTTATTCCGTTCTTCATAGATGTCTTGCAAAGCCAATTCTTTCTCAATATTGGATTGCTCCTGTTGTGACTGATGCATTTGTGCATCAATTTTTTTTAATCGATTCGAAAGAGGCGCTTTTTGCTTTCTTAGTTCTGCTTCAATTTTTTTTTGTTCTTTTCGGTTAGTACCTGCTTGAGCGTTTGTAGTGGCAGCCTTATGTTGTTTGGCCTCTGCCTTCGCTTTGCTCCTTTCCTTTGACCAGCGATTATCATTTAGCCATTTTTGATAGTCATTAAGATCACCAGGAAATGGCTTTACCGTTCCATCATTAACTAGCCAGAACTCATCAACCACACTTTCTAATAAATTTTTATCATGGGCAACTAAAATAACCGCCCCGTCGTAACTTTGTAAGGCAAGAGCCAAAGCTTCTCGCATCTCAATATCAAAATGATTGGTTGGCTCATCCAGCAATAATAAATTAGGTTCTTGCCAGGTGATCATGGCAAGTACCAACCGTGCTTTTTCTCCACCGGAAAATCCTTTAACCTTGTCTAACGTTTTATCGCCATTAAAAGCAAAACCACCCAAGAAATTTCTTGCTTCTTGTTCGCTTATTCCGCCCCCTTGTTCACGACCAAGTGATTGAATATGCCAAATCGGAGATTGATCAACATTTAATTGTTCAACTTGATGTTGGGCAAAATAGCCTGCTTTAAAATGTCTATTTCGATTGAGCTCACCGGCTTGTTTTTCAAGCTCGCCACAAATCACTTTGATCAGGGTAGACTTGCCTTCGCCATTGCGTCCGAGTAAACCGATCCTCTGTCCGGCCAAAATTCGCATGACAACATTGCTTAAAATAGTGACTTCTCCATAGCCCGCTTGCACCTTGTCCAGATCAATTAAATCGGTTATATTTTTGTTGATAGATTTAAATTCAAAACCAAATTTTTGTCGTATTTGTACGGCGCTAACTTTATCCATTCTATCGAGAGCTTTAACTCGACTTTGTGCTTGTGTTGCTTTGCTGGCTTTAGCCTTAAATCGATTGATAAAGCTTTCTAAATGCTGAATTTCTTTTTGCTGTTTTTCGAACTCTGCTTGCTGCAAGACTTGCTTGGCATGTTTTTGTTTTTCAAATTGGGAGTAGTTACCACTGTAATTGGTTAACCCTTGATTTTCAAAATGAAGAATATGACTACAAAAACTATCGAGAAAATCTCGATCATGGGAAATAGTCATTAACATACCATCGTATTTTTTAAGATAGCTTTCTAACCATAAAACGGCTTCTAAATCCAAATGATTTGTAGGCTCATCCAGTAACAGAAGTTCTGCGGGTTGAATAAGTGCCTGCGCTAAATTAAGCCGCATTCGCCAGCCGCCTGATAGTTCACTAACCGCAGAATGCATTTGCAGTTCGGTAAAACTTAAACCGGTTAGCATTTTTGCCGCCAGTGAAGGTAACGACCAACCGTTAATGGCATCAAGCTTGGCATGTTGATTGGCGATAGCTAGGCCATCGTCCGATTGTTCCGCTTGCATCAGTGATTTTTGAATTTGAGAATACTCCGTATGTCCGGTGAGAACATAATCTAGCGCCGATAGTGGGCTCGCAGGAGTTTCTTGTTTTGCACTACTGATCCGCCACTTAGGCGGAAATTCCAATACCCCATGCTCAGGGCTAAGCTCGTTTCTGAGCATTGAAAACAAACTCGACTTACCACAACCATTTTTACCAACAACGCCCAATTTTTGATCGGGGTAAAGCGTTTGGCTTACATCCTTTAATAAGGGTAAACTGCCTTGGTAAAGGGAAAGTTGTTTAAATCGAATCATTGAATCTAGTCGTTAGCTATAAAAATATCGAGAGGCTTAATTGCGAGCGCGGAGTTTAGCATATTTTGAAGATTTGATTTATTATCATCAGCGCTCGACTTCGTTGAGAGTAGGACACACAAAATTCTACATTTGATATTACATTTATTCGTACCACTCGCCGTCAGCCTGTGCTTTTATAACAAAAAGTGGATGAGGGCTTTCGGGCTGATGGTGCTAGCAATGCTTGTTGACCTTGATCACCTGTTAGCCGATCCGATCTATGATGTTGCTCGTTGCAGCATTGGTTTTCATCCGCTGCACACCATATTCCCTATTATCGGCTACGGAGTAATGTGCTTTTTCCCAAAGGTCCGATTGATAGGTATAGGTCTAATTATTCATATGCTACTTGATAGCATTGATTGCCAAATAACCAACGGAGTGTGGTTCGCCGGTTAAGGGCTCATCCATTTTTTTGGAAAAGAGTTAAGCTAACAGGCCACCGTCTACTGGTAAGTTAATCCCTGTAATATAAGACGCGGCATCCGATGCTAAAAAGAGAAACGCTGGCGCAATTTCTTCTGGCTGAGCCATTCTAGCCATAGGAATGAGTGGCAAAATTGAATTGAGCATTTTATCATTTTGGGTTAACGCAGAAGCAAACTTGGTATCAGTTAGTCCTGGAAGTACCGCATTAACTCGAATTCCGTACTTTGCCGTTTCTTTTGCCATTGCGCCGGTCATTGATATAACTGTCGCTTTGGTCATCGAATAAATGCCTTGCATTGGGCCAGCGGAAACACCGTTGACCGATGCAGTGTTTATAATACTTCCGCCGCCGTTTTCTTTCATGATTTTTCCTACCAATTGGCTCATTTGTAAATAGCCTTTTATATTAACGTCGATGGTTTTTTGGATCATTGATTCTGGTGTATCTAATAGCTCACCAAAGAATGGATTAGTCGCAGCATTGTTGACTAGTACATCAATTTTGTTAAATTGAGCAGTCAGTTTGGCAAGTAGCCCGTTCACGGACTCAGAATTTCCTATATGGCAAGCCATACCTACGACATTATTATTCCCATTTGACTCGTTAATTGCTGAAGCTAGTTGATCGAGCGCATTTTGATTTCGACTCGCGATAATTACTTTTGCGCCTTGTTGCGCAAATAATCGAGCTACTGCTTCGCCAATTCCCCGGCTTGCGCCAGTGATCAGCGCGATTTTTCCTTGGAGATTAAACATTGTATCATTCATTTTTATTGCCCTAATTTAACGTAACGGCTAACCCGTTATCCCTGCACTGATTTAGCAAAGATGTCTATAGGCTAAATAGTATTCCCGACAAAACAATTTATGGGAATGACATCTTGCTGCCGGGTCATTGCGAGGAGTTTGCGACGCGGTAATCCCCAACGGTTTGGTACTTTAGAAACTAGTTTCTTGTGCTGCGTGCTCTAATAATATGTTAACTAACTGGCCAAATTTAGAAAATTTTGGGTTATCCGTTTGACCATGATAAAAACGATAGTAAATTTGTTGGACGATAACCGCTAGTCGAAACAAACCGAATATGTAGTATGGAGCAAGTGCGACATTTTCGATCTCTCTCAAATGGCAATAGCCATCAAATACTTGTTGTCGTGTCATCATACCTTCTAGGTGAGTAGGCATCATTCTAACCGCTTGCATGGCATCATCATCATCGGCGTTAATCCAATAGGCAAGTGAGCAACCCAAGTCAAGAAACGGGTCGCCTAAAGTTGTCATTTCCCAATCGAGCACACCTTTAATATTCTCTGGTTGATCCGGATCTAAAATCAAATTATCGAACTTATAATCATTGTGTATTAATGACTGATAACCAGAATCCAATGGGAGGTTACTCTTAAGCCATTGATAAACATGATCACTGCTGACTACATCATTTGTTTTCGCTTTTAGATAACGTTTCTGCCATCCCTCAAGCTGACGCTCAACATATCCTTTTGGCTTACCAAGTTCAGATAAATCGCTACCAGAAATATCAATTTCATGTAGCTCTACTAATCCTTTAACAAAATTATTGCAGAGTGTTTTATGTTGAGAAACTGTCATTTCTAACGGTAACTTTTTACCTATTCCTAAACCACTTATCTTTTCCATGATAAAAAACTTCTCGCCAATAACGCTTTCATCTTCACAAAGTAATAGTGGTTTTGGAGATAATGAATAATATTTGCTAACACGTTCTATTACGTTATGTTCTCTAACCATATCGTGTGCAGAAGCGGCTTTTGTGCCGCTAGGAGGACGACGTAATATTATCGAATAATCACCGCTGGTTAATTGATAAGTTAAGTTAGATGCGCCTGCCGAATACTGTTCAATGTGTAATTGCTGCGACTGTATAAAATTCGGCATTTTTTCAGAGAGATAGTTTGCTAATTTTTCGATGGGTATTCTATCTGACTCTCTTGAGTTTTGTGAAAGAATAAAGTCAGTCATTATTCACGACCCTAAGCTGTCTATTTATAACTTGCTCTATAAAACTTAAATAGTCTTCACAAGAAGTTTGAGACGACCGATATTTGGCGTGTTTCACATACCAATTTTGAAGCAATGCCTTTATCATCATGCTAGATAAAAACAAATTGCATGGCTGGTAAACTTTCAATTTGACACCTTCCGCAATAAACTTTTCCAGCAACCTCTCTGATCGCAACTCATTATTCTTGGCCAGTTCTTTTACGCTGCGACTTAAATGCTTAGTTTCCATAAAAGCAAAAAAGAACCAGGGTTGTAAAGCCTCACTTATGAATACGTGACCTCGTATTAACTTATTTATTTTTTGATCGGGTCTCTCGTCTTCAGCTATTTGTTCGCCAATACAAGTATCAAAAATATGAGGTAAAAACTGGTGGATCATTTCAGCTAGCTGGCTCTTACTGCCAATATAATTGTATAGACTCCCCATACTCATATTGGTGGCTTTACTGAGGTCGCGAAGGCTCATTAAAGAAAAACCTTTTTGATTTGATAATTTAAAAGTTGCTTTGATAATGACACGCAATTTTTCTATTGCAACTTCTTCTTTTTGAACTTGGATTTCGTTTTTGTGTAAAACATAAAAAGCCTTCCAAATATCTTGGCTTGCTATCGGAACGCTTTTTTTGAAAAGGGTGAAATCGTTTTCACCATTCCATATTGTCATAACTTAGACTCCATGTATTCAACATGACAAAATAGTAATACGACGAAACTTAAAAATTTAGTGTCATAGCGAGGAGCTACGACGCGGCAATCTCCTAAAGACTGAGTGATGCTAGGACTAGTAGTCATGTGCTAAACTGTTGGAGATTGCCGCATCGCAAGCTCCTAGCAATGACACTGTAGATTAAGTTGAATAGATACAATTTCATAAACCTATTTCAATAAATTACGAGCCACTACCATTTTATGTACTTCATCTGGTCCATCATAAATTCTCGCGGCACGTTCATGACGATAAAAGTGAGCTAGAATAATATCATCGGTCATGCCTAAACCGCCATGACTTTGCAATGCTTTGTCGACAACGCGCTGCATTACATTGGCGACGTGGTATTTAATCATAGAAACATGGTTTTTGGCTGCTTCAAAACCAACATTTTCAATCGTCCATGCGGTTTGTAAAACCAATGCCCTAGCGGCCTCAATTTCAGCGGCAGATTCAGCTATCCAGTCTTGAATAGCTTGCATATTGGCTAAAGTTTTATTTGACGTTATCATTCTGGTTTTTGTATAGCTAATCATTTCGTTCAATGACCGCCGGCAAATTCCCAGCCATCGCATACAGTGGTGAATTCTTCCAGGCCCTAGTCGCTCTTGCGCTAGTGCGAAACCACTTCCGACCTCACCAATCAGATTCGATTTTGGAACTCTGCAATTGCTAAATTCAACTTCAGCGTGAGAAAAATAGCCTGAACCAACATCGCCCATGATTGAAATATTACGTATAAATTTATAACCCGGATTGTCGGTTGGCACAATAATCATACTCGCTTTTTTATGCTTTGCTTCATTGGGGCCCGTAACCACCATAGCAATACAAAATTGAGCGCCATCAGCAGAAGAGGTAAACCATTTTCGACCATTAATAACCCACTCATCGCCATCTAGCACCGCAGATGCTTCTAACAACGTAGGATTCGATCCTGCGGTTGCCGGTTCAGTCATACCAAAACAACTTCTAATATCGCCATTGACCAAAGGCTTCATCCACTGATCTTTTTGTTCATCAGTTCCAAATTTATGCAGTAACTCGGTATTTCCAGCATCGGGCGCTTGGCAACCAAACACGTAATGGCCTATCATCGTTTGTCCTAGCACTTCAGATATCAAACCTAACTGCACTAAGCTTTTACCACAGCCTCCAATTGAAGCTGAAACATGCGGCGCCCAGAGCCCTTTCGCTTTAACTTTTTCTCTTAGTAATTTTAATCGTGGTTCAATCTCAAAAAAATCACTGTGAAGAATTTCTAATTCAATTGGAATTAGCTCCTGATCAACAAACGCTTGTATTTCTGCTAGCTGGTCTTTCAACCAGTCCTCTGTTTTATAATTCATAGTGGTTTCCTTTATCTAATGACTCAATGCTATAACAAAACGCGAATTATTTTCGCGTTATTAATCGAGAATTTTGGGCTAATAATAACGGTGTAATGTTATTAAAACTCAACAATCTATTCCGCTTTCTAAGCGACCTCTTTTCAGGTTCGGTTTTATTCGTGGGCCAAATAATTTCGCTGATGCTGGCGTTGTTAGTAGTCAAATTCATATCCATAAACGTACTATTACTAAAGTTAAGGATCGACTGCATAACAACGGATATTAATCCGCTAGAGGTCGCAATAATGGTTATTCCTTTTTGCTCACTTTGTTTACTTATATCTGCTACATCGTTTAAGCAGCTTAAGCAACGAGCATAAAAATAATTCCATGACTCGAAAGGGCAGTTGTCGTCGGTCTGCCATAAGCTGACCATCGCGCAGAAAAATAACTCAAAACTATCGCCTGTTGCCCACCACTTGCCGTTATTTTCTAACATTTCGCAAAACTCTGTTGATTGCTTTGTTAAGATTGGTAGGTAGTGTTTAACCAAGCTATCGCTATCAAATTCATTTGCGCCGGGATGACAGATCAATTCCCCCGAAAATCCAGATTGTTTGGCTAGAATTGATGCAGTTTCCTCTTGTCGAGACATCTTGCCATGAACAACCTGAGCAATTTTAGTGCCTTGCTTGGCAAAATAATCACCGACGACAGCCGCTTGTTGTTGACCTAAAGGCGACAACCTATCATAGTTTTCTGCACCAAAACTTGCTTGTCCGTGTCTGATTAAATAAATATGGCTCATAGTGTCATTATTTTATACGCGAATTGGTGAAAACTGGAAATGCTCCACTAACGGATTGTTTTTTAGCTTACAAGATTCACCTATGCCCTGTCAATAACGAACGAGCGTTCGCTTTTATTTAGAATTGCTGTATGATGTACAACAAAGCGAAAAGAAGACTAGAGGTTGGCTGCATGTTATCGAAATTTACCCATAAAAGAGTCCTTATTACCGGCGGTGCAAGCGGCTTAGGAAGAGCTATTGTTTTTAAATTTGCACAGCTCGGCTGGAAAATTGCGGTGGTTGATATCAACCTAGATGGCGCCAGTGAAGTTGTTACTGAAGCCAATAAGATAGGTGCTGAAGCGATTGCACTTTACTGTGATATTGGTAAGGACGAAGACTTTGTTAAAATAGCCGAACTGCTTAAGGAAAAATGGGGCGGGCTCGATGTTTTGGTCAATAACGCTGGCATCGCCACTACAGGTATGATGGTCGATTGCTCGCCCGAGCAGTGGGATAGAGCTATTAACCTCAATCTTACTAGCGTTTATCGCGGTTGCAACTATTGGTTACCACTGTTTTCACAAAATGGCCCCGGGCATATCGTTAACACTGCCTCAGCTGCAGGATTAATTAAAGCACCTTCAATGATGTCATACAACGTTAGTAAGGCGGGCGTTGTTGCGCTGAGCGAAACTCTTTGTACCGAGTTGGCACACAGGAATATCGGTGTTTCCGTGATATGCCCTGCATTTTTTAAGACTAATTTATTAGATTCCATGGCGCCTGGAGAACAAGCACTTAAACCATTGGTAGAGAAGTGGATGGCAAATTCAAAAATTACTGCTGATGATGTAGCCGCAGATGTCGTTCAAGGCATCGAAAAAAATCAACTAATGGTCATAAGCCACGACTATGCCAGAAAGGCCTACCGCCTAAAACGTTTTTTCCCTAATTATTTTATAAAAGGAATGTGTAAAAAGGTACCCCAAATTATAGCCAGCAAGGCCAAACTTGACTCTTGAAAGGAGCAAAAGAGATGACAACTTCCAAAAAACTAATGATCTATGGCGCCAATGGTTATACCGGTGAATTAATTGCCGAGCATGCTAAGCAAAGGGGGCTTTCACCCATTTTATCCGGCAGAAATAAGGACGCAATAACCCGTTTAGCGAACAAACTCGGTCTAGAATCAAGAGTTTTTTCTTTAGGCGATGTTTCTCAAGTGGAGAAAAGTCTTGCTGATATTCATACAGTAATACATTGCGCAGGACCCTTTTCCGCCACCGCAGAGCCAATGATTAACGCCTGTATTGCGAGTAAAACCCACTACACCGATATCACCGGTGAAATCGCCATTTTTGAACTAGCGCAATCCAAGGCAGAAAAGGCCAACAAGGCAGGAATCGTTTTATGTCCCGGAGTGGGCTTTGACGTCATCCCTACGGATTGTTTAGCCAGCCAATTGAAAGAGAAAATGCCCGATGCCACTCATTTGAAGCTCGGTTTCGACTCTGGTAGCGGATTAAGCCCTGGAACAGCCAAAACATCAGTTGAAGGACTGGGTGACGGCGGAAAAATCCGCAAAGATGGAAAAATCATACGCGTTCCGATAGCGTACAAATGCAAAACTATCGATTTTGGTAACGGTGAAAAAAATGCAATGACCATTCCTTGGGGCGATGTTTCTACCGCATATCACTCGACAGGTATACCTAACATTGAAGTTTATATCCCAATTTCGCCCAGAGGTGCAAAAAACATGGCCCGTATGAATTGGATTAGATGGCTGTTAAAAACGCAGTTTGTGCAAAACCAAATGAAAAAGAAAATTGCCGCGACTTCTAAAGGCCCTAACAAAGAACAGCGAGCCAAACTGCCCACCTATGTTTGGGGCGAGGTTAGTAACACAAAGGGCGAAACAATCACTGCTACAATGGAAACCTGTAATGGGTATGAGCTTACTTATTTGGGAGCGGTTGAAGTGGCGTTATTTTTACTCGAAAATGATCAAACCGGTGGCGCATTCACTCCATCAAAACTGATTGATAATCAGCTAATATCTCGGCTTGCGGGCACTAAAGATGTGTGTTTTTCAGAGTAACGAACGCTGTTAGTTGGCTAAAATGATTGATGCGACGCAGGAGTCAACAGTAAGTTTTCTGCAACCTAGCATGGTTAAAATAGCGACCAATTATTGGCAACTACTTGTTGCGTTTTTTTAAAGTAAAAACAGTTTCGTAGCGCTTCGCTTGCCTACGAGTTACTTTTTCCAAGAGCTGAAAAAGATAACCAAAAAAGCCCTTAGCGTTCCCACTGGGGAGAAAAGACTACACGTTCTGACCTTAGCATTACCATCTTCGAGGTTTCAATTTCATTTAATATCTTTATAGCGATTTAACCTCTACATCTGGAGGTTGAACGGGTATATAATGCGATTTCGAGATCTGCAAAATATACGTCATCTAGTCTATGTCACAACTCTCAGATTCCAATCTTACCGATCAACGCTCATTAGATGATGTTCTTAATGCACCCAAACGAGACGAACCATTAGGTTTTTTACTTAGGTTAGCAAAGGCGCTTCATACTTACGGTCTACCGGCCTACGAATTAGAACAAACCATGAATGGTTGTGCTGAAGCGATGGGTTACGGTATTCAATGTATGTCGTTACCCACCTCAATCAGCATCACGCTAATGCCGCCAAAAGGTGCTCCACAAACTTATTTAATACGTGTTTCGCCCGGCGAAATTAATATCGATCGATTACGAAAAACAACTTTAGTTGCGCGGCATGTTATCAACGGAGAAATTGGCGCTAAACAAGGAGCCGACCACCTGAAAAAAATTGCCTCATCAATTCCAGATTATCCCTATTGGGTTATCGTGCTAGCGTTTAGCGTGGTGTCCGCTTGTATCGCTCGTATTTTTTCCGGTGATCTAAATGATATGACTGTTTCTGCCTTAATTGGTTTTATTGTAGGTATTATTGCAGTCGCTTCAAAAACTCGACCGATGCTAGATCATCTCCTACCGGCAATTTGCGCCTTTATTGCAACCTTTGTGACTCTTTTTGTTAATCATCAATTCGATATGGAGGTAACTTCTTCGGTGGTGGTTATTTCCGGTCTGATTATTCTCTTGCCGGGCTTATCTCTAACTGTAGCGCTAGCGGAGTTGGCAACACAAAACTTAGTCTCAGGTACTGCCCGCCTCTCGGGTACAGCAACAACGTTTATTCAACTGGCTTTTGGTAGCGCACTCGGTGCCGAACTGTCCAGCAGGCTAGGTTTTGTGGCGAGCCAATCGACTGTTTCCGAGATATCAGCATGGAGTATTTGGCTTGCAGTAGCGATCGCATCGTTAGCGTTAGTTCCCTTGTTTTCGGCCCGTATTAAAGATTTTGGTTGGTTTTTGTTGTCAGCGTTAACTGCTTTTACAGTCGTTTATTTTGCAACTGCAGAATTTGG
>Ga0256847_1001639_pt1 | contig 11021 bp, 10 predicted proteins | sample TeddybearmetaG_FD_189099 | JGI IMG/M metagenome (GOLD analysis project Ga0256847, IMG submission 189099) | Hydrothermal vent microbial communities from East Pacific Rise, Pacific Ocean - Teddybear | ecosystem: Environmental > Aquatic > Marine > Hydrothermal vents | place: Pacific Ocean: East... | reverse complement strand
ATTTCTCACAAATCAAACCACCCGATTCAATTTTTCATACAACAATTTTTTAAGTGAAGTGTAGTTTACTACCATTTCTAACATGGCTTGGTTATTCTTTTTTTCATCTTCAACCTCTTCCTTTTCTATTTCTTCTTTATTTAACGATTCGTTTAGTAGTTCTTTAATCTTTAATTCAATTAAAATTCTACGTAGGTTTAAAATGGCATCCATTACCAGTTTGGATAAATGTTTGTCTTTGGTTTTTACATAGATTTCTTTACGCCCCCAATCGCTCAAGGCATATTTTTCATCGTCCATTAAAATGTCAGTTACCACTTTACCTAATTCAATATCTTCATGATTGATAAAACTGTCTGTATCTATCTGTTTATTTTGATTTAATTGATGTATCACATCGTAATAGATCTTTTTAAACGTTTCATTACTAAACTCTATTTCATCATCTTGCAAGTGTAAATACACTTCGTTGGCAACGGTGTTTTGATAATTTTCTTTTTCAATTTTAGTATTTCCTTCTTCATCTTCCACTTCTATATAATCAACAAAATCGACTTCTATATTTCCATACAACAACAATATTTCAATCAGTTTTTTTTCTAATCTATCTAGTTGATTTACTTTTTCTAACTCGGGTTTATTTTTAACTACTTCAAAAGATGATTGTTGCCCTTGTGCAGGACGCTTTGCTGCATCACGTGATTCGCGTTTGGACAACTGAGCCAGTTCACTAAACAATACTTTTTCAGAAATATCCATAATCTTAGCACATTCCTGCACATAGACCTCACGTTGTATATTATTAGGTATTTTAGAAATGGTAGCGACAATATCGCGAATCAACCCTGCTTTTTTTACGGGATCATCTTGTGCATCATCCATTAAGGTAGACACTTTAAAACGAATAAAGTCCTGTGCATTTTCGGCTAAATATTCTTGCAGGGTTTCCAGTGAATTTTGCTTAGCGAAACTATCTGGGTCTTCTCCTTTAGGAAAAGTTACCACTTTCACATTCATACCTTGTTCTAAAATAAGGTCTATACCACGAAGTGATGCCCTGATACCCGCCGCATCGCCATCAAATAACACGGTTATATTTGGAGTTAATCTATTGATTAGGCGTATTTGGTCTGGTGTTAAGGCTGTACCTGAAGAGGCTACCACATTTTCGATTCCTGTTTGATGAAAAGAAATTACATCTGTATAGCCTTCAACCAAATAACAATTATCTTCTTTGGCAATTGTTTTTTTGGCGTGATATATTCCGTACAGCACCTTACTTTTATGGTAAATTTCGCTTTCGGGAGAGTTTACATACTTCGCTGCTTTTTTATCACTGGTTAGAATTCTACCTCCAAAACCCAACACGCGCCCAGACATACTATGAATAGGGAAAATAACCCTGCCCTTAAATCGGTCAAATTGTTTACCTGCATTTCCATCAGGCTGAATATCTTTAACAATAGTAAGTCCTGTTTTTTCTAAAAACTCTAATTTATACCCTTTTTTAAGCGCCGCATCTGTAAAATTACTCCATTGATCTAGTCCATAACCTAATTCAAATGTTTTAATGGTTTCATCGGTAAAACCACGTTCTTTAAAATAACTTAAACCAATGGCTTTTCCTTTTTCGGAGTTTAATAAAATATTATGAAAATAGTTACGTGCAAATTCAGAAACCAGATACATACTTTCACGTTCACTTGCCTGTTGTTTTTGTTCATCAGACTGTTCGGTTTCTTCAATTTCTATATTGTATTTTTTTGCTAAATAGCGAATGGCTTCTGGATATGAATACTGTTCATGTTCCATTAAAAAGGAAATAGCATTTCCCCCTTTTCCTGTACTAAAATCTTTCCAAATTTGCTTGACAGGCGACACCATAAAAGAAGGCGTCTTTTCATCGGCAAAAGGACTCAATCCTTTAAAGTTACTTCCTGCTTTTTTAAGTTGTACAAAATCACCAATAACCTCTTCAACTCGGGCTGTTTCAAAAACTTTGTCTATGGTGTTTCTGGTAATCATTTTAGTTGTTTCACCCTTTTATTTCTGAATAAAAAATGACCTGATAGGTTTTATCCCGAAATTTCGGGACTGTCAGGTCAATTAAAGAAGTTATGATACTGCTTTAAGCTTGCTTAATGTAGATTTAGTAAGCTTATTTTCTGCATATTTCAATGTTACTTTTAATGATTTTTCATCACTACTTGGCAATTCAAACATGGCATCCGTCAATACGGCTTCGCATAATGAACGCAAACCACGAGCCCCTAATTTGTATTCAACTGCCTTATTTACGATATATCCTAATGCTTTTTCGTCAATTGAAAAAGAAACACCATCCATTTCAAACAGTTTTTCATATTGTTTGATAATTGCATTCTTAGGTTCTGTTAGTATGGCACGTAGCGTTGCTACATCTAGTGGATTCATATATGTCAATACTGGTAAACGACCAATGATTTCAGGAATCAAACCAAAATCTTTTAAATCTTTTGGTACAATATATTGTAATAAATTATCTTCATCTACTCTCGCTTCATTCATTGAAGCACTATAACCTACCGCTTGCATATTTAATCGTTTACTAATCACTCTGTCGATACCATCAAAAGCACCTCCTGCAATAAATAGAATGTTTTTAGTATCCACCTCCACGAATTTCTGATCTGGATGTTTCCTACCTCCTTTTGGCGGAACATTTACCACAGTACCTTCCAACAATTTCAACAAAGCTTGCTGTACACCTTCTCCTGAAACATCACGTGTAATGGATGGATTGTCACTTTTACGTGCTATTTTATCAATTTCATCAATAAAAACAATACCTTTTTCTGCTTTTTGAACATTATAATCTGCCGCCTGCAATAAACGTGTTAAAATGGTTTCAACATCCTCGCCTACATAACCTGCCTCAGTCAACACTGTAGCATCTACAATTGCAAAAGGTACGTTTAACATTCTGGCAATTGTTTTAGCTATCAATGTTTTACCTGTTCCTGTTTCGCCCACCAACATGATATTGCTTTTTTCAATTTCAATATCATCTTTTTCTTTTGATGGTTTTTGCAACAAACGTTTGTAATGATTATACACAGCAACAGCCATTACTTTTTTAGCTTGATGTTGGCCAATAATATATTCGTCTAAGAAATTTTTAATTTCTATAGGTTTTTTTAATGCTAATTCGGCTGATAGTCCGCTTGTTTCAGTTTCAATAATCTCATCTAAAACAATACCATGCGCTTGCTCAATACACTTATCACAAATGTGTGCATCTAAGCCAGCGATTAATAAATTGGTTTCTGACTTTTTACGTCCACAAAACGAACATTCTAATTCTTCTTTCTTTGCCATTTTCTTTTCTTTGGGTTGTTATACTTAATTTATAACAGATATTGTTAAAACTGTAGTTATCGCCTTTTATTACTTATCTCTCATCAATATTTCGTCTATCATTCCATATTTCTTAGCTTCATCAGCTTTCATCCAATAATCTCTATCAGAATCATTGTGCACTTTTTTAATGGTTTGACCTGAATGTTTGGCAATAATTTCATACAACTCATCTTTTAATTTTAATATTTCACGAGCCGTTATTTCTATATCAGAAGCTTGTCCTTGAGCGCCACCCATTGGTTGGTGAATCATAATACGTGAATGTGGTAAGGCGGAACGTTTTCCTTTCTCACCTGCGCACATTAATACTGCTGCCATAGAAGCAGCGATACCTGTACAAATAGTAGCCACATCTGGCTTGATAAACTGTATGGTATCATACATACCTAAACCGGCATAAACGCCTCCACCAGGTGAATTGATATATATTGAAATGTCTTTTGAAGCATCTACACTTTCTAAAAATAGCAATTGCGCTTGTACAATATTTGCTACCTGATCATTTATAGCTGTTCCTAAAAAGATAATACGATCCATCATTAATCTTGAAAATACATCAAATATTGCAACGTTCATTTGACGTTCTTCAATAATATTTGGTGTTAAACCCATAGGATTCATACTACTGATAATTTTATTATAGTAAAGGCTATTGATACCTTGGTCTTTTATAGCGAATTTTTCAAATTCTTTTCCGTAATTCATGTTATTATTTTTAAATCTATTAAGATGGTAAATATACTAACAAATTACTAATTATAATTTGCAATATTAGAATGGGTATGTCACTTTGTTAAATTGATAAAATAAAAGCCCAAAATTTTTCAATTTTGGGCTTTTATTAAGAAATTTTTCAACAAGTTTCGCTTGCTCCCTTCGATACAAAATATACTTTGCATCTTGGCAATGCTCAGGGTGATATTTTAAATACTGAATCGAGTTCAGTATTTCGTTTTGCTTACTTATATGCCTCTTTTACAAAATCATCAAAACTAATTTCTTTGATTTTGAGTTTTACATTTTCCTTAAAAAAAGTTAACAGTTTCTGACTCATTAATTGTTCTGATAAACGTTTTGCTTCTTCTTGATTGCTCAATATTCTACCTGCAATTTCTTCCAATTCCTTTTCTTCTGGATTCGGGTTGCCATATTGTGCCATTTGACTTTTGATAAACCCTTTTGCAAACTCTTTTAACTCATCAAAAGTAACTTGTAAATTATTGTCTTTACTTATCTTACCTTCAATTAATTGATAACGCAATCCTTTTTCTGAACGGTTATATTCTGCTGCGGCTGCTTCATCTGTTAATGGTTCTTCTCCTGCAACTGCCAACCATTTTTGTAAGAATTCTGCCGGTAAGTCGAATTTTGTATTTTCAATTAAACTTTCTGTAACGGCGTTCAATAATTGTTGATCTGATTGTTGTTCAAACTGTTTTTCTGCATCTTCTTTTAAACGTGCTCTGAATTCTTTTTCTGTTTTTACAGCACCTTTACCAAACAATTTATCAAATAGCTCCTGATTTAATGCTGCTGGTTCAGTAAAAGAAATTTCTTCAACTGTAAATTGTACTTCTATATTCAATCCATGTACATCATCATGCGAAACACCTAAATGATTTTGCAATAAATGGTCATCTGTAAATAATCCTTTTGTTTTTAAAACAATTACATCGCCTACTTTAGTACCCACAAACATTTTTAGATTAGATTTACCTTTAATCTTATCTAATTTAAAAGTTGATTTCTTTTCAATCTCTTTCTCTTCATTCAAAAAAGTACCTGTAACATTAGAATTTTCTGCCACTTCTGCCATAGAGATAATTTTACCATAACTCTCTTGCATATTAGTAGTTTGATTGTCTAACATTTTCTTATCAGCAACTATTTTGTAATGGGTAATTGCTTTTTTTGGTTTTAAGTTCATTTCAAACTCCGGTGCTAACCCAACCTCGAATTCAAAAGAAAATGCATCGGTATCCCAAGAAAAATCTTCTTGTGTCTTTGGTAATGGATTTCCTAAAATATCTAGTTTTTCTTCTACTAAAAATTTATTTAATGCTTCTTGTAATAATTTATTTACCTCATCAATCATAACTGGTTTTGCATATTGCTTTTTAATCAAGCTCATAGGTACATGACCTTTTCTAAAACCAGGAATATTTGCTTTTTTACGATAATCTTGTAAAATTTCTGTTACTTTATTTTTATAATCATCTTGAGTTACATCAATTTTTACAACTGCATTTAACGTATCGATATTTTCTTTAGTAATATTCATTTTTTATATGCTTAAATTTCAATGCTTTCTTTCTTAAAAGGGGCGCAAAATTAATAATTGTTAGGTTATTACACAACTTATAACAGCTTTAGTTTTTGTCTTTTAAAAAGGAATATAATATTGATTGGAAAAATGACAGCAACAAACTAAAAAGCAAGGCATACCAAAATCCTGAAACTACGAATCCGTCAACTAGTTTTCCCGCCAATAGTATGATTCCTGCATTTATTACAAAAAGGAATAAACCTAACGTAACTATTGTTAATGGCAATGTAAAAAATACAAATAAGGGTTTTACAAAAATTCGTAATAAGCCCAGTACAATTGCTACGATAATTGCAGTTGCATATCCATCTATATGAATTCCTGGTAAAAATTGTGCTAATACCACAACCGCAATGGCTGTCAATAGCATTTTTAATATAATCTTCATTTTATTTATGTTTAATCGTGGATTTATGTATCCACTAAATTGCAAGCTATAAGTATGCCAAACAATTATTTCATTAAAAAGCTGACAACATAGTCATAAAAATCAGTTGGATTCTCGGCATGCAACCAATGTCCTGAATTTTTGACAGTTACAATTGTTGCCTTAGGGAAATGCGCTTCAATCAATACGTTATCATCATCGCTAATATAACCAGAGTTCTCTCCTCTTAAAAACAACGTATCTTCTTCAAATATGGATAATGATGGTAATGCTGCGCCAATTTCATCAATGGTATTTATCAAATTATTTAGGTTAAAACGAAATGCTAATTGCTCTTTCGTTTTCCAATATACATTCTTTAGTAAAAATTGTCTGATACCTCTTTCAGAAACATACTCTTGTAACACCTCCTCTACTTCTTTTCTAGACTTTTGTCTGATAAAATCAATAGCGCTTAATCCTTCTAAAATAATGTCATGGTGTTTGGGATAGAATTTAGGACCTATATCAGCTACCATTAGTTTCTTTACTTTTTCAGAATGAGTAACCGCAAATAGCATCGCTGTTTTACCTCCCATTGAATGCCCTAATATATTAACACTTTCTAATTGATAATAATTTATATAGTTTATTAAATCATTTACAAGTATTTCATAATTGAATTCTTCAGCATGAAAACTACGCCCATGATTTCGTTGGTCAATTAAATGTACTTCATAATCTTCCGAGAATTTTCTACCAAGGCTTTTCCAATTATCACCCATTCCTAAAAATCCATGAAGGATTAGTAAGGGTTCTCCCGAACCGAGTATGTTTGCGTGTAATATATTATTCATAAATTTCTTAAATCTCAATATTTAAGCACTAAATTCCAAACTCAGCACTCTTAACTCAGTACTCTTAACTTGTTAAGGTACATATTCACTACATTTTGCAATCCTAAATACAACGATTCTGAAATCAATGCATGTCCAATAGAAACTTCTAATAAATTGGGAATATTTTGTGCGAAAAACTGAATATTATTCAAACTCAAATCATGTCCTGCGTTGATTCCCAGTCCAAGGTTTGTAGCCAATTTAGCACTTTCAATATAGGGTTCAATAGCCTTTTCATTCCCCAATTCATATTGTGAAGCAAAACCTTCGGTATACAACTCTATCCTATCCGCTCCTGTTTTTGCAGCGGCTTCTATTAACGAAGTGTTTGAATCCATAAAAAGGGAAGTTCTAATTCCGTTTCTTTTAAACTCTTCAATAACTTCTGTCAAAAAATCTTGATGCGTAATTGTATTCCAACCAGCATTTGAGGTTAGCGCATCAACGGCATCTGGTACCAATGTTACTTGCGTAGGTTTTGTCTCTAATACCAAATCAATAAACTTTTTTATTGGGTTTCCTTCTATATTAAATTCAGTGATTACAACAGGTTTTAAGGCATATGCATCTTTATATTTAATATGCCTTTCGTCTGGTCTGGGATGTATCGTTATACCTTGAGCACCAAATTCCTGAATATCAACAGCTACTTGCACCAAGTCTGGAGTATTGCCCCCTCTTGAATTTCTTAGTGTTGCTATTTTATTTATATTTACGCTTAACTTTGTCATTAACTATTATTTATAATCTGAGTTCGACCTAATATTTACAACAACAAAATTAATGTATTTCCTCTGTAAAAAAAATATGTCGTTTTGTATTTTAATTTTAGTTATTTTGCAACATAATTATGCAAACAACAGATTACATAACGAAAGATATAAAAGCGCTATCTGCTTCTGATAAAATAAGTAAAGCTAAAAAATTATTTAAGCAACTCACATTTACTCATTTACCAGTAGTTGACAACGGTATTTTGTTAGGACTGATTGCCGAAGCAGATATTCAGACCATTGAAGAGGAAGACAAATTGATAAAAGATTACAATTATATATTTCAATTATTCTTTACAGATGAAAAAACAAACTGGTTTGAACTCTTAAAAATATTTGCCTTAAATGATTCTAGTATAATTCCTGTTATAGATGAACATCATAAATACTTAGGTTATTATGAGTTAACAGATATCTTACACATTTTTAACAACACTCCTTTTTTGAATGAAAGTGGTGTTATATTAGTAATTTCTAAAGGAGTTAAAGAGTATTCATTTAGTGAAATTGCTCAAATTATTGAATCTAATGAAGCGAGACTACTTGGTGCATTTATTTCAACTATTGATAATGAAAATGTTGAAATTACCATTAAATTGAGCGACCATGACCTCAATAATACCATCCAAACTTTTAGAAGATATAATTATTCTATTCTCACAAGTTTTCATATTGATGAATACTTAAATACATTGAAAGAACGTTCTGATTATCTTCAAAAATACTTAAATATATAACCTTATGAAAGTTGGTATTTATGGACAATATTATAAAGGAGAAGCTGTAAGCTATATAGAGATTTTACTAAAAACGCTTGCTCAAAAAGGCATCGAAGTTGTTATTGAAAAAAACTTTTACAATTTAATAAAAATTAATAATTTTCCCGAAAAAGAGTATCAAACTTTTACTGATTATACCGATTTAGACTCTTCTTTTAAAGTCATGTTAACCGTTGGAGGTGATGGTACTTTTTTAAGAGCTGTTACCTATGTAAGAGACTTAAACATTCCAGTGTTGGGTATTAATATTGGTCGCTTAGGATTTTTAGCAACGATTCAAAAAGAAAATATTCCTGAAGCCATTGATTTATTACTAACAGAACAATATTCAATAAATGAACGTAGTTTATTAACCGTTTCTACCAGTCAGAAAAACAACGATTTAACAGACATTAATTTTGCCTTGAACGAAATTTCAGTAAGTAGAAGGAATACTACTTCTATGGTAACTGTCGAAACACATTTAGATGATGAGTATTTAACTTCTTATTGGGCTGACGGACTGATAGTCGCCACACCTACTGGTTCTACAGGTTATTCTTTAAGTTGTGGAGGCCCTGTAATAACACCTAACACAAAAAGTTTGGTTCTCACACCAATAGCTCCACATAATTTAAATGCCAGACCCTTAGTTATACCTGACAACACTCATATTAAACTAAAAATAGTTTCCAGAGAAAAACAAGCATTACTTTCTTTAGATTCCAGAATAACTACCGTTGATAGCAATACAGAAATTTATATTAAAAAGGCTGCTTTTACTTTGAAAACAATTTTACTAAGCGAACAAACTTTCTTAAAAACACTTAGAAAAAAATTACTTTGGGGAGAAGACAAAAGGAATTAATGAAGCACAAATTGTGTATTAGTCTTTCTATTTCTTGATTGTTGACAAACTGGACATCTTGAGATAACTCCATCTTTAATAAATTTATTTTTAAGTTTTAACAGAGTCTCTCAGAAACTCATGATAAAACTTATTAAATATCCTATTTTAGTATTGTTCCAACCCTTATTACAATATCTTAACAAACAATTTGGGTTAAATTTCACAATAACTTAAGCCTCTTTACAACAATATTTTACCTTAAAAACTGTTTATCAAAAAAGGGGATTTTAATCCTTTAAAACCTCATAGATTTAATTATATTTGCAAACTATTTTTTAAGATGAAAAAACAACTTCTAATTTATATATTTCTATTCACAGTTTCTATAGCTTCTGCTCAATTATATGAAGGTGGTGTTTTTTTAGGTGGCAGCAATTATATTGGCGATGTTGGTTCAACAGCTTATATCAATCCAAATAGAATTGCAGTTGGTGGAGTTGCAAAATTTAACTGGACACCCAGAATAACATTTAGAGGTACTTTTATTTATACTAGACTTCATGCAAGTGATAATAAAGCTGAAAGTTCATTTAGAAATAACCGAATACCTTCTCTAATATTTAGCAACGCTATCGTTGAGGGATCTTTAGGTATTGAATTTAGTTTTTTTAAATACAGCTTGTCTAAAATTGGTTACACAAGTACTCCTTATATTATTGCGCAGATTGGCGCTGTAAATTATACTATTAATTCTATTAATGCTGAAAGAAAAAGAATAACATCATTAGCATTACCAGTTGGGCTCGGTTATAAAATGAAACTAGCTCAAAATATTGGCATAGCTTTTGAAACTTCTTTTAGATATACGTTTAAAGACGCGATAGATGGTAATAATCATGAAATTCTAGGATTAGATTTTGGAAGCGCTGACAATAATGACTGGTATGTATTTACTGGCATTACAATTGTCTATGCCTTTGGAAGACCTGGTTGTTACAAAGAAAATTCATTTTGATAAATTTATGAATATAGATCCTCTAAAAATTCCGAAACATGTTGCCATAATTATGGATGGTAATGGTCGTTGGGCTAAGAAAAAAGGAATGGCAAGAGTATTTGGTCATAAAAACGGTGTAAAGGCGGTAAGAGAAACGATTGAAGCAGCTCGGGAGATTGGTGTAAAAACCCTAACACTATATGCTTTTTCAACAGAGAACTGGAAACGTCCTAAAAACGAAGTGATGATGTTGATGGGCCTTTTAGTGAGTTCATTAAAAGATGAGTTAAAAACACTTAAAAAAAATAATATTAGACTACAAACCATAGGACAGATAGAAAACTTACCAAAAAGAGCCCGAAAAGAACTACTTGAAGTAATCTCTCAAACGAAAAACAATAGTGCAATGGTTCTTAATTTAGCATTAAGCTATGGATCTAGAGAGGAAATTGTTAATACTATTAAAAAAATTTCTAAAAAAGTTGTTAATAAACAGCTTTCAATAGAAGAAATTAATGAAAATACTATAAATAATCATTTATATACATTTACTTTGCCCGACGTTGATTTTTTGATACGTACAAGTGGTGAAAAACGTATTAGTAATTTTTTATTATGGCAGATTGCTTATGCCGAATTATACTTTACAAAT
>Ga0256847_1001638_pt1 | contig 11037 bp, 10 predicted proteins | sample TeddybearmetaG_FD_189099 | JGI IMG/M metagenome (GOLD analysis project Ga0256847, IMG submission 189099) | Hydrothermal vent microbial communities from East Pacific Rise, Pacific Ocean - Teddybear | ecosystem: Environmental > Aquatic > Marine > Hydrothermal vents | place: Pacific Ocean: East... | reverse complement strand
GTCTTCGAACTGAAAAATGATTCACTTGATTGAGCCCGACTGGCCAGCGCCAACCCACATTCGAGCCTGCTGTACTACAAGGATGGGTGGTGTGAGTCAGGGTTATTTTTCTTCGTTCAATCTTGCTACACATGTTGAGGACGAGCGCCTCCATGTTGAACAGAATCGATCAATCCTTAAACAGCAACTAAAGTTGAATGATGAACCCGCCTGGTTGAATCAAACACACAGTACTTTTGCCGTAAATCTGGATAAGGAAATTTCACGTGATGCCGATGCAGCCATTACTAGCACACCCGGTTGTGTTGCGGTTGTTTTGACGGCCGATTGTTTGCCCGTTTTATTTACAGATCTTGAGGGCTCTGTAGTGGCAGTCGCCCATGCTGGGTGGCGTGGATTGTTAAATGGAGTGATTGAGGCCACCATCGGAAAAATTAATCGACCACCACAGCAGTTATTATGCTGGTTAGGACCAGCAATCAGTCAGAAAAATTTCGAGGTCGGTGAAGAAGTAAAGCAGGCGTTTGCAGATCAGCAAATCGATTCACAGAAACATTTCCTGCCAGGTAGAAAAGGACATTTCCAGGCAGATTTGTATGAGTTAGCCAGAGACCGATTAAAACAACAGCAGATAACAAGAATCTATGGTGGAGACTATTGTAGCTACGGCCACGAATCGCTTTTTTTCTCATATCGTCGAAGTAAAAAATGTGGTCGTATGGCCAGTATGATTTGGATTGATTTAACGTAGCCAGTTGCATTAATACAAGGGAACTAGGTCGTAAAAATACTACCAAGTCTCTACTTAACACTTAAGTGGATGTTGCAAAATATTTACCCTTTTATCATTGACGGATTTAACCATGATTAAAATAATCAACCAGGCGAGGATCATTGAAACGACAGTTTGACTCAAAACATGATCGTCAATTAACATTTTATATATGGCGATACTCCATCCAGCAGTGACGGCTGAGACCAGCGCAATCGTCCTTGATTTCTTTTCTTAAACAGGCAAGTAGTGACATTGAAGTAAAGTTACCACTAGCATGACCAGCCGGATATAGGCTGAAATATGAGCTGGAAAACGTTAATATTAGGTGGCGCTAATATAGGTGGGCTTACAAACAGGTAAAAAGTACGGCAATGCTATTTGCGTATTCATTTTATTCATATTCATGTCAGCAACAACTTTGTTAACTTCCATTTAAGCAGGTATATAGCTTGTGTGAACTATCAAAAAAAATGATTAGCATTCAGCACCATCATTGTATTTTTTTTGATCTCGATAGGAAAGTAACAGGTGTAGCGCGCCCATACTGCCATGGCCGATTATGTAAGCTTCGACTAATCCCGTCAGTAATTCATGAATTTCTTTCATAAAATGAATCCCGGGTGCATGGTTCGACCATAACAGATACCATATTAATCCAGATAAGATGACAGAGAGTAAAATCGCCATTCCCAGTCCCTGGATTATCGCAGCAATTCCTTTGGGACTTGTTTCCGGTAGCTTGAATGACATTAATTTATTCAAGTCCGCACTCAGTTGAGAAAAATCACCGGATAAATAGGGGTAAAAATATAATATGCCATGTTTTTTTAATTCAATAGCAGTAAACACCAGAGCAAGAGGCATCAGTACTATCCCGGTTATTATGTGTGACCAGGTGCCATAGAAAGTAATAAAGTTTCGCCTTATTTCACCATCATCAAACCCCATGAAATTACTAAGAACTATCTGACCTAAAACAAAAATCAATAATGAATAATGCAGAAAACGCACCAAAGGTGAATATCGTTCAGCAAAATACAGTTTTATGAAATGTAATATTTTCATTTACCATTCTCTTCTCAAAAAGTTTCGATTTGCCTGTAGAAGTAAAAAATCAACATCTTGAATCTAGGATGTTATGGTTTCGGTATGAGTATACTCATTGGCTGTAAATAAATTGTTAATCCTCCAAGCGGATCTAATCAGGTTCAAGTTCGGCCAGGATTCAATTATTTGGAAGGATCTTTTAATTCTGTACTGGTCAATAATGATTCAAGATGTTTGTTTTCAACTGACTAATGTTTCGAAATAAGTGGCGTTATTCATGAAGGTTTACAAGGTCTTTCCAGAGTCGGTTTAGAAAACAGCAGAAATCAAAGATCTATTTCGGCAACTTTTGTATCTACTTAGATGATTCACTCTTATTTTCTTATTGACGTAGCGCAAAATGTGGGCGTTTAGCGAGTTTGATCTGAATAGAGTGATGTTCTACTAGCTAAAATTAAAATTTGTGTTCCCACTCTGAAAATTATCCTTTGTAAGGGAGTTCCAACTGCTGACAGTTTATGGCTTTGAATTCAGAATCTTTATGAACAAGAATGGCATTTTGTAAAATTGCACTGGCCGCAATCCAGGCATCGGCCAGAGATAACTTGTTTTGTGCTTTTAATTTTGCCGATAATTCCAGCATTTCTCTATTTTCATGAATCCAGATAATAGGCAGTGACTGAACCATTTCACAGGCGACTCGTCCTGATTGTTCACCTTCATCTTTCCAGACTCGGTAAAGAATTTCCATTTGTGACATAAAACATGCATAACATTGAGTTTCGTTATTTTCAACCAGGGTAAGCAAATCAGCAACAGTTTGCGCGCCTGCTTCGTCATCCCTAAGCGTCAGCAGAGCAGAAGTGTCCAGTAGATAGGATTTCATTCAGCCAGACTGTCTTTTTCTCTCTCAGCAAGCAGGCGATTAACAGAACCGCCAATGCCCTGCCCACGATAGCTTGAAATGGAATTTTCTTTAACAGGTATGACTCGTATAGTATTACCCTCCAGAACCCACTCAAGCCGGTCAGAGGGGGACAGATGAAGTTTATGCCTGATCTTTGCAGGTATGACAGTTTGGCCTCTTGATGTGATTGTGCTGCGCATGGGTCTTCCTGAGTGAATTACTATATTTGTATTTAATAATTCAATTTTGCATGAGTTAGGTTCAATTGCTACGGTTTAACATTTAAACCGCTACTAACAATAAACTCGAAAACAGATTGATAGTATTACAAATACTCTCTGCCTGAGGTTTTCTTGATATTACTTTAGGTTGAAATTTTAAAAAAAATAACCACTTAAATAGCAAGTATTTATCATTTATTTCAGAGAGGTCGATCTTCATGAGAATGGATCGTTTAACCAGTAAGTTTCAGGATGCACTAAGTGATGCACAGTCGCTGGCCGTGGGTCGTGATCATCAATTTATCGAACCTGCCCATCTAATGTCTGCCATGCTGGACCAGCAGGGTGGTTCGGTGCGGCCGCTGTTATCTCAGGCCAATGTCAATGTCAGTTTGTTGCAGTTGCAGATCAATGAACTGCTAGACAAACTATCCAGTGTAGAAGGTACTGGAGGTGAATTGCATATCTCAAGTGCTCTGGCAAACATCTTGAATGTTGCTGATAAACTGGCTCAGAAAAAAAACGACCAGTTCATATCATCTGAACTTTTTGTGCTGGCAATCATGGATGATAAAGGGCCGTTAACTGATGTGATGAAATCTTCCGGCGCCCAGAAAAAAGCCATAGATGAAGCGGTGGATTCGATTCGCGGTGGCGAAACCGTCGATGATGCGAATGCCGAAGATCAGCGAATGGCGCTGGAAAAGTACACCATTGATTTAACTGAGCGAGCGGAACAGGGCAAGCTTGATCCGGTTATCGGACGAGACGAAGAAATTCGCCGTGCGATACAGGTTTTACAAAGACGAACCAAGAATAATCCGGTACTGATTGGCGAGCCTGGTGTGGGTAAAACTGCTATTGCCGAAGGTTTGGCGCAACGCATTATTAATCATGAAGTGCCGGAAGGTCTCAAAAATAAACGCCTGCTTTCACTTGATATGGGCGCTTTGATTGCTGGTGCCAAATTCCGTGGAGAATTTGAGGAAAGACTAAAGGCCGTGCTCAAGGATCTGTCCAAGCAGGAAGGTCAAATTATACTGTTTATTGATGAGTTGCATACCATGGTTGGCGCCGGTAAAGCTGAAGGCGCGATGGACGCGGGAAATATGCTCAAACCGGCTTTGGCTCGGGGTGAATTACATTGCATTGGCGCGACAACGTTGGATGAGTATCGACAGTACATCGAAAAAGATGGTGCGTTGGAAAGGCGCTTTCAAAAGGTGCTGGTGACAGAACCATCAGTCGAGGACACGATTGCTATTCTGCGTGGTTTGAAAGATCGTTATGAAGTACATCACGGCGTCGAAATAACCGACCCGGCCATTGTCGCCGCAGCGAAACTCTCACATCGATATATCAGCGATCGGCAGTTGCCAGATAAAGCCATAGATTTGATCGATGAAGCTGGTAGTAGAATACGCATGGCGATAGATTCTAAACCAGAAGATCTGGATCGTCTGGAACGACGTTTGATTCAACTGAAAATCGAGCGTGAAGCGTTCAAGAATGATACCGATGAAGCATCGGTAAAACGTCGAGCTGATCTGAATCAGGAGATTGACAAGCTGGAACGTGAATTCTCTGACCTGGATGAAATCTGGAAATCTGAAAAGGCGGCCTTACAGGGTACTACTCAAATCAAGGAAGATCTGGAAAAAGCCAGGTTAGATCTGGAGACAGCCCAGCGTGCTGGTGATTTAGGGCGCATGTCTGAGCTTCAATATGGCAAGATTCCTGAGTTGGTAAAACAACTCGACATGGCAGCAAACGCTGAAATGCAGGATATGCAATTGCTGAAAAATAAAGTAGGCGAAGAAGAGATTGCTGCTGTGGTTTCTCGCTGGACAGGCATCCCTATAGAGAAGATGTTGGGAGAGGAACGCGATAAATTGCTGCAAATGGAAGACCTGATAGCGCAAAAAGTCGTCGGTCAGAAACAGGCAGTATCTGTGGTTTCCGATGCCATTCGTCGTTCCAGAGCTGGCTTGTCTGACCCAAATCGACCCAATGGATCTTTTCTGTTTCTGGGCCCCACCGGCGTTGGTAAAACTGAATTGACCAAGGCATTGACCGAATTCCTGTTTGATACTCAAGATGCTTTAATCCGCCTGGATATGTCGGAGTTTATGGAAAAACATTCGGTGGCCCGATTGATTGGTGCGCCTCCGGGGTACGTGGGTTATGAGCAGGGTGGCTATTTGACCGAAGCGGTTCGACGTCATCCCTATTCCGTCATATTGCTGGATGAAGTGGAAAAGGCGCATCCTGAAGTATTTAATATACTGTTGCAGGTGCTTGATGATGGTCGTCTTACCGATGGCCAGGGGCGGACGGTAGATTTCCGCAATTCTGTCATCGTGATGACTTCAAACCTGGGTTCTGATGAAATTCAAAAGTTATCTGAGGTAGAAGATTTTGCAAGCATAGAAAAATCTGTGATGGAACAGGTCAGGCAATATTTTCGCCCTGAATTTATCAATCGCATCGATGAATCTGTAGTATTTAAGCCATTGACAAGAGAAAATATACGGGTCATTGCCAGCATTCAATTGAATGCTTTAAAACAAAGACTGGCAGAGATGAATATGGCTATTGAAGTGACTGATGCTGCATTAGATGAACTGGCAAAACTGGGGTATGACCCGGTTTACGGTGCAAGGCCGTTAAAACGTGTTATTCAGCAATTGATAGAGAACCCGTTGGCACATGAAATTTTGGCCGGTGGTTATCAGGCTGGTGTAATGATAAGGGTCGATTTTAATGAGGGCAATAAATTTATTTTTACTTCAACCTGAATCAGGCATTATCATGTTGCAGGAGTATTAGTTTAAGGTTCAATTTATCTGGAATACACCTTCGCACTGATATTTTTAATTAGTTGTCGTCCATAAACGGGCTTCCTGCCCATCATTATTAACATGGGCAATGGCTTATCGCCATCGCCCATATTGATAACGATGGGTCGGCACATCCCTGTACCGAATTAGTTTCCATCCTTTCTGGATGGAAACTAATTCGTATGAAGGTCAGTTTTATAAGAATCGGCTATACTACCGGATAACTGACATAAACCTTTTGCTGCTGTAGTTGATTATTTATTGGTGCTGAATTCAGTATCGAATAAATAGAAAAAAACCTGAATTTACTTCTGCCGAATGACATTTATTAGTTCAATTCTATTTAAAGCCAACCTCAAGCTTCTGCTTCGCTGTAAAGACCTGGAAAGTAGTCAGGCATTAAAGCTGCGAGCCAGCTTAAAAAAAGCTGCCTGTAACTCGATGATAACCATGTTAGAAGCCATTGATCAGGCCGATCAAGTTCATGCGGATAGTCTAAAACAGATTTGCATAGAAATAGCCGATGCTGGTCTGGTTGACTTATTTATGGGTTTTATCGACCATGAATCCGACAGTATTCGAACTCACGCTATTGATATCCTGAGTCAGGCAAAAACCATAAGACCCGAAATTTTGTTCGAAAAATTACAGGATCAGCCAAATTCGAAGGAAGTCATTCTCAAACTTTTTAGTATTAATAAGGCCCGCTTAAACCCCGCTTTTATTGTCTTCAACGCACTTGAATTGGATAAAGACACGGCAGAAAGAGTACTGGATGTCGTTGTCGATAAGGCTGCAAGCATTAATCTAAGTATTATTGGTGATCGAATAAAGGATATTGAAAGCCCGGATTTTCGTTTAATGCTGGTGAAATTTTTGGGTAAGGTTAATAGTGCCAATTCTGCTGTTCAGCTCTGTCGTTTTCTGGGTGATGACTTTAAACCAGTAGTCACGCAGTCGCTTAAAAGCCTGAGTCAGTTTCAAGCTCGAATCAATGTCAATAAAATGCTGCCCTTTATAGAAGATATGAGTGAGGATGATTCGTTCATTGCGCTGCAGATCATCAATAAAAATATGACGGCGAAATTGATTCCGTCCCTGGCTGACCTGATTACCGGAAAATCTGATGATATTCGTGAATATCTTATCCATTCCTTAATGGAATATGCGAATACAGAAAATCTGCAGATTTTATTGAAATACCTGTCCATGCAGGAATGGCAAGGTAGAAATAAAGCAGTCAGATGTTTACAGTCAAAGTCGACCGAAAAGATTTACAAAATAGCCCAGGATCTGTTTAATGATGAAAACAAATTTATAAAGTCTACTGCCCGAATGCTGATTGCTGATTATAAAGCAAGCTTAAAACCAGAGGGAGTGATCAATTTAAACGAAATTAGCAAGACGGCTTTACACCAGAGCCGTCAGGTTCGTGAACCGGCTATTATAATTTTGGGAATGACTGAAAACAGAAAATCACTCACCATTCTGGCCAAAATTATTGAGCTGTACCCTGATTCTTCGGTAGTAGTGCTTAAAGCTACTGAACAATTAACCTATAGCAAAGGGTTGGAAATAGCCTTTAAGTGTTTGAAAATGGGTAATGCCTTATTTCAGCGTCAGGCGCTTCACACCATTCAAACCATAACCACTGAAAAACATGCCCCGAAAGTCTGTCGAACTATTAAGAAATTCATACCCTATTTGAAAGTAACGGTGCGAGATGCAGCAAGAGCAGTGGTAATTGAAGTTGAATCCAGGTTCAAGCCAACAACTTTAACCAAAAAAGAAACTGCTGTTGTGGAATATCCACGATCGAATGTGCAAACTGAAGAAACCTGTTTTTCCACAACGTTTAATCAGGAAAACGAACCTGCAGATGACCAATCCACGCAAGAATTGCAAAAAGGAGATGTGTGGATGGAACGATACCGCATGGTGGATGAAATCGGACGAGGTGCGATGGGTCGAGTGATGCTGGTGGTCGATGAGATGGTGGGTGAGCAACTGGTCCTCAAGTTCATGCATGACGAATTACTTTCTGATGAAAGAGCAAAACAACGTTTCATTCGAGAGCTTAAATATTCGCGTAAGATAAGCCATCCCAATGTGATCCGTATTTATGAGTTTTTAACCAGAGATAACCAAAGTGCGATTTCAATGGAATACTTCGAAAGCGAGGGTATAGACGAAATTTTAAAAAGTGGTAAAAGGTTCAATGTACTGCAGGTTCTCAACATAGTTCAGCAAGTTGCAAATGGCATGGAGGCAGCTCATCAGAAAAAGGTAATTCATCGTGACCTGAAACCGAGTAACATATTGATCAATGAAGAAGGTCTGGTCAAAGTCGTGGATTTTGGTATTGCCTCAGAACTGGCCGGTGACGATTCTGCACTGACACAGATAGGTGTTGTTGTTGGGTCACCCGCTTTCCTGGCTCCAGAAAGAACTAAACAGATCGAGGCAGATAGCCTGTCAGATATATATTCCTTAGGCATCAATGCTTATATTATGCTGACAGGAAAACTACCCTACCAAGGTGATTCAATGTCGATTTTGTATCAACACGCTGGCGGTAAAGCAAAACCAGTCAATCAGATTAACCAGGAGATTCCCGAAGACGTGAATCAACTGGTGAAAAAGATGATCGCAGTCGAAAGACCAGAACGTTTTCAATCCATGCAGGAAGTTAGTCAGGCCATAGAAGAATTGAAATGAATATGCAAAACACCATTACACGGCAGCTTGAAGACAGCTTCACTATCGAGCATCTCAATGTAGAGAATGAAAGCTACATGCACAACGTTCCAGCGGGTTCGGAATCCCATTTCAAGGTTACAATAGTCAGCCCTGATTTTACCGGCCTGATGTTGATCAAACGTCATCGTCTGGTCAATTCAGCACTAAAACAGACGCTGCAAGATATTCACGCATTGGCGTTGCATACTCTGACGCCAGACGAGTGGTTTGAGCGAGCGGGTAGGGTTGCCGATTCTCCGTTATGCGAAGGTGGCGGAAAGGACTAAGCCAGACAACCTCCCAGTCATTTTATTACCCCGAAACCGCGCGGATTGGTCTCAAAAATCACTTTAAGAATTTCACCATAATTGATGTCATGTCTGGCTGACATATCCTGAGCCTGAAGAATTAGTTTGGTTATTGTAAACTCAGATTGATTTTTGAGGGCGTAAATCAAGGTGTTTTCAAACCCTTCAACTCCAAGGCACAGGGTTTGTTGCTGGAAAATTTGTCGAATTTCACCGTAAAATTTATTGAATACAAATTCGCTGTTAATTAACAGGTTATATGCGACAGCCCCCTGAGGTGACAGCTTTGATTGTAAAAGACGGCTGGTTTTACGATCTAATATCCAGGCTGGAGATTGCTGACCATCGAAGATATCCACCAGAATTAAATCGAATTGCTGTTTATTATTTTGTAAAAACTGAAACGCATCTTCTATAACATATTCAAGATGAGTTGAGCCTTTAGGCAGGTAGGCATGTTGCTGCATTATCTCAAGCAATTCAGCATCCATTTCTACGGCAGTAATTTTAGCGACAGGGAATTGATGTTGGATAAAGTGAATCAGTGATCCTGCACCGACTCCTAGTAACAAAATTCGATTTGGCGGAGGAATAAATAACAATACGCCAAGTAAATATTGTAGATTTTTGAGAGAAACCTGATAAAGATTATTTATTTCGATTCGACTTTGAATAGCCTTGTTATTGGCGCTATCAAACCTTAATTCAACAAACTCTTCATTTTTATTGATGAAAATTTTATTAAATTGAGTGCTAAACTTCATAGGTATTTCATGCAATCGGTATAAATCAAGGCAGGCATAATGACATTCGATCGGCAGCAAATAAAGATAAAACTTAAAGCAACGGCTATACATTTTTTGATTAGTTTAGCTGTTTTTCTGGTGCTGGCCGGGCTGGTTTATTTCGTTTGGTATCCGCAGCCCTATTTTAGTGTTGATGGCGGATGGCAGGGAATTCGCATTATAGCGGCAGTAGATCTAGTGCTCGGTCCAATGATGACCCTGGTCATTTTTAATATTAAAAAACCACGAAAAGAAATTATTACTGACCTGACCATCATTGCAGTCATTCAACTTTCGGCTTTGAGTTATGGCGTCATTGTTACCTATAATCAAAGGCCAGTGGCTGTTATTTTAAATGACCCTTTAGCGCTTTCAACTGTTGCAGAAATTTACGGTGACAGTTTGAAGTCTCTGGATGATCTTCAAAATTACAGCGATGAAAAGCCGCCAATCATTGCCATGGAAATTCCGCTGAACCGGCAAGCCCTGGATGAAGTGATGCGTTTAGAGAAAGATCAGGGACTCATGGAACACGCACAGCAGCAGTTGTATTTGCCCAGACAACAACTGGCTGGTTTTATCGAAAAAAGCCAGGCGACGATGACTGCGATATTAGGACAAAGACATGGGCAGAAAGATTTTGATAACTGGCTGGTCGAAAATAAAACCACCGCTGAACAGGTATTATTGTTTGCTTTCAATGGTCGATATGGATTTGTCTGGCTAGTGTTCGACCAGGATGGTCAGTATTTGGGCTATTTTTAGCGTGTTATGCCTTATGGATAGATTGTTATATTAGATGATTTATAAATCGACACATATGACGATATAAATTGGTTTATTGGTTTAAATCGTCAATAATGACGACTATGAAAATTTCTAAACTTATATCAGACGATGGAATTCTTACAGAGATCGGTGAGCGTATATCGCGCAGGCGGTTGGAACAGTCTCTGACCCAGGCGCAGTTGGCTGAGCAGTCAGGTGTTTCCAAGCGTACAGTGGAGCGAATTGAGGCCGGAGCCTCCACTCAGGTGTCCAGCCTCATTCGAATTTTTCGGGTGCTGAATTTGTTGCCAGCGTTTAATCAGATGATTCCCGAGGTTGTACCAGGGCCTATAGATATACTCAGGCATAAAGGTAAAACCAGGCAAAGAGCCTCCACACGCAAACAATCTAAGCAAATGAAAAAAGAATGGTCATGGGATGACAAAACATGACTAATTTAACTGAAGTAAAACTCTGGGGTCGCACTATTGCTGCGGTTTCTCTGGATGAAAACAATAACATTGCAGCTTTCGAATACGATTCGGCGTTTGCCCGTAGTGGAATAGAAATTACCCCACTCACAATGCCACTTTCTGGACAGATTTACAGTTTCCCAGAACTTCCTCAAAAAACCTTTTATGGATTAC
>Ga0256847_1001637_pt1 | contig 11041 bp, 10 predicted proteins | sample TeddybearmetaG_FD_189099 | JGI IMG/M metagenome (GOLD analysis project Ga0256847, IMG submission 189099) | Hydrothermal vent microbial communities from East Pacific Rise, Pacific Ocean - Teddybear | ecosystem: Environmental > Aquatic > Marine > Hydrothermal vents | place: Pacific Ocean: East... | reverse complement strand
CTGATTCTCGTCGCCCGGCGAGAAGCCGAACTCGAAGCGCTGGCCGAGCGATGTCGAGGCGAACACGACGCACAGGTCGAAGTGATACCGATGGATCTGCTCGTTCCAGATGCGCCCGCCAAGCTGGTTCAACAGCTCGTGGACAGCGATCTTCGTGTCGATGTGCTGGTGAACAATGCCGGGCTCATGGATATGGGCGCCTTTGCCGAGATCGAAATCGATCGACACGAACGCTTGCTACAGCTGAATGTCCTGGTCTTGACGTCCCTCACGCGGCGCCTGCTCCCGGCGATGATCCGTCGAGGCCAGGGTCGAGTCTTGAATGTGGCCTCGACCTCTTCGTTCCAGCCCGTCCCCTCGATGGCGCTCTACGCGGCGAGCAAGGCCTTCGTACTGTCCTTCTCCGAATCGCTCTCGGAGGAATTGAAGGGAACGGGCGTCACGGCGACTGCGCTGTGTCCGGGAATCACGAAGACCGATATGTACGATCGTGCACACGATGAACATGACAGCGTCAGTAGCCTTCCGGAGTTCTTTCTGTCGGATGTAGAGGACGTCGCGAGAGAAGGCTTCGAAGCCTGTCTTGCAGGCCGCGCGGTCGTGGTCCCTGGCCTACCGAACCGGGTCCTCGCCGGTTCGGTCGGAATGTATCCACGATGGTTGGTGCGGGGCGTTGGCGGTCTGATCGGGCGAAGGTCGACGCGCTAACGATCTGGCTTCAGTCGACTGCCCGCTCGCCTGCAACCGAGTCCGACCCGGGGCTAGTTCGAAACGAACGCGTCTGCCGGATCCCCGATTCAGTCCGTGTGGTCCGAAAAATCTGCTTCGCTGCTCTTTGCCATCTCTTCGAGGAACGACTTCGGGAACTGTCCGACGAAACTCGAAACGTCCCAGTAGTCGCACCACTTCGCGATCTTCCCGTCCTTCATCTCATGCAGCGTCGCAAATTGGTTGGTCGCCTTCTCGCCAGTCTTGAAGGTCCAGACCTCCGTATGGTCGAGGAAGACCACATCCCCTTCGGCCACCAGGTGATGAATCGTATGCTGGTGATCGGCCAGGTGATCGAAGGCGATCGCCAAGCGCTTCACGACATTCTCCGGACCGTGCGCGCCGGCATCCTCGGTCGGGATATCTTCGTAGAAAACGTCCTTCGTCAGGCAGCCCTTGAGTGCCGTCCAATCCATTTCGCTCAGCGCGTTCCACAGGTTTTCGACCGTCTGCTTGTTCTCTTCAATGGACATGGGGCCTCCAAGGTGGTTGTCTCATACTCGATCATAGACCACAGGATTTGGGAGCGACGAAAACCTGGCCGACATCCATCGCGCGTCCTCGGGGACCGGGAAGAACCCAGCGTACATGCCCTTCTCGATGCTAGGATCTCGCGTTCATCCAGCCGCCCACCACCTCAATAGGAGCCCCCATGAAGATTGGACTCATTCCCGTCAACGTCGCCGTCCCCAATGTCGAAGCCATGATCGGCCTCGCCCAACTCGCAGAAAAGGTCGGCTTCGAGTCTGTCTGGACTTTCGAGCATGTCATCGTCCCCATCGACTACAAATCCAAATATCCCTATAGCCCAACCGGAAAAATGGGCGCTGATCCCGAATCCAATTTCGTTGATCCCCTGATCGCGCTGACCGCCATCGCCGCACAGACCAAGACCATCCGCCTCGGCACCGGCGTCAACATCCTCTCCCAGGCGAACCCCCTCTACCTTGCGAAACAAAGCGCCAGTCTCGACTTCGTCTCGAACGGTCGCTTCATGCTAGGCGTCGGGATCGGCTGGCTCCAGGAAGAATTCCGCGCCGTCGGCACGCCGTTCGAGCGACGTGGTGCACGCTTTGATGACTACATCCAGGCCATGCGCAAGGTCTGGTCCGGCGAGGTCGTCGAGCACAAGAGTGATTTTATCGATTGGACTGGCTTCAAGAGCTACCCCGTCCCCATCCAGGAGCCCTTCCCCGTCATCATCGGCGGCGTCAAGGGCAAGGCCTTCGAACGGACCGCGAAATACGGCAACGGCTGGTTCGCGCCCACCGCGAGCGTCGAAGACCTCGCTCCGAAACTCGAAGAGCTCGACAAGGCCTGTGATGCCGTCGGGCGCGATCGGGCAGAGATCGAGGTTTCAGCGATGTGGATTCCGAACCCGAAGGACCTGGGCGTCGTCGAGCAATATGCGGAACTCGGCGTGAGCCGATTGATCGTACCGGCACAGGCCCTGGGCCAAGGCAATCCAGCCGAAAACGTACAGGCCTTCGGCGAAAACGTGATTTCGAAGCTCGGCTGAGTCTGGCCTAACAGAAAGCAGTCGTTTTATAGAGCACGGGGGATTTCGTGATGTTCGATCTCATCATACGGGGTGGAAGGATCATCGATGGAACCGGCGGCGACTCGTTTCTCGGCGACGTAGCAATCGAGAACGGGAAGATCGTGGCCGTTGGTTCCTTTGCGGGCGACGCTGCGCGGGAGATCGATGCCCGCGGACTCGCGGTGACGCCGGGCTTTGTCGACATCCACACGCATTACGACGGTCAAGCGACCTGGGATCCGCAGCTCGCCCCCTCTTGCTTTCACGGCGTGACCACGATCGTGATGGGCAATTGCGGGGTGGGTTTCGCACCGGTCAAGCCGGGCCAGCAAGACTTCCTGATCGGCTTGATGGAAGGTGTCGAGGACATCCCGGGCGCCGCGCTCCATGAAGGGATCCAATGGTCCTGGGAAACCTTCCCCGAATATCTCGACGCCCTCGCCCGGCTCGAGTTTTCGATGGACGTGGCGACGCAGGTACCCCACGGATCCGTCCGGACCTACGTCATGGGAAAGCGAGGCGCAGATAACGAGCCCGCCACGCCAGCGGACATCCAAGAAATGGCAACGATCGTCAAGCAGGGAATCGAAGCCGGCGCGTTAGGCTTCTCGACCTCTCGAACGATCGCGCACACCGCGATCACTGGAGAGCCCGTGCCCGGAACCTTCGCCGCCGAAGACGAACTCTTTGGAATCGGTCGAGTCCTGGGCGACCTGGGCTGCGGGATCTTCGAGGTGGCCGGAGCCGGCGCGGCGGGCGAAGACATCGCCGCTCCTGCGAAGGAACTCGAATGGATGCTGCGCTTGTCCAAGGAAATCGGCCGACCCGTCACGTTTGCCATGCTCCAGGTCGACGCGGCCCCGGATCTGTGGCGCGAACTTCTCGAACGATCAGCCGAAGCAGTCGCAGATGGTGCCGAAGTTTTTCCCCAGGTTGCCGGCCGGCCCTTCGGCTTTCTCATAGGACACCAGACCGAGGTTCATCCGCTCGCAGCCTGTCCGACCTTCGCAGCACTTCTCGATCTGACCTTCGAGGACCGCATCAAGCGTCTGCAGGAACCGGAGACGAAGTCGAAAATTCTTTCGGAGGCGAGCCCCGAGACTTCGATGTTGCTCGACCAATTGGGCCGCATGTTCCCGATGGGCGACCCGCCCAACTACGAGCCTGCCTATGAAGACTCGATCGAGGCGATCGCCACGCGCGAGGGAATCGATCCGATCGAACTCTTCTACGACCGGATGCTCGAGCGCGAAGGACGTGAACTCTTCCTGGTTCCCCTCCTCAACTACTCCGGCGGAAACGCCGAGCCCATTCGCGAAATGCTCTATCACCCCCGCGCGGCCCTCGGGCTGGGGGATGGGGGGGCCCATTGCGGAATGATCTGCGACGCCTCGATCCAGACCTTCATGCTGACCCATTGGGTTCGGGACCGGACGCGTGGTGAACGAATTCCGGTCGAGTTCGCTGTCCAGCGAATGACGAAGGACACTGCGGAACTCTACGGATTGAATGATCGAGGCACGATCGAGGTCGGAAAGAAGGCCGATCTCAACTTGATCGATCTCGAAACGCTCAGACTGGAACCTCCAGAGATGGTTCACGATCTTCCCGCCGGCGGAAAACGTTTCATGCAACGTGCCCACGGCTACCGCGCAACGATCGTCTCCGGCGAGGTCACGATCGAGAACGACGAGCCGACGGGAAAGTTCCCTGGACGCCTGATTCGTGGTGCTCAGGCCTAACGGCCTGACATCCGGAACCTTTCATACCGATCGCGACACGCCTCTTTATACATGGCCCTGATAGGACCTAACGGGGTGGCGTCTGCTCGATCAACTGATCCTGCGCTCACAAAGTCATCCCTTCATCACTCGCGAGGTTTCCGAATGCGCTTTCACGTTTCTCTTCTATTGACCACTTGTCTGGCATTGACTCCGATTGCGACCGCATCCGCCGAGCACGGCGTGGCTGTTCGCGCGGAGGGCTACCTCGGCTATTCAAATCTCGACCTGGGCATCGTCGACCTCGACGCTTTCCAGGGCGGTGGCGCCGCAAGCGCGTCAGCCAACTTTGATGAGATCTATCTCCAGGGCGACGTATTCGGTGACGACATGGACTTCGAACGTGGGGCCAAGGCGGACAACGTCGGCTCAGGATTACATATGGGCTGGCGTGATTCGAATCGCGGGAGCGTGGGTGCCGTCGGCACCTACAACAGCCTGGACCTCGGTGGTGGTACGGCCGAGATCTATCGGGTGGGGCTCGAGAGTGAGGCCTACCTCGAACGGGTGACACTCGGCCTCAATGCCGGGTATCTCGATCTGGATGGCAGCAGCCTCGCCTATGTCGAGACACTCTTCGCCCTCTACCCGACGGATCACGCGCGCATCAATTTCCGGATCGGAGCCGTCGGAATCGAAGACTCCGACCGCCTGGTCACCCTCGGACTTGGCGCGAACTTCCTCATGAATGATTCCGTCGCACCTTTTCTTCGTTGGGAAGCATCGATCTCAGACGAATTCAGCGACGTCTTCCAGCACAGTCTCGTCGCGGGCCTGACCCTCTATTTCGGCGCAGAGACACCCAGCCTCCAAACCTACGACCGGAGCTTTTTCAAGCAGAGCTGTAGTGGCATCCTGATCATCGGACGCCTCTGCTGACGCGACCGAAGTTTCGTCTAGAAGTGCGCGGACGGCCCGGATTACCTACCGACTGGAACCAGCCCGGTGCCGTCTCGGCACTCTCGAATCGAAACAAGGTGCGCTCGGCAGCCAGGAGGAAGCCTGAGAGCAACTTTCGCGGACGAATAGAGTCGCGAGCTTCCTCTCTGTGATTTGAACGCTGTAGCCATAGGACGGCTGGCCGATATGACCCGCATGAGAAAGCTTCGAAACCCGTACGGCACGTGGAGCTCATGGGTCGTCTTCGCAGCGCTGGTCGCGATCGCCACTTCACTTGGCTGCGCGCATTCGCCAAATTCGCGGAGCGCGCCCGCGGCCGCCTTCGTTCCGGTCGAAGGCGGTTCGATCGGCCTCGCCGCCGCGCGCGTCGCACAGTCGATGGTCGGCTCCGAGTATCGCTATGGCGGTTCGTCACCCGACGGCTTTGATTGCAGCGGCCTTGTCCTCTACAGCTATGAACGAGCCGGCCGACCCGGATTGCCGCATTCGGTCGTGCGACTCGATGCTCTTTCTCGACCCGTCTCGATCAAGACTCTCGAAGCTGGCGACCTGCTCTTCTTTCGACTGCAGGGCCGAAAGAAATCCCATGTCGGGCTATACATCGGCAATCGACGCTTCGTGCACGCTCCATCGAGCGGAAAGAAGGTCGAGATCGTGTCCTTCGATCACGTCTACTGGGGCCCCCGGATCAAGCTGGCGGGACGGTTGTCGGCTAGCCGTTAGGTTGCAGGAAATCCACATTCAAACGATTGAACATCCACAACGAAGACACCAAAAGTCTCCTCGGCCTCAATAATTCGTCATCCCGCCATCGACCGTATAGAACGAGCCGGACACGAAGCGCGCATCGTCACTGCAAAGGAACGCGACGATTGCTGCAACTTCGTCGGGTGTGCCGTATCGCCCGAGCGGGATCTGCATTTCGATGCCCGCCTTCACGCCGGCTTCCTCGCCCGGCGCCATACCGGATTCCAGAGAGCGCATCATGCGCGTGTCGATCGGTGCCGGACCGACCGCATTCACACGGATCTTCTCCGGCCCGTAACCCATCGCGGCCGACTTGGTCAGGCCGATCACTGCGTGCTTGCTTGCGACATAGGGCGCAACCGTCGGGCCGCCCATCACCCCCATGACCGAGGCCATATTGACGATCGCACCACCGCCACGCTTGCGAAGTTCGGGGATCGCGGCCTTCATACCGAGAAACACACCCTTGACGTTCACCGCCATGACCTTGTCAAAGACCGCCTCCGGCGACTCCTCGATCGTGGATACCGCACCTTCGATCCCGGCGTTATTGACGAGATAGTCGATCCCGCCGAAGCGGCTCGCGCCTTCGGCGATGATTCGTTGCCAGTCCGCCCAGGAGGACACATCGTGAGCGGCAGTCAGGACTTCACCGCCGATCGCCTCGACAGCCGCCGCGGTCTCCTCGATCGGCGCATCCTTCAAATCCGTCGCGACCACCCGCGCGCCGTCTCGAACGAATCGTTCCACGGTCGCCCGGCCAATCCCGCCCGCCGCACCCGTCACGACGACCACCTTATCCTCGAATCGCTTGCTCATATCGCCCTCCTCGAACTTTGATCAGCTGGCTCGCATCTTGTACCGCACGGGCAGATGCTTCAACCCGACGACGAAACTCGCTCGAATCCACTCGGGGTCCGCCGCGAGCTCCCAGTGCTCGACGCGACTCGCGAGCTGCTCGACGATCGCGCGCATACTACGCCGCGCGAAGTGGGTTCCCATGCAGAAGTGTTCCCCGTAGCCGAAGGCGAGGTGCTTGTTCGGATGGCGGTCGATATTGAAGGAATAAGGATCCTCGAAAACACTCTCGTCGCGATTGGCCGAGGCGTAGAACATCACCACCGCGTCGCCCTCGCGAAGCTTCTGACCATTGACTTCGGTATCGCGCGCGACGGTGCGCTTCATGTAGTTCACGGGCGAGGCCCAGCGAATCATTTCCTCGACCGCATCGGGCGCCCGAGAGAGATCGGCTTGTACCTTCGCGAACTCGGCCGGGTTCTGGATCAGTTGCCAGAAGCCGCCGGCGAGGGAATTCTTGGTGGTGTCGTGGCCGGCGCTGAAGACGATCAGGAAGTAGCCGAGGGTTTCCATTGGGCCCATGGCCTCCCCGTTGATCTGTCCGTTCGCGATCACGCTGGCCAGGTCGTCCGTTGGATTCTTCCGCCGGTCCTCGATGATCGGCAAGAAGAGCTCCACGAACTCTTGTCCCAGCTTTGTGAAGTCCTCTGCAGTTTTGATACCCCCGCCGAGTTCGAGATCGTCTGGCGCAAAGAGTTGATTTGAAAGCCTGAGGATTTCGGATTCCTTCTCCTCGGGCACGCCAATGGCCTGCGCAAGCACATGCAGGGGATGGTTGACCGCGATGCCCATGGCCAGGTCGGTCTCGCCCTCCCCGCCGTCGGCCGCAAGCGCGTCGACCAACTTCTTCGCGCTCTCGTCGATCACGCTCTGAATCGTCTGCAAAGAGCGTGGCGTCAGGAAGGGGCTCGCCACCTTTCGGAGGTCGCGATGAAAAGGAGGATCGGTATTGATGACCACCCGCATCGCGCCGATGCCCTCGTTCTCGTTGATGACCTGATCGTTGGGGATCAGGGTAATCCCGGGCTCACTCAGAAAAAGCTCCGGTGTCTTCGAAATGTATTTGATGTCTTCCTGACGGGTGATTGCCCAGAAGGGTTCAACATCGTCGAGTTCGCAGTAATGCACCGGCGACTCCGCACGCAAGCGATCCCAAATGGCATAGGGCGGGCCATGCTCGGCATAGTAGTCAGGGTGAACCAGCTCATAACCCTTGGTGATCGACATCAACGCAACTCCTGTTTTCAGAAAGTTTGAAGCACCAGACCGGACGGGTAGGTAGCGGTCCCAATGCGGCCGAAAAGGTACCGCGTTCAGCGGTCCTGCGGAACGTGATAAGGACTCTCCTGCCGTCGCCACCATGAGTCAAACTGTCACACGCAGCCTGAATTCGGGCGGGCGTCTTTGCGAAACAGCTTGATCGAATCCGCAGATTCAGGAGAGAGGCCGCGCGAAGCTCAGCTCGTGCCCGTCCGGGTCCCGCACGTGAAAATAACGCTCGCCCCAGGTGGCATCGCGCGGCGCGAACTCGGGCGTAAAGCCGGCCTCGATCACGCGTGCGTACATCGCGTCGACGTCCGCGACGTAGAAGATCGCTCGTCCCCAGCCGTCTTGTGGTCCGGGATCCGTGCGCCGCCCAAGATTGAGATAACTCGAACCCGCTCGGAAGCTCGTGAGGTCTGCGGATTCTCCGCCGTAGATCTTCTCGAATCCCAATGCCTCGTAGAAGCGGACAGCAACCGCCATATTCCCCGTCACCAGCGTCACAGCACTCAGACTCTCGATCCTCGACATCGCCCACTCCCCTCCCGGCTTCGTCCGCAAAATGCGACCCGATGCCAGGGTCCCGGAAGCAGAGTAGCCTCACCCGTCATGCCGGACGCACTCGATACCCATCATAAGGCGCTCGCCCTCAACCTCGACCCATCCAAATATGGCGTCATCGCAGAGATCGGGGCCGGCCAGGAGGTCGCACGCTGGTTCTTTCGCGTGGGTGCCGCCGCGGGCACGGTGGCCAAGACGCTCTCGGCTTACGACATGGCCGTGAGCGACGCCATCTATGGGCAAAGCAGTCGCTACGTCGCGAGGGATCGGCTCGATGCCATGCTGACCGTCGAATACGATCGGCTGGTCACTCAAGTCTCCGAGGAACGGGGTCCGGAGAGCACCTTCTTCGCCTTCGCGGACACACTCTCGGCCCGCAACTTCAAAGGCACGAATATCTGTCACGGTTGGATGGGACTTCGATTCCAGCCCGAGCCGGGCTCCGAGCCCTCTTCGGTCCAGCTCCACGTGGGCATGAGCGACACGACGAACCTACTACAGCAACAGGCGGTAGGTGTGTTAGGCGTCAACCTGATCCATGCCGCGTTCTTCCAGCGCGAAAACCTGACGGACTTCCTGGAGAGCCTCCGTGAGGGAATCGGGATCGATCGCATCGAGGTCGACCATATCGAATTCAAAGGAACCGCCTTCGACTCGTTCGACTCCGACCATGCGCCGATCGGGCTGCTCCGCTCCGGGCTGAGTCAAGCCGTCATCTATACGGATGGGGACAGTACGAGTGATCCCATGTCCACCCTTTACAAGCGCCCGATCGTCGTCGAACGTGGCTCCTTCGCGGAGACGAACGCGGACAACTCTTGCATCCTCGAAGCAAGCGCCGCGGTTCTTTCCGACGAAGTGCCGGACTCCCGTCACGAGCCCGTCGCCCTCTATGAATTCGCGCTCGAGAGTTCGACCTCCGGCGACGCGGTCTCTGATTCGGAGATCCTCGAACGTATCCGTCGACTGCGCGGAACCGGGCGACCCCTTCTCCTCACGCGCTTCACCGCGACCTATCATCTCACTCCCTATTTGAAGCGCTACAGCGATCAGCCCATCCGCTTTGCGATGAATTTCGTCAGCCTGATGCAGATCTTTCACGAGGAGTACGCGGACCTCGACGGCGGGCTGGTGGAAGCGATCAGTCGGCTGATCAGTACCGACGTACGACTCTACGTGGTCCCAATGGACGTCGAAGCCGTGCGCTCACAATTCGCTCGTCTGGTCGGCGAGAGTTCGCTCTGGAAGCTTCCGGAAACGGGCTTGGCGAGTGTCGATAACGTGGAGCCGAACGGCCGGGTTCGGCATCTCTACCGGTATCTCAATGAGCTCGGCGCGTTGAAGACGATCCAGGACAGTTGAACAAAAACGCCCCGTCCCAATCGGGAGCGGGGCGTAAATTGCTTCGGCGCATGAATCCGGGTCAAGCCAGATCCATCAAAAGACTGCGCTCACGCGCGTCGCGACCTCGCGGCCAATCCGACCAGCCCGAAGCCGAGAAGAAGTGCCGTGCCCGGCTCCGGTACCGGCTCGACATTGAAAACACTTGTGAAGGAGGCGGAGTCGCCCGCGCTGAGATCGAATCGAATCGTCAAACCGATCGTCAAATTGGTAGCGACGCCGATCAATTCTTGAACCGGAATGCCAAAGTTGACCAAGCCAACCGAGACACTGTCGAACGCATTCGGGGTCGAGTAGAGCTGCGGAGCATCCAATAGGGTTCTGACGCTGGCAGCGTCGATCTGCGCGTCGTAGATCGAGGTCACGCCGGTACTCGCTAGCGTCACGCCATTGCCATTGTTGTCGGTCGCGCCGCCCTGAATCGAACCTCGGATCAAACTCGATGGCCCAAAGGAGATACTCGTCGGCAGACTGATCGAGACGAAGATGCTCTGCGTCGACGCAGTGTTATTCGTGATCGAAAAGGAATTGCTGATCGTCGGGTCGGGATCCGCGAAGACGTTCCAGTCGTCGAGCGTCCAACCGCCACCGGCGCTGTCGAGATTCGTTCCCGAACAGGTCAGCTCACCCATCGCCCCAGGAGATCCACACCCGAATCCCCCATTCGCCTCGCTCATCGAAAGGACCGATTCCGGGTTGCCCTCGAAACCGAGAGTGATCGAGACCGCCGCAGCCTGACTGGCCGAAAACAGCGATGCGATGAAGATCAAAAAACCAACCAAAATACGAGCGCGCAGCATCAACACCAGATCCTTCCCAAGAAATGAGACTCATCGATTGTGTCAGAATTTCTTGCGTTTGTGTGTAAAAACATGTGCAGGCCTGAGTAATAAAGAAGCCGATCCGACTGGGTGAGCGATGAATTGCCCCTCGGGAGACAATCCCTTCACGCGGTTCGGGCAGGGATGTGTCGAAATACCTCAACCGCCCCTCTGCTTTACCACCCCGCCAGGTCCGCTGCTCGATTCTGATGGACCCGCGGCGTTCCCAGGAAGATCCGATCGAACATCGCCCGCTTGAACAGAATCTGGGTATCTCCTTCCCAGGTGAACCCGATCCCACCATGCGCTTCGGTCGCGTCGCGGGCCACCTGTTGGAACCGTTCGGTGATATGGCTCTTCGCGATCGCCGCACTCCGCTCGCTATCTTCTGGAACATGGTC
>Ga0256847_1001636_pt1 | contig 11043 bp, 10 predicted proteins | sample TeddybearmetaG_FD_189099 | JGI IMG/M metagenome (GOLD analysis project Ga0256847, IMG submission 189099) | Hydrothermal vent microbial communities from East Pacific Rise, Pacific Ocean - Teddybear | ecosystem: Environmental > Aquatic > Marine > Hydrothermal vents | place: Pacific Ocean: East... | reverse complement strand
CGACGATGAAGCCGTTATGGCAGAGCATGATGAGGTCCTCCGCCGCTATTGGATTATTAACGACTAGCCCGCGGACTCCGTACCAGCGACGAAGGTGGCAGCGACATTGCGGTCATCGCCTAACATCGTTATCGCGAACAGCGCTTCCTCGAGCGATGTCGCAACGCGGGTACGACGCTCGCTGATTGTCGATCCGGCTGGATCCAGCACAACGAAATCGGCTTCCTTACCGTTTTCAAAGTTGCCGATCTTGTCGTCCAAATACAGCGCCTCCGCAGCACCGAGCGTCGCCAGGTACAGCGCCCGCGACGGCGGTAGCGTCTGATCCTGCAAGTGCAGCACTTTGTACGCTTCACTCGCGGTACGCAGCATCGATAAGCTAGTGCCGCCGCCTACGTCGCTGCCCAACCCAACGCGAACGTTCGCGTCGCGCATCGCGGCAAGATCAAAAAGGCCGCTGCCCAGAAACAGGTTTGACGTCGGACAGAAAGCGGCCGCGCCGCCCTTTTCTCCGAGGCATTGTCTGTCTTCGTCATCCAGGTGCAGGCAATGGGCGAACACTGAGCGCTCACGCAGCAGATCAAATTGATCGTATACATCAAGATAGCTACGGCAGTTCGGGAACTGCTTTGAGATCTGCTCACACTCGGCCTTGTTCTCGGCCAAGTGCGTGTGAATCCAAACATCTGGATACTCAGCGGCGAGTCGGCCAGCCGCAGCGAGTTGCGCTTCGCTGGAGGTGATCGCAAAGCGTGGCGTTATCGCATAACCGAGCCGGTCCTTGCCGTGCCAGCGCTCGATCAGAGCTTTGCTGTCGGCATACGCAGATTCAGGGGTGTCCTGAAGTTCCGGCGGACAATTGATATCCATCAACACCTTGCCCGCGACGAGTCGCATACCGCGTGCTTGAGCGGCCTCGAGAATCGCGTCCGCTGAATGTGCGTGCACGGTCCCGAACACCAACGCTGTGGTCGTGCCGTTCTTGAGCAACTCGTCGAGAAAGACACCGGCGATTTCCCGTGCGTAGGCCAGATCGGCGAACTTTTCCTCGGCTGGATACGCATAACGGTTTAGCCAATCGAGCAGCTGTTCTCCGTAGGAGGCAATGATGTCGAGCTGCGGAAAATGAACGTGGCAGTCGATGAAACCCGGCACGATTATTTTTCCGCTGTAGTCGGTGACACTGGCAGTTTCTTTATATTGCGGCAGCAATGTTTCCGCGTCACCAACGTCGATGACGCGACCATCCTCAACAACCAACAAGCCGTCATCGAAGAATTCCACGGCGCTGTCATCCGATCGGTCGCCCGGATCCGCCAGGCAGTGCATCAATGATGCTCGAAAAGCCCTTCGCATCGTGGTCAGCTAACATCCAGAAAGATAATGTCGTCGAGCGTGTGCTGATCGCAGTTCGGCTCACTGCCGCCGCGATCTATGATCAGATATTCCTGACCTTCGTCGAGTGAAATCAACGGCATATGCCAGGTGCCACGGCGGTAGTTGATCCCTTGCCGGCCGTTGCTAACGAACGCGCGCAACTCGCTGGCGTCGACGGACTCTTCGGGCGGCGCAACAACGACAACCATTTTGCACGGGCTAAGCGGTATGAAGGCCTGGCTTCCCAACGGATGTCGCTCCACCATATCCAGACGCAATGGCAATGTTGACGGCGTTCGACAACGAGCGATGCCGACCGATATCTGGCCATCGTCAATCAGGTCGACCTGACACAGGTCGTTGAAACGCTCAAAGCGCGCGTCGTTCATCCCGTCCGAAACCCCGCGCGACGTTTCGATGACATCACCGTAGATGGCGAATCGTTCTTTGGTCAGCGGCTCCGCTGTCAAAGTAATCGTCATTGCTTGCTCCCGCCTACCCGACCAAACAATCGCAAGCGACTGACGCCGCCATCCGGAAAAATAGACATTTGAATGTGTGATACCTCACCCAGCGACTCAAGTGACTCGAAATAGTGTTGCTGATCCATCTTCAGCTTCGTCTCCGCTAGCAAGGACTGCCAAAGACTCGAATCCGGCGTCGCCGCTGTGTCCGCATCAAACATTGCCGCTTGCAGCAAGACACGGTCCGGATAATTTCCCTTGAAGTGTGCGGTATCAACTTCGACTCTTTCGATCACGCCGGGTTGTGCGAGCGCCATGATGACCCAGTCATTGCCTGGCCCGCGTCGCCGCGCGGTCTCCCAGCCATCACCCATGTTGATACCACGGCCTGGCACATTAAGGTTGTGCATGCTGCCGTAATGCTCGTCGCTACACGCTATCGCTCGGCCACCATTTTCAACCGCGACCAGATCAACAAAGCCGTCGACATTGCTGAAGTCTGCTTTAATCTCGCCGTATATTCTGAGTCGTGCGATACCGCCGTCGGGATAGATATGCAGCCGCACATGCGTCCAGATATTATCGTCATCGACACTTAGAAAATGATGTGAATCGCTGGCCAGATCGGTGCGCGGCAATATCTCTACCCAGCCATCCTGTGGCTCGTCGACATCACTGACACACGCCTCTATCGACGCAGCCGGAGGATAGTTGCCCGTGAAAAATGACGTGTCGATGTCGAATCCGCGAATGATACCGGGTACGCCAAGACGAATAACGCAGTGATCGTGCCCTTCCACGCGCTTGCGGCGGCTTTCCCAGCCATCCATCCATTTGCCATGGTCATCGTACTTGTCGTCGATAAATACCGGCACGGCGGAGTCAATTACTCGCTCTTTGGCGGCGAAGAAATCGTCAGTCGCATAGGTGACCTTGGTGCCCAATCGCGGCTGTTCCAATTGAATCCAGTGATGAAACGGGTGATTCTCGCTCACGACGAAGTCTCCATAGCCGCCAATCGCAGTCGTGCGATCTTGTGTATTTCCTGCAAAGCGGTTTCAAACTCCAGATCGTAGTCATTCTCGAACCGTTCGGAAAAGGCCTGCAATATCTCGACTCGCGTACTTTCCCGGACGGCCATGATAAACGGAAAGTCGAATTTTTCTTTGTACGCGATATTCAATGTCTGGAATTGATTGAACTCGTCGCTTGTACATTGATCAAGCCCTGCTTTGGCCTGTTCTTCTGTCGAGTCGGCGGTCAGTTCGCCAGCGACCTGCGCCTTACCAGCAAGATCCGGGTGTAGACGAATCAATTTCAATTGTGCTTCCAACGACGCGTTGTCAACGCAGTCCGCCAGCAAGCCGGCGAGTCGTTCCATATCGGGCTCATCATCATCGAGAACGGCCTGCACTTGCTCGGCGACCCAAGGCGAGTGCTCATAGATACCGCCGTAGCGTATGACGAAGTCGTTACTCATGGCTGTTCTGCCGGATGCCGTTCACGCCAATGATTCGCGATGTCGACGCGAGTCGCTATCCATGCGTCGTCATGCGACAAGACGTAGTCCAGGAATCTCGCGACAGCTGCCGTGCGACCGGGCCTTCCTGCGAGCCGACAATGCAATCCCACGGACATCATGCGTCCGCCTTCGGCGTGCAGAACATCGAAACTGTCTTTCAGATAGTCGAAGAATTGCTGCCCGCTGTTGAAGCCCTGCGGCATTGCGAATCGCATGTCATTCGCGTCCAGGGTGTAGGGCACCATCAGTTGAGGCGTCTTGAATCGGTAGTCCCAATACGGCACGTCGTCCGCATAAGTATCTGAATTATAGGTAAAATCTCCATCTTCAGCGGCGATTCGGTGGCTCTGTGGACTGCAACGGCCAAGATACCAGCCCTCAGGCTTAGACCCCGTCACGCTCATGTGCAATTCCATCGCTTCGCCCAGGTGTCGGCGTTCGGTTTGCTCATCGACGAATTGGTAGTCGATCCAGCGCAGCCCGTGGCTCGCAATCTCCCAGCTTGCCGCCTGCATTGCAGCGACGGCTTCAGGGTTTCGTTGCAGCGCCATAGCGACACCGAATACGGTCGCCGCGACGTTCTGTTCGGTGAACAGTCGATGCAGTCGCCAAAAACCAGCCCGGGACCCGTATTCGTACATCGACTCCATGTTCATATGACGCTGTCCAACTATCGGTGTCGCGCCCACGATCTCAGACAAGAAAGCCTCGGATGCTTCATCGCCGTGTAGCACGCAATTCTCGGCGCCTTCTTCGTAGTTGATGACGAACTGCACGGCAGTCCGTGCACCGCCGGGCCAGTCTGCCGCGGGAGGCTGTTGACCGTAGCCCCGCAGATCTCTCGGGTAATCTTTCATTGCTCGTCCTTGAGCGCTAAATACCATTGTTTGATGATTTGTCGCTCCTCATCGGTCATCGCCGTCAAATTTCCAATCGGCATGACTCGAGTCACAACGGTCTGTTGGTAAATTCGGTCAGCCTCACCGAGGATCTGTTCGTCATTGTCGAACACTACACCCAATGGCGCAGCTGGAAACGCCGGATGTACCGGCGCGGATGAATGACAACTCGTGCAGCGTGCGTTAACAACATTTCGCACCTGTGAAAGTGTCGCCACGCTTGCATCGTCGAGTTGCGACCGTGGCGCGATCACCGCTGCGATCACGGCCAACAACAGCACAGCAAGAATAACGGGTAGCGGTGACGCCTTGCCTTTGTGGCGCGCAACGAAATAGATTCGGATTAGCGCTCCGGCAATTGAAATGCCGATCAGAATCATCCAATTGTATTCGTGGCTGTAGGTCATCGCGTAGTGATTGCTCGTCATCACGAACAACACAGGTAAAGTGAAATAGGTATTGTGAACGGACCGCAGTTTCGCACACAGCCCGTCAGCTGGATCAGGAGTTGTACCGTTTTCGGCCGCCGAGACCATGCGTTTTTGACCTGGGATGATGACGAAGAAAACATTGGCCACCATGATCGTGCCAAGCGTCGCGCCGAATAATATGTACGCGGCTCGGCCACTGAACAAGTGACACAAACCCCACGCCAGTGCGCCACTCATCAGCAACAGAACAACAGCGAACAATCTAGCGTCGTTTGCTAGTGGCGACTTGCACATCAAGTCATAGATAACCCAGCCGCCAGAGATGAAACCGATTGCGATGCCGATAGCCGAAGCGACCGAAATGTCTGCGACCGACTTGTCGATAAGGTAGATCTCGGCACCGAGGAAATAGACCAGACCGAGCAGAAACATTCCTGACAGCCAGGTTGAGTAGGCCTCCCATTTAAACCAGTGCAGATTGTCCGGAAGCACCGACGGCGCCACACGATACTTCTGTGCGTGATAAAAGCCGCCACCGTGGACAGACCACAACTCACCGCCGACTCCCTTATCGGAGTCCGCCGCATCGCGTGTCTCTTCCAGGTGGTTGTCCAGCCAAATGAAATACAGGGATGAGCCTATCCACGCGACGCCAGTAATGAAGTGCAGCCAGCGCACGAGAATATTCAGCCAGTCCAGCAGATAGGCCTCCACGTCAGCTCCTCAACGGCCGCACGTTGGCGGGCAAGTCGTCTTCAACAGTCGCCACAGCACGCTCGCGAATCCGCAACACCTCGGCGGCGGCCGCAACTGCGATCTCGGCCGGTTTCTTACCGCTAATGCCATCGACGCCAATGGGGCAAACGAGCTGGCCGATTAGTGCTGCCGACAGGCCTTGTTGTCGATAGCGTTTTTCGAAACGTCGACGCTTGGTCAGAGAGCCTATCAAGCCACAATAGCGTGCATCTCGTCGCCGCAGAATTCGATCACAAATATCAAAGTCGAGAGCATGGCTGTGCGTCATCACGAGATAGAAACTGTCGGCTGGCATTGCGGCGACTTCGAGCGACGGATCAGCTGCTTCGATAGCTCGAACGTTGGTTGGAAGCTTTCTAAACATGTTTCGGCGACTGTCCACCCAACGAATATTGCAGTCCAGTCCAGCCAATGCGTTCACAACCGCTGTGCCAACATGTCCTGCACCGAACACGGCGATGTTGAGGTCGGGCGCGACGATCGGCTCGAAAAACTCTTGCACGTCGCGCGTCGTTACTGCGTTGTCCGCAAGGACCCTGCGCGCCCGCGCGATTAAACTTTCATCGGCCTGGTCGTCGTCGCTACCAAAGATCTGCTCGCTGGTGACCACTAACTTGGTCGGGTTTGAACGTGAAATTCGTGTCGCGATCACGGCAGGCACGCGTTGCCCGTGCAATCCGTTAAGATCCCGCAACCATTGAGGCATGCCATCGGGAACCGGCTCGAAGAGTATCTCTACGACACCGCCACAACACTGCCCCATCGACGAACCCAGTGGAAAACTGCGCAGTGTCGTGTCGTCATCATTAAGCATTCCCACCGCGGCCTGCGTGCTTTGGTACTCGAGCTGGCCGCCGCCGATCGTGCCGATCGTCTCGGTCGCGGTTACTATCATCTTCGCTCCGATCTCTCGGGGCGCAGAACCACGGATACCGGCGACAGTCACTAACACGGCCGGCTCGTTCGCCGCCGCGAGGTCTGTCAGTTCGCCGATCCACTCATTCATCGTTCAATTCCTGGCAGGTATCCAACGCGTCGAGTATCGCTTCGGGTGTCGCTGGCGCACGCAACTCAGGCGCAGGGCAGGCATCAGTCGCTATCGCATCACGGATGGCATGAAAAGCGGATAAAGCCAACATTAACGGCGGCTCGCCGACCGCTTTGGAACGATAAATGGTGTCTTCCGGATTCGGGTTGCTCTGCATCAGCTCAACGCGAAAATCCGCTGCGAGATCGGAGCACGTCGGAATCTTGTAGGTAGACGGTGCATGAGTACCAAGCTCGCCACGCGAGTTCCACCACAATTCTTCCGATGTCAGCCAGCCGACCCCTTGCACATATCCGCCCTCGACCTGCCCTATGTCGATCGCCGGGTTCAGCGAGTCGCCACAGTCATGCAGGATATCGACGCGCAATGCGCGGTTCTCGCCACTCAATGTATCCACGACGACCTCGGTCACGGCAGCACCGTAAGCAAAATAGAAAAATGGCTGGCCACTGAACGTGTCGCGATCGTAGTTAATTTTCGGCGTTTTATAAAATCCCGTCGCCGACAAAGGCACTCTATCGGCCCAGGCGAGTTGCACAAGTTGGGCGAACGACACCGTCGTGTCACCAACGCGAACTTCATTGTCGCCAAACTCGATGTCTGCCTCGGCAACGTCGAAATGCTTGGCGGCGAACTCGGTCAGTCGGGCACGAATTTTCGCGGCGGCCTTCTTGGCTGCCATGCCGTTCATATCCGCGCCGCTGGACGCGGCCGTTGCCGACGCGTTCGGCACTTTGCTGGTGTCAGCGGCTGTGATGCGAATGTTGCCAATGTCGATCTGAAACTCGTCCGCCACAATCTGCGCTACCTTGATGTACAGGCCTTGCCCCATCTCCGTACCGCCATGATTCAGCTGCACTGTGCCGTCTTTGTAAACATGAACAAGCGCTCCGGCCTGATTGAGCAATGTGTTCGTAAATGAGATTCCGAATTTTACCGGTGTGATCGAGATTCCGCGTTTTAATATTCGGCTGCCGGCATTGAACGCACTGATGTCTTCGCGCCGTTCTTGATAGTCACTACTCGCGACCAGCTGGTCGAATATTTCGTCGATGACGTTGTCTTCGACCGTCTGCAAATATTGCGTGACGTTGCGCTCATCTTTGCCGTAAAAGTTTCGACGTCGAACCTCCAACGGGTCTTTGCCCAAGGCACGCGCGATATCTTCTATCGCGTATTCGATGGCGAACATTCCTTGTGGCCCGCCGAAACCTCGGAAGGCGGTGTTGGATACCGTATTTGTCTTGCAACGATGCGACAATATGCGCACGTTCTCTAGAAAATAAGCGTTGTCGCAACTGAACATAGCGCGGTCATTTACGGGTCCGGACAGGTCTGCCGACATTCCGCACCGTGATGCCATTTCAAAGTCGATGCCGAGTATGCGGCCCGTGTCGTCGAAACCAACGTCATAGTCGATAACGAAATCGTGGCGCTTGCCCGTCATTATCATGTCGTCGTCGCGATCGAGGCGCAACTTGCAAGGATGGCCGGTTTTGTCGGCCGACAGCGCCGCAATGCAGGCGATCAGCGCAGCCTGACTTTCCTTACCGCCGAAGGCGCCGCCCATCCTGCGGCAGATCACCGTGACATCGTTGGCCGGCCGATGGGTCGCGTGTGCAACCAGCATCTGCACTTCATCGGGGTGCTGCGTTGAACTGTAGACGAGCAGGCATTTGTCTTCCTGTGGAATGGCCATCGCGATATGGCCTTCCAGATAAAACTGATCCTGCCCGCCTACCTCGACTCGTCTGGATACACGGTTCGGTGCGGCAGCCAATGCAGCCTCTGGGTCGCCCCGCACCAACGTCTCGCTCGGCAGGACGAACGAGCCTTTTTCCACGGCACTTAGCGGGTCGAGAATAGCTTCAAGCTCTTCATAATCGACCGACGCCAGCCGTACCGCTTTGCGCGCGGCATCAACGCTTGTCGCAATCGCTGCGAAGATCGGCTGACCTACGAATTGCACAAGGTCGGTCGCAAATATTGGATCGTCGTCGATGATCGGACCGAAATTGTTGGCCCCGGGTATGTCAGCGGCGAGGCAAACATCCACTACACCGGGCGCATCGCGGACCGGCGTCACATCGATGCCGCCGACATTAGCGTGTGCGACGGTGCTCATACCAACAGCGACGTGCAACAGGTCACGCGGCTCCGGCAAGTCATCGGTATACGACGCCTGGCCTGTAACATGCAGGTGCGCACTGTCATGCGGCAGTGCTGCGCCGACTGCGGCAGCCCTTTTCGGCGCGGACTTAAGGCTAGCGTCCATACGTGTACACCGACTCGAGAACCTCACCCTGCGTTTCGGCAAAGAACCGTCGCAGTAAATTTTGACAGGCGCGAAGTCGAGCATCGGCCGAAGCGCGCATATCAGAGATCGGCGCGAAATCCTCCGCGAGCGCGACACAAGCCTGCTCAATAGTGTCGGCGCTCCAGGGATTTCCGATGACGGTCCCTTCAGTTTTTGCCGCGCGTTTTACCGTGGCAGCCATACCACCACACGCCATGCGAAATTCGACCACCGTCTCGCCATCAAGAATCAATCGGTATGCCGTGCAGATCGCCGAAATATCCTGATCAAATCGCTTCGACCATTTCTGGCTGGTCACAATCGCGTCGTCGCTGGGTAGCGGGATTCTGATGCGCGCCACAAATTCACCCGGCTGCAGATCATTGACCATGTAGTCGTGGTAGAAATTATTGAGTGGAATTTCGCGTTCGACGTCACCGCAACGCAGTACCAATGACGCGTCGACCACCAAAAGAGCAGCCATCGAATCGCCGATGGGCGAGCCATTCGCGATATTGCCACCTAGGGTGCCAGCATTACGGATGGGCGGCGATGCGAAACGTCGGAACATCTCATCGAGGCGAGGATAATGCGCGACAATCACAGGTATGGCGTCACTAAGCGTCGCCGCCGCACCGACGTCAATGTGCGTGTCACTCGTACTCACATCCGTGAGCTCTGCGATGCGCCCCGTGTAGATAACGGTCTTGAGGTCCCTATGCTGTTTCGTCACCCACAAACCAACATCGGTGCCGCCTGCGAGAATGGTGGCTTCGGGATCTGCTGACAGCAACGCTGCAAATTGGTCTGCGTCTTGGGGCGCGTGAAACTTCACCCCGTTGTGATTAATGCACAGAGCGGTCGTGCGCTGCAGGTCTTGCAGTGCTTTCACGTTCTGGGTGCTAACGACCTTCGGCAGCTGGTACATCTCTTTCGCTGCGGCGATGATCGGTCGATACCCGGTGCAGCGACAAAGATTGCCCGCCAACGCATCGTCTACTTGCTGTCGGTTGGGGTCCTCGTTCGTTTCATACAATGCATAGAGCGACATAACAAAGCCCGGCGTACAAAAACCGCATTGCGAGCCGTGTTCACTGACCATGGCTGATTGCACAGGATGCAGTTGATCCCCTGACGACAGACTTTCTACGGTTATCAGCTCTTTGCCGTCCAACGTAGGCAAAAACTGGATACAGGAATTGATGGCTTTGAGCTTGACGTTATCGCCGCCGCGATCGAGCTCCGCCAGCACCACAGTGCAAGCACCGCAGTCGCCTTCGGCGCAGCCTTCTTTGGAGCCTTTGCGCCGCACGTCTTCTCGCAAGAACTGCAGCACGGTTCTTGTCGGCTCAACGCCTTCAAGCTCGATGACTTCGCCATCAAGCAAAAAGCGGATCGTCGCGACGTCACTCATATCTCTTAGCTACCCCGATACGTTGAGTATGCCCAGGGAGAACACAGCAGCGGTACGTGATAATGCTCGTCCGCTTTCACAGAGAATCGAATGACGACGGTATCGAGAAACGCAGGTTCGTCAAGCACGGAATTTTTGCCGCGAAAGTAGTCGCCGACATCAAACTCCAGCTCGTAGCTTCCCGTGATCATCGCGGCGCCTTCAAGCAACGGTTTTTCGGTTCGCCCGTCTACATTGCTGACAGCATATGCGACTTGCTCGCGCGCGCCGCCAACCGACATCAATCGGATAGCCACACCGCCCGCAGGACCACCATTAGCGGTATCAAGTATGTGTGTTGTTAGTCGTCCCATGTATCCCTCGCTGACAGGCTTTGCCGGAACTGCGCATTGCATTCCTTATACTGTGTTAGCGTGTCCCGAATAACAATAACAAGGCGACGTTAATGTCGAATAATCATTCTATTTCGCGGCGCAATTTCTTGAAATCGAGCGGCGCAATCTCCGGCGCTTCTTTGCTCAAGATCGGTGTTCCGGCGCTAGCGGCCATCGCACAGGCCGCCTGCAGCGCCAAGACCGAAGGCGCGTCTTTTACCGTGCTTGGCGCTGTCGAAGCCGCTGATTTAGCGGCGATCGCTGCACGCATCTTGCCGACAACGGATACACCCGGCGCGACCGAAGCTGGCGTCGTATATTTCTTCGACCGGGCGCTCGGAGCAGAAATGCAGTCTTCGTTGGGATTCTTGCGAGGCGAACTTGCGGCGCTAAACGACCGCGTTTCGGCCGCTCATCCAAGCGACGTGCATTTTTCAGACATTCCAGAGGCTAGTCAGGATG